>Ga0157370_10001720_pt1 | contig 26945 bp, 22 predicted proteins | sample C35metaG_FD_113463 | JGI IMG/M metagenome (GOLD analysis project Ga0157370, IMG submission 113463) | Corn rhizosphere microbial communities from Kellogg Biological Station, Michigan, USA - C3-5 metaG | ecosystem: Host-associated > Plants > Roots > Rhizosphere > Soil | place: USA: Michigan...
ACCGGCCGAATCGCCGTACTCACGCAAATTGCGGGATCGCTCGCGCGGCCAGGCCTGTCGTCTGACGGCGCACTTCTCGCATACGCATTACGCAGCCCCGGCCATAACTGGACAATTCAGGTGATAAGAAGAACCGATCGCGCTGTCGCCGCCATCTCCGCCCGCGGCTGCAACTGCTACGATCCGGCGTGGAAGCCGGCTTCAGACGAAATCGTCTATTCAACCGATTGCAGGCGGGGCGTGTTGCTGCCGCGCCTCACGCGAGTTCATGCGTCTTCTCTCCTGCAGCATGTCAACCAGTGAATCGCACACATCACGCACGAATCGCCGCGACTGGAATCGCTCCTCCCACTCACGCCTGCCATTTACAGATATCCAGCGCATCTGCTCGCGATTGGTCATCAGGTCGAATATTGCCGCCCGGAGCGCCTCCGGGTTTCGCCCGGTTGTCAGCATGCCGGTTTGGCCCGGGCGAATTAGTTCCGGTATGCCGCCTGAAGGATACGCCACAACCGGCGTACCGGCGGACATCCCTTCAGGAATCACTCGCGGAGTCGATTCGATCGCAGCGGACGGCACCGCCAGAATATCGATCGCGTGAAGCGCCTCGGAGATGTTATTTTTCCAGCCGTCAATCTTCACTCCCACAGTGAGGGCCTCGCGCCGCACCTCAGCCTCGTACTCAGTGCCGGAGAAAAGCGGCGCCCCAACAATCACGAATCGCGTTTCCGGAAAAAAAGGCGCGATGTCCCGCGCTGCGCAGATGAAATCCAGTTGTCCTTTCTCCGGAGCGATGCGCCCCACAATCCCTATTGTCAGAACGCGCGAATCGAATGCTCGCGCACAGAAGTTCTGGTCCGCGACGCCGTTATAAATGACGTAAATCGTCGATCCGCACGTCATCTCTCTCAGCGGGCGGGCGACGAACTCAGAGGCCGCAAGCACCTTCGCGCGGGTCCTGCGCAGACACAATCGTGTAATCGCGCGTGAATATCCCTCCGCCAGATAGCTGTGCGCATGAAAAACCACGGGAACTCCCGCGATCGCCGCGGCGGGCAGAACTCGCGGACCGTTCACGTACACCAGATCGATCCTGTTTTCCCGGGCCATGCGCCGGATCGACTTCGCCGCGCGCATCGTATCCACCGGGAACGCACAGCAATCGTGCCAGCTTTTACGGCCGTTCGCGTACGACGCGATTGACGGCGGCAGCCCATCCCCGGGGCGCGCCAGCAGCGTCGTCCAGCCCCGACGATAAGCTTCGGCCATCACGTCTTTCAGGCATAACTGCGCCCCGCCCGGGTCGGCGAATTGATCGACGAACAGAATCCTCACTCGTGAACCTCGCACGCGCGTATCGTGGCGCCAATAGCCCAGAAATATACGGGCAGAACCCGCCAGTAGGTCAGCAGATCACCGGAGAACATCTGTGCCGCTTGCCCGCACCAGAAACAAAACATCCATTTGCCCAGCAGCGACGCTTGAGGCCCCGCGGACCTTGCGGCCCGGAAGCTCGCCCGCAGAATGAGCCCCAGCAGGATCAAAAAAGTGCAAAGCCCGCTGATCCCGGTTTCGATAAAAAGGCTCAGGTAGGTGTTATCCGCGATCACCGGATCGCCAAGATGATTCGTATAGGGCAGAGTCTTGTAACCGATGCCGAAGATCGTCTGCCACGGATGGCTCGCGATGAAATCGAACAGCCTTTGCCAGTTCGTCAGCCGTCCGGAGAGCACGCCATCCGGTCGCTCGAAAAGATACTGAATCGTCCCGCCGATATGCGACCAGTAGTTGGACGCAAACGTAGGATAAGCCATCTGCACCGCAGCTGACGCAACAATGCCAGCAAGCAGAACTCCTGCGATTGTCCTGCGCATCCTGACGCCCGCCAGCAGCCCATAAGCGACGATCGCGATCGCCACGGTCAGTACGGAAGCGCGCGAATACGAGAGGATTATGGCGGCGGTGAGGATCAGAGCGCCTGCCGCGAGAAGAAACCGCGGCGGCGTTCGCTGCTTCCTGCCTTCAGCCAGCGAAATCAGCGCATAGATCAGGAAACAAGCGCAGAAGTTTCCCAGCGTGCTCGCGTCGTAGAACAAGCCTTGCGCCCGTCGAAACACGCCATCTTCCAGCCAGACGAATTGATCGCTGAATTCCGCCGGAGCCGGAAAGTGGAAATAAAAATCCAGGCAGGCAAACACGGCCGCAATCACCGCAGTCGCAAAAAGAAACTTCGCCAGGCGCAGGAAGCCACCCGCAGCGCCCGCCGGTCCGCACAAACTGTACGCGAACACATACACGCCGATGAAGAACAGCGCGATGCGAGCCATGCTCCCGGCCGCAACATCTACCCCCGAATACACGAGCGCGAAAGGAAAACTAACGGCGAGAGTTAATGCGAAGGCCCCGAGCGCCGCGACGACGGCTGCGCCTCGCAACCGCCACTCCATCCGATAAAGTGCGCCAGCAAGAATGCCGAGCCCCAAAGCAGCGGGCGCGAGGTGTAGTCCGGCCAAACCGGAGCTGCTCGGCAGTGGGGGTGTCAGCAGGTCCAGAGCAAAGAACACGTACAACCACGCCGCGGGTTTCTCGCACACTGCCGCGAACGCAAACGCCAGCGCCGCGAAGCCGATCAGCCCGCATTTAACCGAAAGTTCCGGCGCAACAGCCGCTGCCGCGGCGGCTACAGCGATCAGCGCGAAACCCGCTGTGTCGGCCACGCGCAGCCGGCGAACCGAAGTGCTTTCAGTCTCCAAGCGTGTAACTACGCTCCGCTGCACGGATCGGTCTCGCCGGCAGCAACCTGGAGCGATGACCGCCATACCGCCACGCCACCCACATCACGGAACCCAAAAGCGAAACCGTAAACGCGAGAGCGATATTCAGCGGCGTGTTTGGAAAGCTGGGCCGCTCCGGAACGATTCCCGGGTCGAGAATGCTCACCCTCTCTCCCTGGTATGCGAGCGAAGCCCGGGCTTCGTTCAATCTAGTCTTCGCCGCTTCCGCTTCTGCGCGCGCGGCTTTCTGTTCCGCCTCGAGTTCCTCCCGCCGCGCTTTCAACTGCTCCACCGCTACCGAATCTTTTTCGATTCTCTTCACCAGCGATTCGTCCTGCTGCTCGAGCGCGGCAATTCTGGCTTTGGAGCCGGCGATGTCCTCGGCGGCGTCCGCGCCCGCGCCGGCGCGCGCCTCGAACTCATTCAGGCTCGATCTCGCTTCCTGCAGGTCGCGCTGAAGATCGAATCGGAGTTCGATCAGATTATCGACACCGCCCGCCAGTGGCTCGATCTGATACTTGCGTGAAAATTCATCGCGCGCCGTATTGGCACGCTGCAGTCGTGCCGATGCTGCGTTATAGATTGATTCCGCGTCGCTCGCCACATCGTGCGCCGATCGCTTTTGCAGCGATCGGTTCAGGTCCACCGTGTGTTCGGCAATATAGCTTGCCAGCCGGTGCGCGTTTTCAGGGCTGTCGAGTGTGGCCGATATCTCGAGTACCCGCGTACTCGCGGGCTTCGAAATCCTGAGCATGGATCGCTTCAGCGATTCAATGCTCTTTCCCGGTAATCGGTCGCGAATGCCCAGCTGCTTAATGGCGTCCAGGAAAATCGTGTCGCTCGAAGCAAAACGCTCATAGCTTTTCAGCGACTCCAGATAAACCGGACTCAACGCCGCCACTGCCCGTGGATCGGACCCCGCCGGCAACTCAATCATCAGCGACGCCGTAGCCGTATATCGCTTCGGCAATACCAGACTTGCGCCCGTCGCCAGCAGCACTGCTGCCGCTACCGTCGCGGTTACCGGCTTCCACAGTGATAAGGCATACGGGCCAAAACCCTCGCCCTCGAACTCGACCGGCAGTTCGGCTGTGTCCACTGTTTCGTTGGGACACCCCGCAAACTCGCCGCGGAACGCCTCCGCCGCCTACCGCACGTCGATATACCGGTCGAGACCACGCCGCTCGATCCGCCGCTTCTGGCCGCCGTTCCCCGGTCAATCGACCTCGATCCACGCCACCTCTGTTGCATTCCCGAGCCCGATCAACACCCGCGGATCCGACGACGACAAATAACTCCCGCCCGCGGTAACGAAACGAATTCCTCGAGGCCAGCGCACAACCGACCCCGCCGCAACGTTGCGCAAGCCGATCCAGTGGTTCGGTCCTCTACGGTTGTGTAGCACTGCCGGCGCGCTGCCATTCGTCGTGACCACCACATTCGGCCACCTGGCCGAACTCCGGCGCAAAGTCCGAACCCTGCATCGTAAACTCCTGGATCGCTTCTACCGAGGGTTGGTTCTCATCCGAATCCTTCGGATTGGGAATGCTGCTCGATTCCTGTCCTTCCAGCAGAACGCGGAACGTCGAAGTCGGGCTGCCGTTCACTTTAATTAATGACGTTCCAGCCGAAGATGCTCGAGCCAAAAGCAAGCCCGATAAAGCTGAGAGGGTTACGAATCGCGCCTGCCCGATGCCGAAATTGAGTGGCAGATCGTTGATCGCCTTTCCCGTAATCGTTGTGGATGATTCTGCGCTCTCGGTCTGCAATTGTGAAGCGTCAGCATTGACTTCTACGGGATTGGTTCGTCTGGCCTACCTGATAGTGTGACGTCAACTCGGGTGGTTACGGCCGCCTGAACCTTGATGTTCGTTTGTTCGTACCGATTGAACCCGGCTTGTTGTACTGCCAGGTTATACGTGCCCACTGGAACGGCTGGGAACGTATAGTTACCTGTGCCAGTCGTCACTGTAGCGTAGTGCGCGCTCCGGTATCTACATTTGTAAGAGAGTTATTTTGACGCCCGGAATCAGCGCGCGAGTTCCACGATCCGCTCGAGCGAATACACAGCAGCACGCGCCTGGCAGCAGGGATAGCAGCCGAAGTACTTTCATAAGACCATTCGCCCCTGCACGATCGAAATGCGCGCCTTCAGCAGCAAAGGCGGCACGTAGCCCGGACTTTCGTGAAGCACCTCATTCACTGCGGTCTCAGCCGAAGGGAAATCCCTGCGCTGCAAGCGCCCGCACCGCTTTCGCATACCCGGCCGGCTCGCCTTGCGCAAACAACAGCAACAAAATTGAGAGCGCCGCCACCATCTTCGCTCAGTGTAGCTTCGGCACAGGTGTCCCAAAACCATCACGCGGCGCGATCATGAATTCGAAGAAAACGCGCCTCGCCGTATCTGGTGATCCGCCTGCACCGAATCGCAACGTGAGAGCATCGGCTCAGTTCGCAGCCATCATCGCGGCCTGCCTCTCTGCCAGCTGCGCTGCTCATCGCCGGGCTCTCGAAACCTGGCGCCTCGAAAACCAGAATGCGTCCAGCTCCATCCTCATTCCGCCCGGCATTGCTGCTCCAGTAAAGCCGCAACGTACCTTTGCTTCTTCGGTTCCTCTCGCAACCGGGACCTGCTCGCAGTCGGGCGGCGTTATGGAAATCAGGCGTCACAGACATCGCCTGACCTTAACCGTGTTCCCGGACGCCCTCGCGCAAAAGCCGCCGGGATGGCTCGCCCAATGGAGCACCGCGCTTGAGGCTTCTCACTGCATTCCTCGAGGCGCCGCGCCACTCATTGCTGCTCAGATCGCCGAATCCGTTCCTCTTCCCATGAATTCTGCGCTTCACCTGCTGCACCCGAACAGCACCCAATCGGCCCAGGTCGATGTCGGCGCGCAAATGCGCCTTCAGGTGGTCAGCCCCATCCTGAACGGAAACTTGCCCCCTGACGCACCGCTCTTCACGTCCGCTTCAAGCAGCGGCATTACCGTAACTCTGAAGGCGGATAATTTCATAGGCTATGAAACGGCCTGGTACGCCATCCGCCCTCGCCCGCAGGCAAAAGGATTTTTCATCGCGCCGGAATCGGCCGAGCGGCATGTTCACGATCGAACCGAGAAACGCGCAGAACCTGCCACTAATTATTTCCGCTTTTCCCCCGATGCTGCTTTCTACCGTCTCTTGTATAAGTCGGGCGATACCAGCTACACGGCGATCCTGGTAGCAGGCCGCACATGGCCAGAGCTCGAACAAAACACCGCCGCTGTCGCCAGCGGCTCCTGCGCAAATGTCGCATCGGGTTTTTGTCTTCCCATTCCGAAGCGTGTCGCGGTCAATCCGTTTATCACCATCACCGTAAACGGTTCTCCGGTTTCGCTCCCCTGGGGCAGCAGCGTCGCGGACGCGATCCGCCACTCCGGAAGTCGTCCTGCGGCCCTGCTCGATCACCTTTGCGTTGAGCGCCTGTACAAAGGTCGCCTCCTTCGCGTGAAATTCGACCCGCGCAACCAGGCAATCCTGAGTCTCTTACTTAGTGGAGGCGAGGCTATCTCCTGGAAGGTGGCGGCGCATGGCTCCTCACCGCCTCGACAACTTCGCGAATTCCCTGGACTGCCACGTCCGGCCGGCTGATCTCGATCGAATGAAAGCTCCCCTTCGCCACCGTCTCGCGGCTGTCGCGCGAGAGCGATAACAGATGTCTCTGAAGCTCCGCATATCCCGCCGCATCATTCTCCGTTCGAATTACCATCAGCGGAATTCGCCCGAGCGGATAAGAACGTCCATTCGAAGCCGCTTCCGCCGCCGCCACACATCGCTTTGTCGTCTCTTCCGTCGGCAGATCGGGATTCATCGAGCGCGCCCACCGGTCGAGTTCCCGCGCCTCTCGCGGCAATCGGTCGAACCCCGGTTCATCTTCAGGCGACACAATTACCGGCGTGATCGACAGGAGAGCGGGCGGCGTGTCAACGCCCTCCAGGTTCCTCACCGTGCCGCTCGTCGAGGGCGCATCAGCCTTCTTCTCCGGAAGGAACGCGTGATCCACCAGCACCAGTCCCGCCACTTCCTCCGGATAACTCATCGCATACACCCGCGCAATTACCGCACCCGCCGATAACCCAACCAGCACATAAGGACCTTTCTCTTGTCCCCGCCGCATCACCTCCCGCACTTCATTCACCCATGCGGGGCACTCGCGCCCGCCGCTACTCGGCAAAGCCTCACTCCACGCCGTTCCCGAAGCGTCATACGTGCACACGCGCGTCATTCTCGCGATCTCCGGCTGCACCAGACTCCAGTCGAACGAGAACCCTCCCACAATCATCACCGTCGGAGTGCCTGCGCTTTCGCAGTCCAGGTGAACTCGATAGCCGCCCAAATCCACCATCTTTCCTGGAGGCGCATAGGGAGGCGCCGAATTCTGCGCCTCCGCCATACCCACTGCAGCCACAATCAGCAAGATCCTTCGCATTGTTCTTATCGTGTCACCGGTTGGCGCCAGTCTGCTCGCAAATGTCTCGTTAGACTTTCGAGGTCGGTGCCGTTTATCAGACGTGGACACCAGTGAAGAGACGATCCTGACCTTCGCTGCGGGCCCGGAAGCCAGGGGCCCCGGCGAAGACAGGGACTTCGAACAGCTTTTCCTCGACTATTACCCAAGGCTGGTGCGAATCCTTCTTCGTCTCACCGGCAACCCGGCTCAGGCCGAAGAGCTGGCGCCGACGCTTTCTACAAGTTGTACTCGCAAGGAAGCCCGGGCTTCCGCGATGCGAACCCCGCCGGCTGGCTCAACCGCACCGCTATGAATCCCGCGTTCGACACTCTGCGCGCCGATACTCGCCGGTTCCGTCGCGAGCAAGGCGCCGGCCGTGAATACCTGCTACACGAAGATGCGGAGAACCCGCTGGATACCCTGCTTGCCGAAGAGCGGCGCGACCGTGTCCGGGCCGTCATCTCATAGCTCAAGCCCATTCAGGCCCAGGCGCTTCTTCTCGGCTCGAGCGGTTATTCCTCGAAGGAAATCGCGGCCCTGCTCGGCCTTCGGCCCGATTCGCTGTACATGCTGATCGCCCGCGCGAAAGCGCAGTTCGAAAAGAAATACATGCGGCTTTTTGGGAGGACGCAATGATTCGCTGCCTGAATACGCGCCAGCTCCAGGGCTATCTTGAAGAGCCCGCCTCGCTTCACGATCGCGAGCTCATTGAACGCCATCTATTCGACTGCAAGCGCTGCCGCGGCGCGTTCGAGCGCCTTGCCGCCACCGGTTTCCGCGTCAATACATGGCTTGCCGCTCTCGCGGCTCCACTTGAAAAGGGAGAGATCGATACGGTGCGCGCGCTCGCGCGCGTTAAAGCTGCATTCGCCGGCCGCCCGAGGCCCGTGCTCACGCCCGCCGCGCTTCGCGCAGGACGCAGCGGCTTCGCCACATGGCTGCTAAGCGCCAAAGCCGTATCCGCAGCCGTCCACATCGCCGCCTTCTCGCTCCTCATGATGTCGTTCGCCAACGACAGCGTCCAGACTGCAATCAGGTCGCACATCGAGCTGATCGATCCCCATATTCCGCGCTATGTGGCGCACGCGCCTGCGGCCGGAGGTAGCGGCGGCGATCGATCCACCCCTGTCGCAAAAGGTCAGTTACCGAAACCCGCCCCGAAACAGTTCGTGCCGCCGATGATCGCCCGGAACCCAACCGAAGCTCGAAATCGATCTTTCAATTGTCGCCCCGCCCGACGCCCCTCTGCCTTATTCGGATGCCGCCAACTGGGGCGACCCGCTCGCGAACCTCCCAGTCTTCTCCAACGGAACCGGATCCGGCGGCGGCATGGGGAGCGGCAATGGCGGCGGATTCGGCAGCGGTAATGGCGCGGGTTATAGACCGGGCGATGGCAGCGGCTTCGGCGGTTCATTCGGAACAGGCGGCGGCATCACCCCGCCTGTCGCCATTTATCGTCCCGACCCCGAATTCTCCGAGCAGGCGCGCAGAGCGAGATACGGTGGAACCGTCTGGCTCTCGATCGTCATCGACGCGGACGGCCGGGCCCGTGACATCAAGGTCGTCAGAAGTCTCGGCATGGGCCTCGATGAAAAGGCGATCGAAGCCGTCACCCGCTGGAAATTCAAACCAGCTCTGAAGAACGGCCATGCCATCGCCGTAAGAGCGACCGTACAGATGAACTTCACGCTCCTGTAGTCGCGAAGCGAGCGCGTCCATTCATGTAGCAGATACTCCGCTGAAGATTTGTGTAGAATGCCTTGGAGGCTCCAACTCGAAACCAGAGTATGCAGGGACTATGCGCGACGCCAATGCAACAGGATCAACGGTAACCTTGCACGTCGTTTCAAGCCTCGACGGATTCATCGCGAGGAAGGACAACAGTATCTCCTGGCTGGAAAACAACGGAAGCGTATACGAAGACGGAGCTTCCATTTCGGCGGAAGAAGCCGCTGCGTTCGTCAAAGCCATTGATTGCTATGTGCTCGGCTCCCGTACTTATGAACACGCGCTCGAGCTAGGGTGGCCCTATGACGATACTCAGACCGTCGTGCTGACAGGAAGGCAATTACCCTCGACAAAGAAGAGCGTCGAATTCTACTCTGGTGATCTCAGGCTGCTGCTGCATGAGAAACTGGCTCCCCGCTATCGAAATATTTGGCTCGTGGGCGGCGCGATGTTATCCCAACGCTTTCTCGAACTCGGTCTCGTGGACGAAATCAGGCTGACCGTAGCTCCTGTCCTGCTGGGTGACGGATTGCGGCTATTCGATAACTCTTCAGGGGAGCAGCGATGGGATCTGAAGAACGTGGTCGCGTACAGGAACGGCTTTGTTGAGCTATCGTATTCCCGCCCATCACCCTCTTATCCCTAACCGCCGCAAAAGCTGCGTAAACGCTGGTCTTGAGCGCAGTGGATCGTAAATCGGCGCAACCCCCGCGGCGGCCAGATAAGGCTCGTGCTCTACAAATGAAGTCTCGAGCCATCGCCAGCACGGATCGAAATCCTCCAGCCCCAGGTATACCCATGCAATCGGAAGCGCAGGACCATAGCCGCGGTCGCGATGCGGCGGCAGATCCTCGATAACCGTGATGGCCTCGACAGAATGGCCAGCCTGCCCGCGACATATCCAAAGTGCCCTTCGCAGAATGGCAGGCCCCGGCCCAGTTCCCTTTCCTCTCTTGCCGCGGTCCATGCCTCGTCCGCACGTCCCGCCGCCAGCAGAGCGAATATAGGATCGCGGCGGTTGAAATTCAGGCGCTAAATCGATCGCCGTGCGCGCGCTCTGAATCGCGAGCTCATAACGGCGTGCATAATAAGCCGCCTGAACCACGCGAAAGTTCACCATGGGATCGACCAGATCCAGGTTGAGCGCGGTTTGCGCTTCTTTCCACGCTTCCTCATGCCGGCCGGAAAAGCTATGGTGCAGGGCATGCATCATATACGGTGCGGGTTCAGAGGCTCCGGTTCGACGGCCCGCCGGAAAGCCTCCTTCGATTCCCGCCATCTCCACTGGAACATCCTGAGCATGGCCAGTGTGTTTTTGCAGCATGGCGGAGTCTTGCCGAATAGCCAGACCTTTTTCCAGAAGGCGCTCCGCTCTTGCCATTCCAGCGCACGGCGGAAATACGCCCGGCCGCGTATCGAGACTGCGGATCCTGTTGTGCAGCCCGCATCGTATTGCGGTGGGAGAGGCTTCCAAGCATCTTCCGGCCCACTCTCGACTGCGGGCGTTCTACGCTGTGGGCGGAGCATGGATACGCTCGGATTCTTTACCGCCACACCTTGCGACATGCTTCTGTGGAAGCGCCAGGGCGTCCCAGTGGAGAGAAAGAACGCCTTTGCATGCCGACCTCGGATCGCGCCATGCGAGCCGGTCATGACGTCTGAGTTGAGCAGCGCAATGAAAGTGCTTGATCAGGCGCGGTTCCGCCTACAGACCATCGATATTTCGACCATGCTTGCCGGCCTGTTGAATGCGCACCGCACTATCATGTATTCGAACGCGCGCTTCACGAGAAACGCTTTCACGAGTATGCAATCAATTGGGATATCTCGCGGAATTGGTTCGGAGCAGCCTGAAGGTCTCTCAAACTGATTGCGAGAGAGCATTGAGAGTCGTTTCAGAGGGCGAGGAACGAACGAATGGGCAGGATATACAGAACGACCCGGTGACACCAGGCCCGGCGGCCACCGGACCCGGCCCGGGCTCCCGTTTACAGGAAATGCCAGCATGAACTCACCCTGGACTGCCTTGGGAAGTCCAGCCATCTCCATTCCCATGCCTGTCACGGCCAGTTTGCCGCTCAGTATTTAACTCACTTCCGCGATCGGCGAGGATCGCCCGCTGCTGCACATCGCCATCAGAATGTACCGGGCGCTCCACAGCGAATAAGCGATGTCGGACCTTCACCGCGCATGGCGGATCGCAAATCAAGTCTCCGCCCCCAATTGCCAACACTGTGGATGCGGAATGTTAATTTGCAGAGGTGCTTCTACTTAATAACCAACAGCCGGCGGCCCGTCTGTCCAACGGACCGCCTCGGTCGAAATCGGCAACACAAGCTGGAATGTTCCTGCACTGCGGCCGTGCCACCCAAGCACCTACTTCTGCACTATCGTCGGCTTTAACCCTGCGACAAGGTTCAATACTTCGGTCTTTTCTTTCTGTGGCACGTTGAACTTGTTCAGGGTTGCCGTCAAATCTTCCGCCACGGCATTGAAGGCCTCGCTCGTTATACCGCGGCCTTTGTGGGCAGCCATCATATCGGGCCCCGTGTATTCGCAGGGTCCGCCTGTGCTCCGGCAGAGGAAATCGGCGAGATTCGCTTTATACGCGTCCGTGTTCTCCTTGCTTGCGGCGGCGTGAGTAAACCATCCATTTACTCGCGAATCAGCAAGAATTCGGTCCACCAGGTCACTCGCCACTGCTTGAATGGCTGGCTTTCCACCGAGGCGATCGTAAAGTGATTTTGTGTCTTTCGCAGCGCCCGCCACCGACACAAAACTCGCCACCGTGGCTACCGCCAGCACACATTTCCACATCTTCATCGATTGTTGTGTTCTCCTCTGCTGTGTGTTTGCCGCTCTACAAAACAAACGAGTTACTCGCGTTCGTAAAGTGGTAAATTAAATACCACTTATAGCAGCCGAAGGCCAAACTGTCAAATCATTAATGCGTCTTACGCAACACACGGAAAATATGCATTTCGGATGTTGAGACGTGCGGGCCGGGCGCGCCAGCCGCTACCACCGTCGGGGAAATGACCGGGGATTTCGCCCTTTCTGCGCCTTATTTAATCATTCAAATTAAGTACTGATGCTGAAAAGGCGCGCCATATACGAATGGATCGTTGAAACACTTACAGCAACCAAAAGCGCGGGCCTGTGGCGTCGGCGATATCCGGTTCATGCTGGAATCCGGTTATTCTGGCAGCAAATGCGCCGATTTGAATGCGTTCCGTGTGGATCTCGCGCGCGCAGGCGGGGTACGAATGCGTGAGTCGAGCAAAAAAAGCCGATCCGAGTTGGGCCTTCGCAACTGGGCTACCGAAGTCCGGGCGTCTCTTCTAAGGACATCATCAAAGCCCGGCACTGCCGCGCCGAGTTTACCGTGACATTACGGCTGGGTTCGGGTCGACCCCGCAGATATACGCAAAGTGATCCTTGACAAGCCGCCCGGACATCGTCCGCTACAGGACTATCCCGCGGCTTCGAATACAGCCTCCATCCCATGCCAAAATAACCCCATCCCAATGGCCATCGACTGGTTCCCCCTCTGGCTCAGTCTCTACGTCGCCGCCGTTTCCACCATCACCTCCGCCCTCCTCGGCATCTGGCTCGCCTGGCTCCTCGCCAACCGCAACTTCCCCGGTCGCGAACTCCTCGACGCCATCACCACTCTCCCCCTCGCGCTGCCGCCAACCGTCCTCGGCTATTACCTTCTCGTCGTCATCGGCCGCTATAGCTGGTTCGGGCGCGCATGGGAAAGCGTCACCGGTTCGCCTCTCGTCTTCACCTGGAAAGCCGCGGTGATCGCGGCCACTCTCCACGCCATCCCGCTGGTCGTGAAGTCCTCGCGCGCGGCGCTCGAAAGCGTCGATCACGCCTTCGAACGCGCCGCCCGCAGCCTCCGCGCGTCAGAGTGGAAGACCTTCTGGCGCATCAGTCTCCCGCTCGCCCGTCGTCCTGTCGCCGCCGCCATTGCGCTCGCCTTCGCCCGCTCGCTCGGCGATTTCGGCGCAACGCTCATGATCGCCGGTGACATCCCCGGCCGCACCCAGACCGCCGCCATTGCCATTTTCGACGCGGTCGAATCCGGCAACACGCGCGCCGCCACCTCGCTCACCATCGCCATCTCCATCGTCACTGCCGCCGCCGTCTTCCTGGCCAACCGTCTCGAGCACCGCCGCCGCGCGATCCTATAGAGATCGCCCCTGCAAGTAAAGTTCGAATGACTGAAGCCCGGATAAATGACGCCGGGATGATGCCGACCCACATGCTCCAGGCCAATATAGCCAAGCGCTTCGCCGCGGCCGAGGACTCCGCCGGCTTCACTCTCGATCTCGCCTTCGAAGCCAACCCTGGCGTCACCGTGCTGTATGGCCCCTCGGGCGCGGGCAAAACCCTCACGCTCGATTCCATCGCCGGCTTCGTCACCCCGGACCGCGGGCGCATCATCCTCGGCGATCGCATCCTCTTTGATGCCGAATCCCGCGTCAACCTCGCGCCCCAGCGCCGCGCGTGCGGTTATGTCTTCCAGAACTACGCCCTCTTCCCCCACATGACCCTGCGCCAGAATCTCGCCTTCGGCGCGCAGCCCCTCGCCCGTCTCGAACGCCGCCGCCGCATCGCGGAGCTTCTCGATCGGTTCGGCCTCTCCGATCTCGCCGGCCGCTACCCTCGCCAGCTTTCCGGTGGCCAGAAACAGCGCGGCTCAATCGCACGCGCCTTAATCGCCGAACCCGATATCCTGCTCCTCGACGAACCCGCGCGCGGCCTCGACGCCGCCCTTAAAACCGACCTGCGCTCCGTGATCCTCGAAATCCGCCGGAACGTGCGCATCCCCATCCTCCTCGTCACCCACGATCTCGATGAATGCTTCGCGCTCGCCGACCACATGATCGTGCTCGAGCGCGGCGCCGTCATCTGCCAGGGCAGCCCGCCCGACCTTCTTCGCAGCCCCGGAACCGCCGCCGTCGCTGCCCTGCTCGGCGACTTCAACGCCTGGGAAGCGGAAGTGCTCGCGCTCGATCCGGCGCGCGATTCGAGTTGCCTCCGGATGCTCGGCGCCGAAATCGCCGGACCTTATTTTCCCGGCTGCTTCAAAGGCGATCGCATCGTCGTTTGCGCGCGCCCCGAAGAGCTGAAGCTTCGTGCGCACCCAGGCGAGAATTGCGTCCGGATTTCGGATGTTCGGACTGAACCTCCGCGCCTCACCCCTCGCGCCCAAAGCATCCGCGCCGATTTCGGCGACAACTTCATCATCGATGTCAGTCGTGACGAGTGGACCGACCTCACTCAAGGCGCAGACACCGTCTGGATCGAAATTCCCGCCCGCTCGCTTCGTCGCCTCAACTAAGGCTTTTCCGCTAAACTCTTCTCGAAATGCTTTCCCGCGTCGGACTCTGCGCCGCCCTCGCCTGCATCGGCATCATCGCCGCCTTCGCCCAAATGTCCCCGCAGCAGATCCAGAGCGCCTTCCCACCCGAGCGCCTCATGTCCATCGGTGTCTATTACTACCCCGAAGCATGGCCCGAATCGCAATGGGAGCGCGACATCTCCAACATCGAAAAGCTCGGGTTCGAATACATCCACCTCGCGGAATTCGCCTGGGCTTTCATGGAGCCCGAAGAAGGCAAATACAATTTCGACTGGCTCGATCGCGTGATCGCTCTGGCGCAAAAGCACGGCCTGAAAGTCGTCCTCTGCACGCCCAGCGCCACCCCGCCCGCATGGCTCTCCACAAAACACCCGGAAATCCTCATGGTCAACGCGAACCACATGCAGATGCAGCACGGCTCCCGCGAACAGGCCGACTGGAGCTCTTCCGTTTACCGACGCTACGTCGAGGAGATCGTCTCCCACATGGCCCAGCGCTATGGCTCAAACCCGGTCATCTGGGGGTGGCAGATCGATAACGAGCTCTCACATTACGGCCAGGGCATGTCATACAGCCTCGCCGCGCAAACGAAATTCCGCGACTGGCTGCGCGAAAAATACGGCACAATCGACCGGCTCAACGCTGATTGGGGCAACTCCTTCTGGTCCCAGATGTACAACGATTTCACCCAAATCCGCATGCCGGATAAAGCCGAGCTGGTCGCGAATCCCAATCCGCACGCCATGCTCGATCTCGATCGCTGGTTCGCGGCCGAAGCCGCCGACTATCTCCGTTTCCAGGCCGGCGCCATCCGCCGTTATGCGAAACAGCAATGGATCACGACCAACTTCATGATGAATTACGACCTCGTGAATCCGGCCCTTTCCGAGCACGATCTCGACATCCTCACCTTCACCATGTACCCGGTCTCGGGCGGGCTCTTCCAGGGCCAGCTCGGCTATCGCATGGGCGATCCCGCGGCCATCGCTTTCACGCACGATTTCCTTCGCAACCTCGGCAGTGGCGTTGAAGGCCCTATGGAGCTGCAGCCCGGTCAGGTCAACTGGGCGCCCGTCAATCCATGGCCGCAGCCCGGCGTCATTCACTCCTGGATCATGCGCGCCTTCGCCCAGGGCGGCCGCATCGTCTGCACTTATCGTTATCGCCAGCCACTCTTCGGCGATGAGCTCTATCACAAAGGAATGGTCGAGCCGGATGGCTTAACCCTCTCGCCCGGCGGAAAGGAATTCGTTCAGGCCATCCAGGACGTGAACACCATGCGGTCTCTATATAAGCCCGCGGCGCCCGAACCCGCCGATTACGCCGCCCGCCGCACAGCTTTTCTTGACAGCTTCGAAAACCGCTGGGACATCGACAATCACAAACAAACCATACGCTGGAACACGACTGAGCACTGGTTTAAGTACTATCGCGCGCTGAAATCGATGATGGCGCCTGTCGATGTCATCACCGAGGAAAAGGATTTCTCCCGCTACAAGTTCCTGATCGCGCCGTCTTACCAGTTACTGGACAAGGACCTTGTCGACCGCTTCACGAAATACGTGAACGGTGGAGGCACGCTGATTCTTACCTGCCGAAGCGGCCAGAAGGATCGGCGCGGACACATCTGGGAAACACTGTGGGTTGAGCCAATTTACAATCTCATCGGCGCAGCGATCCCGAGATATGACGTTCTTCCGCCCGGCCGCAACGGCCACGTATCCGCCGGAATGAAGACTTACGAATGGGGCTCGTGGGCGGATATCATCGAGCCGCGCCAGAGTACCGAAACTCTCGCCACTTACACCGATCAGTTTTATAAGGGCAGCGCCGCGGCCACGCGACACCGCATCGGAAAAGGAACAGTAGTCTATATCGGCGTCGATTCGCTCACCGGCGATCTCGAAGCCGATCTCTTACGGTCGATCTATAACGCGGCGGGCGTAAACCCCGCGCGTCTTCCCATCAACCTGTTTATTGACTGGCGAGACGGCTTTTGGGTAGCAAATAACTTCACCGATTCGGCGCAAATCGTCCCCGCCCCACCCAATACAAAAATGATTTCCGGCGCGCGTTCCGTCCCGCCCGGCTCGACCGCCATCTGGCATTAGCGGTGTTTGACCGCCCGCGCAACACTTGTGTCCGCAAGTGAACACCACTCCCGCTTACCGGCCTGCGCAAGCCCTTGAAAAAGGTAGCCCGCCGCGCAGGCGCCATTCCTGCAATCCCTTTTACATGCAGGCCGAAGCAGTAAACACCCGCCGCGTTCTCGTGGTGGACGACCACGCCGATGTTCTCGAAGCCATGCGCCTCCTGCTGAAGGGATGCGGATACGCAAGCGATCTCGCCACTTCCCCAGCAGCTGCCATGGCCCGTGCCAGCGAATCCGATTACGACAGCATCCTGCTCGACATGAACTACGCGCGAGACACCACCTCCGGGGAAGAAGGCCTCGCCCTGCTTGACCGCCTTCATGCCGCCCGCCCGCGCACGCCGGTTATCGTCATGACGGCATGGAGCACGATAGAGCTCGCCGTTGCGGCTATGCAGCGCGGCGCCCGGGATTTCATCACCAAGCCCTGGCGCAATGAGCGCGTCGTCGAGTTGCTCGACCGCTACTGCGCTCCGGAACCGCAACCCCAGGATCCCATAGCCTCCGCCCGCCGCGTCCAGCAGCGTCTGCTTCCGCCCGCCCGGTACCGTTCGGCCACCGTCGAGTGCGCTTTCGTGTGGCGCCCCGCCGGAGAGATCGGCGGAGATTACTGCGATCTCCTGCCTATTGATAATGACCGCGTGGCGTTCGCGCTCGGAGATATCTGCGGCAAAGGCGTTCCCGCGGCCCTGCTGATGACGAGTGTTTACGCCGCCGTCCGCAGCCATATCGACCTCGCCTCGCGGCCGGTGGAAATGGCCCGAGCCGTCAATCGCCTGCTTTGCGAATCGACATCCGCGGAAAACTACGCAACTTTCTTTTATGGCGTCTACGATCGCGCCTCGCGCACGGTGCGGTATGCGAACTGCGGCCACACGCCGGCGATGCTGTACCGGGCAAACGGCGCTTTGGTGCAGCTCGATTCCACCAGCACCGTGGTGGGCCTGTTCCAGAACGCGGAATACGCCGAGTTGACCGTTGAAGCCGAGCCTGGCGACCACCTCGTCCTCTTCTCCGATGGTCTTCCCGATTCGCAGCCCGAAGGCGATGACGGTTGGATCGCCCGGAGCGTATCGATGCTCGCCGCGGCCAGTTCGGCATCGATCGCCGAATCCCTCGCCGCCGCAGCCGTGAACGGCTCCGGCGTAATCGACGACGTCACGATCCTCGATCTTCGTTTTCTCTGAGGCCGAACGAACTCAGGGTCTTGCCACGGACGCCAGCGCTTCCGCCAGCCCTCCCGCCTCGGAATCGCCCAACTTCGAGCCATTCTGCGTCACATAGAAAACGTCGATGGCCTTTTTCGCTTCCGTATCCACCACGACGACTTCGATATTTCCGCCGCGCCTCGAAATGAGGGAAGCCACATCGTACAGGAGCCCGGGCCGGTCCTGCGTCACGAGTTGGATCAGCGTGGCCGCAGGAGAAGCATTGTTGTCGAAGGTCACCCGCGCCGAAGCCAGCGCATGCGCATCCGGCTTCGCTCGCGGCCTGCGCTCAAGCAGTTTTTCCACCGTCGTATCGCCGCGCAACACCTTCGCCACCGCGCGCCGCACCTGGTCGGTTTCGCCGGGATTCAGCTCGAGCGACCGCAACGGGTCCGCGAAGGTGAAAGTGTCGATCGCCTTGCCGCGCGCATTCGAAAACGCTTCCGCCTTCAGAATGTTGAATCCGAAGCTCGAAAGCGTGCCCGCGATGGACGCGAACAGAAACGGCCGGTCGTTCGCTACTACGGTCAGCAGCCAGGCCGCGCCACGCGTCAGCGCGATGGCGAACCCTTTGCTGTCGGCTTCGAGCGCCAGCTGGAAGTGATGTTCGACTTCGGTCGTGCTGTGAACCCGCAGATATCTGGGCGGCAAGCCTTCCAGAAACGTCGCGAACGCCGGGTCAGAGGCCGCATTCAGATCCTGGCGTGAAACCCTCCGGCCGAGCTCGTGTGTCAGTTCGCTGTACGTTTCGGCGTAGAGATTCCAAAGCAATTGCTTCCGCCACGGCGTCATCGCCGTCGGATTCACCGCGCTGATGTCGCCGTAAGTCAGCAGTGTCAGCAATTTCAGCCGCTCCACCGTGCCGGCCTTCGCCGCCATGTCGCGAATTGTCGCCGGATCGGACAGATCCCGCCCGCTCATGGTGGCCGACATTTCGAGATGTGCGGCGATCAGGAACCCGACCGTTTCGCGCTCGCGCTCCCGCGCGCCGATACGGGCGAGCGCGGCATCCGCAATTCGCGTCGAAACTTGCGCATGCCCCTCGCCCGGCTCGGCTTTTCCCACGTCATGGAACAGCAAGGCGACAATCAGCAGCTCCACATCGTCCACTTCACGAGCGAGTTCGCTGAACGTGCCATCTTCGCCATTGCGCAGATCCAGTACGCCCTGAATCGCCACCAGCGTGTGCTCGTCCACCGTGTATCGGTGATAGAAATCGCGAATCACCAGCGCTTCGATCTCGTCCAGCTCCGGAAAAAGCGCCTGCAGCGCTCCACAGTCGTGCATCACCCGCAGCGCCTTCGCCGCGTACGGCTGCCGCAAAATCCCGCACAGTCCGCTCCACAGGCTCCGTTGTGCCGCAGCCCAGCGCCGGAACACAGGGGCGCCGCGCTCGAGCCGGTCTTCCGTCGCCGAAGCCGGCGGCAAACCATGCCGCGCGACGTGCTCGAACAGGCGCATTGCAAGTGACGCATCGGATTCAAATGCCCCGGGCGACCGAAACAGAACCGCCCCGTTTACGACGGAGAAATCGGCGTTCGAATACCGCGCGCTCTGGTCGCGAAACCGCGAAAACAGCCCGCTGCGTCGCGCCTCGAAATTCTCGATTCGCCGGTTCGCGGCGCGCGAAATGCAGGTCACGGCCCTGTAGTATTCGCGCATCAGCTGTTCCGGCTTCACTCCGCCGCAGAGTCCCGCGATCTCATCCTGCCGCTCGAAGCCCAGCGTGTTGTCATCCCGGCCCGCGAGGTAGTGCAGGAAGCACCGGATCCGGAACAGCACTTCGACATTCGCCGGCGTCCGCTCGTCCGCCACCAGCCCGCCCAGCTTCGCCAGCCAGCGGAGCACCTGCAGATCGCGCAGTCCGCCCGGCGCTTCCTTCAAGTTCGGCTCGAGGTGATAAACGGTGTCCTGAAAACGCGCGTGCCGTTGTCTCGTCAGCTCGGCGATGTTGCGGCCGAGTTCGCCCGGCGGATCCTTCACCTGAAGATACAGCGACTCGTCGCCCGCCAGAAAGCGCCGGTCAAGCAGGCTTACGGCCATCTCCGAATTGTTCGGATCGATCTGATTGCATTCGCGCGGGACGCGCACCGACTGGCTCACGCGCATACCCGCATCCCATAAATCCCGCAGCAGCAGCGATAGCGGCTCCTTAATTGCCGCCTGCACCTCCTCTTTCGGCGTCAGAATCAGGAGATCGATATCTGAATACGGAAACAGTTCGCCGCGCCCGTAGCCGCCGACCGCGAGCAGCGCAATCCCCCGGGGCATGGATGCCCAGTGCGCGCAGACCGTTTTGTCTACCAGAGCCGTTCGCGCAGCCAGCATCCGGAAGGCATCTCGCGTGTCGAAAAACTCCTCGCGAATCTGCGCTTCCGTCAATCCCTGCCCTTCAGATCGCTGCCTCGCCGCGGTCATTGTTGCGAATCCGTACGGCCTCTGCGACGTCGTACACGAAAATCTTCCCGTCGCCGATCTTTCCACTGCGCGCAGCCTGGCCGATCGTTTCCAGCACTTCGTCCAGCCGCGTATCCGGCACGACCAGCTCGAATTTCACTTTCGGCAGCAGATCGACGTTATACTCCTGCCCCCTGTAAACTTCGCGGTGGCCCTTCTGCCGGCCGTGGCCGCGCACTTCGCTGATCGTCATGCCGTCGATGCCTATGTTTTTCAGCGCTTCTTTTACGTCTTCGAGCTTGAATGGCTGGATTATCGCTTCGATTTTTTTCACTCAAGGCCTCACGCTTCCAGATAGTATCCTTCTTCGCCGTGCTGGCTCAGATCGAGGCCTTCGCGCTCCGCATCCTGCTCCACGCGCACGCCGATCAGGGCGTCGCAGATCTTCAGGATGATCCACGTCCCCACCGCCGCAAGCGCGATAGCCATCGCCACGCCTGCCGCCTGATACAGAATCTGTATCGGGTGCCCGTCCACCGCCCCGAGCGGCGCGACCGCTCCGTTAATGGGAGCGTTGTTGATTTCGTTGGTGGCGAAAACGCCCGTGAGCAGGGCCCCCAGCGTTCCGCCGGCCCCATGAACACCGAACGCGTCCAGCGTGTCGTCGTAGCCGAACTTGCGCTTCACGGCCGTCACCATCCAATAGCAGAAAAGCCCGGCGAGCAACCCGATCAGCAGCGCGGGCATCGGTTTCACGAAACCGGATGCGGGCGTGATGGCAACGAGGCCGGCGACTGCGCCCGAAATGCCGCCGAGCATCGTCGGTTTCCCCGAATGCATCCATTCCGCGAACATCCAGCCGAACGCTGCCGTAGCCGCCGCGAAGTGCGTGGCCACGAAGGCGCTCGATGCCAGGCCTGACGCCCCCAGGGCGCTGCCCGCGTTAAATCCGAACCAGCCGACCCACAGCAGGCAGGCGCCGACAACGCTCAGCACCATGCTGTGCGGCTTCATCGGCTCCGCCGGAAATCCCAGCCGTTTGCCCAGATACAAGGCGCAAACCAACGCCGAAACGCCCGACGTAATGTGCACCACCGTGCCGCCCGCGAAATCGAAGCAGGGAATCACGCCCCCCAGATACGCGTTCAGAAACCCGCCCTTTCCCCACACCATATGCGCCATTGGGAAATAGACCATCAGCGACCACAACGCCGTAAACAGCGCGAACGCGCTGAATTTCATGCGCTCCGCGAAAGCACCCGAAATAAGCGCCGGCGTGATGATCGCGAACATCAGCTGGTAAACCATGAAGGTCGATTGCGGGATCGTGGCCGCGTAATCCGCGTTCGGGGCCGCGCCCACCCCGTTCAAAAACGCGTACTTCAGGCCGCCGATGAAGGGGATGCCCTCGCCGAAAACGAGGCTGTAGCCCACAAAAGCCCAGATCACCGTGATCAGGGCCATCATGAAGAAGCTGTGCATCATAGTGCCGAGCACGTTCTTCCGCCGTACCAGGCCGCCATAGAAAAGCGCGAGGCCGGGCCCGGTCATCATCAGCACGAGCGCGGCGCTCACCAGCATCCACGCGTTGTCACCCGCCGATTGCGCGCTGGCGGCGGCCTTTTCCAGAGCGGCAAGACGCGCGTTCAGGTCGGTGGCGGCGGTCAGCAATAATGCGATCTGCATGGATTTTCTCGAAGTACGAGATGAAAGGACTATTATTTCGTTTACACGCGCTACGATTGAAATCCATACTATGAATACGGCGTATCGAAGAAATTTATTTCCCCGATGCCCATGAGCCTCTCGCCCAGAGCGTCACAGCCGGTTGCTTACCCGATCATCGATCCTCACGTCCACGTCTGGAAACACGACCCGAAATACCCGTGGGCGAAGGAGACCACGCACCCGCCGCGGCAGGACGCCACGCACGAGATGCTGATCGATGTGATGCGCGCGAACGGCGTCGAACGCAGCGTGCTCATTCAGGTGGTTCACTACCGCTGGGACAACAGCTATGTGGCCGACGCTCTCCGGTGGCGCCCGGATCTGTTTCGCGGCGTCGGCCGCGTTAATCCGGAGGATCCGGCCGCGCCTGACCACCTCTCCGAGTTCGCCGCGGATCCCGGCTTCGTCGGAATCCGCCTCGCGCCAACGGCGGATGCCCGGGGCAACTGGATTTGCGGTCCCCTGATGGATCCGCTCTGGGCGCGTTGCCGCGATCTGAAGATGTCGGTGAGCATTCTCGCTCCCGTCGAGCGCGTCCCTGACGTTGCGCGCGTGATCGACCGATTTCAGGACATCGACGTGATCATTGATCACATGGCCGATTGCCCGCCCGATCGACCGGAAGCCCTGAAGCACCTGCTCGCGCTCAAGCGTTTTCCGTGCGTGAGCATCAAGGTCTCGCATACCTGGTCGATTTCGCGCCAGCCGTACCCGTACCCCGATTCGCAGGCCCAGGTGAAACGGCTCTACGACGCCTTCGGACCGGAGCGGCTGATGTGGGGATCGGACTGGCCGCTGGTGGAGGCGTATTGCGGGTATGCGAAGGCGCTGAAAATGGTACGCGACGAGATGCCATTTTTGAACGCGCAGGACAAACGCTGGATGCTGTCGAAGAATATCGAGCGAATATTTCGGTTCTAAACCCGGACGCCGATCTTCCACATACCGTAGCCGAAGGCCTGACGGAAACAGCGCCACCAGGTTTTGATGGGGGCGGTATCGCCGGGTTCGCGGGGGGAGCCGTAAGCTTCGAACCCTTCCTGCTGCAGGATCTTCTTTACGCGGAAGATGTGGTAGCCGTCGCTCACGATGATGCAGGAGCGCAGGCCCATGCGGCGGAGGATTTCGGAAGCCGCGGACAGCGAATAAGCGGTCGTATCGCCTTCGTCCTCCACGATGATCGCTTCGGCGGGAATGCCGCGGTCGATCAGCCAGGAACGGCCCACGCCACCCTCGGTAAACGAAGGATCGCCGCCTGGCCCACCCGTGGTCATGATGTAAGGCGCGAGGTTGCGCTCGTAAAGCTGCACCGCGTGCTCGAGTCTGAGCTTGAGAACAGGAGATGGATGGCCGCGATATTCGGCGGCTCCCATCACGATAATCACATCCGCCGGGCGCGCTTCATCGCGCGTGCTCTGGCGCTCAATCCGCACGGTGATGGAAATCAGATAGCCAAAGACGAACGTCGCAAACGCAAGGCATATCAGCACTGCCGTGCGCCGCAGGTGCGTTATTCTGATGTCAACATTGTAAGTTATGGCGCCTTCCTGCAATGTCGCGAATTGAAACCATTCGCAGCCCTGCAAATCCTCTTTTGAAACACGTGCGCCGGGCGATCGCGCTGGGCGGAAAGACCTCAAGCGGGCTGTGCGTTGCCGAAGGCTTTCATCTGCTGGAAGAGGCTTTGCGCAGCGATCTCGCAGCGCCGGTGGTTCTGGTTTCGGAATCGGTTCGCAGCACGGTGGAGCGCCATATTTCCGGACTTCGCGATTCGCGCATCGTCGTAACGCCGGAGAAACTGTTTCAAACCATCGCCGCTACGGAAACCACCCAGGGGGTGATGGCCCTCGTTCGAATGCCGGAATGGTCGATGGACCAGTTGTTTCGGGGCCAGAGCCTCGTAATCGTACTCGACGGGCTCCAGGATCCGGGGAACGCCGGCGCGATCATCCGCGCGGCGGAGGCCTTCGGGGCCAGTGGCGCGTTGTTCGTTAAAGGCAGCGCCAGCCCGTTTCATCCGAGGACATTGCGGGCTTCGGCCGGATCTCTGTTTCGCGTGCCGTTCGTTTCCGGCGTCGATGCTGCGCTGGCGCGGGCGACTTTGCTGCAGCGGCGGGTGAAAATCTTCGCCGCCATGCCATTTCAGGAATCGCGCCGCGTCGCCGGCGACGCCGATTTCGACCACAAGTGCGCCATCGTCATCGGCAGCGAAGGGCGGGGCATCAGCAATGAGCTCTACGGGATCGCGGAGGACGTGGCGATTCCCACGACGGGCGTTGAATCGCTCAATGCCGCCGTGGCCGCTTCCGTGCTGCTCTACGAAGCACGGCGGCAGCGGCAACGCGAGGCCGTGCGAGCGTGAGCCTGTTCGACGCAAACCCGCTGGCCGGCCACGAGCTTCGTGATGACCCGAAGCGGCCACTTGCCGACCGGATGCGTCCCGAAACGCTGGACGATTACGCCGGCCAGGAACATATCCTCGGGCCGGGCAAGCCGCTGCGGATGCAGATCGAGCGGGATCAGCTTACGTCCATCATTCTCTGGGGTCCGCCCGGAGTCGGCAAAACGACTCTTGCGCAGATCATCGCGCGGATGACGCGCAGCGAGTTTCTGCCCTTCAGCGCGGTGCTGAGCGGGATTAAGGAAATCAAGACGGTGATGGCGGAGGCCGAGCGACTGCGGCGAGTGGGAAAGCGGACCATCATTTTTATAGATGAGATCCACCGCTTCAACAAAGCGCAGCAGGACGCGTTTCTGCCTTATGTTGAACGCGGCGACATTATTCTGATCGGAGCCACGACCGAGAACCCGTCGTTTGAAGTGAATGCCGCGCTGCTCTCGCGCTCGAAGGTCTACATGCTGCGCGCGCTCACTGAAGAGGAGATCGCGGTTCTGCTGCGGCGGGCGCTGGAATTACTGGGAGCCCAGGCATCTGACGAAGCGATTGCGAAAATCGCGGCGGCGGCGAACGGCGATGCGCGCGCCGCCTTCAATACGCTCGAGATCGCGGCCTCCGCCCACGAGAACGGACGCATTGCCGAGCACGCTGTGGACGACGCGCTGGGCCGGAAGGTGCTGCTTTACGACAAGTCCGGCGAAGAACATTACAACCTCATTTCAGCCCTGCACAAGTCGGTGCGATCGAGCGATCCGGATGCGGCGCTCTACTGGCTGGCGCGGATGCTCGAATCGGGCGAAGACCGGATGTACATCGCGCGTCGCGTGGTGCGGATGTCACTCGAGGATATTGGCCTGGCCGATCCGAGGGCGCTCGAGCAGTGCATCGCGATGCAGCAAGCCGTACATTTCCTCGGCATACCCGAAGGGGACCTCGCGCTGGCGCAGGCGGTGATTTACCTTTCAGTAGCGCCGAAATCGGACGCGTCGTACCGCGCGCTCGGGGACGTGATCGGCGAAGTGAGGTCAGGCCGCGCCGAGCCGGTTCCGATGCATCTGCGCAACGCGCCCACGGGCGCGATGAAGGCATGGGGATACGGGGCAGGCTATCAGCACGCGCACGATTTCGAAGGCGGCATCAACGAAATGGAATGCCTTCCACAGTCGCTTGCGGGGAAGCGTTGGTATCACCCGCTTGATCGTGGTATCGAGAAACGAATCAAAGAGCGGCTGGAGGAAATTCGAGCCGCTCGTCACAAATCCGACTGACTGCGCCCGCGGCGATTTGCCAATATGAGGAGGCGCTCATATTAGACTAATGTGAGCATGCCCTCACATTCCGCCGCGTTCCGGCGACGAAGAGCGCCGCAGCAGGAACGGGGGCAACGCCGGGTATTTTCGCTGCTTGATGCCGCTGAATCCGTGATTTCCAGGCACGGCTACGAAGCCACGACAATGAGCGAGATCGCCGAGAAAGCGGGAGCGTCCATCGGCTCGCTTTATCAGTTCTTTCCTTCAAAGCAGTCGATTGTGCAGGCGTTGCGGGCGCGTTACCGGGACGACTTTACAGAGAGCTGGCTGCCGCTCGAACGCGATTTCGCGCGCCTGGATCCGGAGAACTTCGCATCGCGCCTGATTGACATGGTGATCGTGTTCATCAACACGCATCCGGCATTTGCTGCGCTGCTGGACGCGCCGCGCTCCACCCGGATTCCGGGGTCGATGACGGAGCGCGTGGCGGCCTTTCTGATGGTGAAGAAACCACGCATGCCCGCGAAAACGGCCGCACAGATCGCAACGGTGACGGCGCACATACTGAAGGCCTTCAATCATGCGTGGGTGGAGGCGGCGGCGCCGGCGCGCCCGGCGCTGAAAAGAGAATTCCGCACTGCGCTGGGCTGTTATCTTTCGGTGCGGCTCGAGGAAAGGGGCAACGGGAAATGATGCCGAAAGGCGTGGATTCGGCTGTAGCAGCTTGCGCCATGGTTTTTGCGATTGCGCTCGCGGCGTGTTCAGGGAAATCGCAGACATCACAGAATCAGACGCCGCCGCCTCCCGTTGTGGGCGTCGTCACCGTGGAGCAGCAGGATACGCCCGTTTATGGCGACTGGGTGGCGAGCCTTGACGGCTTCGTGAATGCGAATATTCAGCCGCAGGTTTCGGGATATCTGCTGCGCCAGAACTACCGCGAAGGTTCGTTCGTAAGAAAAGACCAGGTTTTGTTCGAAATCGATCCGCGCCCTTTCCAGGCGGCGCTGGATCAGGCGCGCGGGCAACTCGCGCAGGCGAAAGGGCAACTCGCGCAAGCTCAGGCGCAATTGGAGCTCGCCAACATCAACGTGACCCGCGATCAGCCGCTGGCCCAGGCGCGCGCGATCCCGAAAAGCCAGCTCGATAACGACGTTCAGGCGCGGGAGCAGGGCAAGGCCGCAGTGGAAACCGCGAAAGCCGGAATCCAGTCCGCGGAGGCGGCTGTGGAAACGGCCGAGCTGAATCTGGGATTCGCGAAAGTACGGTCGCTGATCGGTGGAATCGCAGGCATCGCCAGCACGCAGATTGGAAACCTGGTAAGCCAGACGACCGTGCTAACCACAGTCTCCCAGGTAAATCCCATCAAAGTGTATTTTCCAATCAGCGAGCAGGAGTATCTGAGGCTTTCCGGGCGCCTGGACAGCAAAGCTCCGGACCTGCTGCGCGC
>Ga0157370_10001721_pt1 | contig 26944 bp, 26 predicted proteins | sample C35metaG_FD_113463 | JGI IMG/M metagenome (GOLD analysis project Ga0157370, IMG submission 113463) | Corn rhizosphere microbial communities from Kellogg Biological Station, Michigan, USA - C3-5 metaG | ecosystem: Host-associated > Plants > Roots > Rhizosphere > Soil | place: USA: Michigan...
ACGCCTTACTTCGAGTCAGAAAAGACGTGGATGCCCGGGACAAGACCGGGCATGACTGTTTCTATTCCAGCGCGCTGTCATCCACCGGCACGGTGTAGTTCAGCGCCAGCCTGCCGCCGTCGACATAAATGATCTCGCCGGTGATGTAGCTCGCGTCGTCCGAGGCGAGGAAAGCCGCGACGCTCGCGATTTCCTCCGGCGTGCCGATGCGCCCGAGCGGCGTGCGCGAAAGGAGCCGGCGCTTCGCTTCCTTGTCCTCTGCGACCGATTTCAGCATGTCCGTCATGATCGAGCCGGGGCCGATCGCGTTCACGCGAATGCCGTGCGGCGCGAGCGACAGCGCCATACCGCGGGTGAGCTGGAGAATACCGCCCTTGGAAACCGAATAGGGAATCTGGTTTCCGATCGCGACGCGCGCATTGATCGAAGCCATGTTCACGATCGCGCCGCGTTTCTTTTGCGCCATTTTCTTCGCAGCTACCTGCGCCACAAGAAACGCGCCTTTCAAATTGACGCGCAGCACGCGGTCGAAATCGGCCTCGGCGAGATCGAGAAAATCGGCGCCATGCACGATGCCGGCATTGTTCACGAGGATGTCGATGCCGCCGAATTTCTTCTCGGTTTCCGCGATCAGCGCGGCGACGGCATTCGCATCGCCGACATCGCAGCGAACGAAATGCGCATTCGCGCCCAGCGTCCTCGCGATGTCAGCGCCCTCTCTGTCATCGATATCCGCAAGAACGATTTTCGCGCCTTCAGCGAGAAAGCGCCTGGCGCAGGCAAGCCCAATGCCGCGCGCGGCGCCGGTGACGATGGCGACCTTGTCGTGGAAACGATTTGTCATCGTTGCATTATGCGCCGTCATGGCCGGGCTTGTCCCGGCCATCCACGCCTTCCTGACAGATCAGAAAAGGCGTGGATGCCCGGCATAAAGCCGGGCATGACGAAGAGGCGTCAGTTCGCCAGCCCGCGCCCCTTCAGCGCCGTCCCGATCTCCCCGAGAATCGCCGGATCGTCGATCGTGGCCGGCATCGTCCAGGGTTCGCTGTCGGCGATCTTTTTCATCGTGCCGCGCAGGACCTTGCCGGAGCGCGTCTTCGGCAAACGGTTCACGACGACGGCGAGCTTGAAGGCCGCGACCGGGCCGATCTTTTCGCGCACGAGCGCGACGACTTCTTTCTCGACTTCGGCGGGCGGCTTGTTGACGCCCGCCTTCAGCACGAGGAAGCCGCAGGGCACTTCGCCCTTGAGCTGATCCGCGACGCCGATCACGGCGCATTCGGCGACATCGGGATGTGAAGAGAGCACTTCTTCCATGCCGCCGGTCGAGAGCCGGTGCCCCGCGACATTGATGATGTCGTCGGTGCGGCCCATGATGAAGATATAGCCGTCCTCGTCCTTGTATCCGGCGTCGGCGGTTTTGAAGTAGCCGGGATATTCGGTGAGATACGCTTCCTTGAAGCGGTCGTCCTGATGCCAGAGCGTCGGGAGGCAGCCTGGCGGCAGCGGCATTTTCACGACGATGGAGCCCATTGTCCCGGCGGGGACTTCTTTGGTTTGCTCGTCGACGACGCGGACATCGAAGCCGGGGACGGCAACGGTGGGGGAGCCGTATTTCACCGGCATCGGGCCGAGGCCCATCGGATTCGAAACCATCGGCCAGCCGGATTCGGTCTGCCACCAGTGGTCGATCACCGGCACATGCAGGAGATTCTCCGCCCATTTGATCGTGTCGGGGTCGGCGCGCTCGCCCGCGAGGAAGAGTATGCGGAATTTCGAGAGGTCCTTGCCGGCGAGGAATTTCCCTTGCGGGTCTTCCTTCTTGATCGCGCGGAAGGCGGTCGGCGCAGTAAACAGCGAGACGACGCCGTGCTCGGCGATGACGCGCCAGAAAGCGCCGGCGTCGGGTGTGCCGACCGGCTTGCCTTCGTAGAGAATGGACGTGCAGCCGTGGAATAGCGGCGCATAAACAATGTAGGAATGGCCGACGACCCAGCCGATGTCGGAGCCTGCCCACCAGGTCTCGCCCGGCTCGATGTCGAAAATGCCCTTCATCGACCATTTCAGCGCGACGAGATGCCCGCCGTGATCGCGCACGACGCCTTTCGGAATGCCGGTCGTGCCGGATGTGTAGATGATGTAGAGCGGATCGGTCGCGAGGCAGGGGGCGCAATCGGCGGCCTTGCCGTCGCGCATCGCGGCCGCGCGCAACGCCGCCCAATCGTGATCGCGGCCGGCGACCATCGAGGCTTCGAGTTGCGGACGCTGCAACAGGATCACGGCCTGCGGCTTTTCTTTCGCAAGCTTGATCGCTTCGTCAAGGAGCGGCTTGTAGGCGACGGTGCGGCCCGGCTCGACGCCGCAGGAAGCGGAGAGGATGACTTTTGGTTTCGCGTCGTCGATGCGGGTCGCGAGTTCTTTTGAAGCGAAGCCGCCGAAGACGACCGAGTGAACCGCACCGATTCGCGCGCAGGCGAGCATCGCGATCAGCGCTTCCGGCACCATCGGCATATAGATGATGACGCGGTCGCCCTTTTCGACGCCGAAATCCTTCAGCACCGCGCCGAAGGCTTTCACCTCGTCGAGGAGCTCGTTGTAGCTGATCTTGCGCTTCGTGTTGGTGACGGGGCTGTCATAGATAAAGGCCGCCTGCTCGCCGCGGCCTGCGTTGACCTGGCGGTCGACAGCGTTCCAGCAGGTGTTGCACACGCCGTCGGTGAACCAGCGGCCATAGACGCCGGCCTTCGGGTCGAAGATCGTTTTCGGCTTCTCGATCCAGTCGATCGCTTCGGCCTGTTCGCCCCAGAAGCCGATCGGGTCGGTCAGCGAACGCGCATAGACCTCGGCGTAGCGGCTATTGGTTTTGGTATCCACGGCGTCTCTCCCGGATTATGTGCGTCATCGCGCGGGATGACGGATTTTGAGGCAATTTTCCGCTTGCGGGCGGGCTTTGCAAGCCTTGCATCCTTAGCCCTTTTGCCATGCGTGAAACGGGATACCTCGCGCGCGAACAATCGGCTTTATGTTCGTCTCCCGCCGGATTCGCTCATCCTCATGCCCACAGACCCCATTTTCTACATCGCGGCTTGCATCGCGGTCACTTTCCTCGGCCTCGCGAAGGGCGGCTTTGCCGGTGTCGGCCTTGTTGCGACGCCGCTTCTGTCGCTCGTAGTTCCGCCGGTGCAGGCGATCGCGATCGTGCTGCCGATCCTTCTGGTGCAGGATGCGGTTTCGCTCGGGGTGTATTGGCGCGACTGGGACAAGTGGAACGTGAAGATGATGACGCTCGGCGCGTTCGTCGGCGTCGGCGCCGGCTGGGTGCTGGCCGCGCATGTTTCGGATGCGCAAGTGCGGCTCGCGGTGGGAGCGATCGCGCTCATTTTCGTGTTGAACTATTGGTTCGCGCCGGCGCCGAAGAAAGACCGGGGGCGTCTCAGCGCCGCGGGCGGCGTATTCTGGGGCGGGGTCTCGGCCTTCACCAGCACGCTCTCGCATGCGGGCGGGCCGCCGTTTCAGATTTACGTGCTGCCGCAGCGGATGTCGAAACTGCGCTTCGTCGGCACCTCGACGGTGTTCTTCGCGCTCGTGAACTACATGAAGCTCGTGCCGTTCTTCGCGCTCGGGCAGTTCTCGACCGCCAACATCAAGACCTCGCTTGTGCTGATGCCGCTCGCGGTTGCGACGAACCTCTTGGGCGTCTGGCTCGTCCGCATCACGCCGACCGAGCTTTTCTACCGGATCGCCTATTCGCTGGTATTCCTAATTGCACTCGCCTTGATCGAAAGCGGGGTGCGCGATCTCTTCTTCTCCGCTTGAGCCCTGCCAAAGCTGACGCTAGCTTCCCTGCATGGAATGGGGGAAGCCGTGACGAAAAGTGCGTACGACACCGATCTCGATAAAAATCCCGCGAATTACCAGCCGCTGACACCGCTCATCTATCTCGAACGCGCCGCGGCCGTGTTTCCCGATCACGTCGCGATCATTCACGGTAAGCTCAGGCGCAATTATCGCGACTTCCACAAGCGCGCGATGCGCCTTGCCTCCGCGCTCGCAAAGCGCGGGATCAAGCGCGGCGACACGGTCGCGGTGCTCTTGGCCAACACGCCCGCGATGCTGGAGTGCCACTACGGCGTGCCGATGACGGGCGCTGTGGTGAACACGCTGAACACGCGGCTAGACGCGCCGATCATTTCGTTTTCGCTCGATCACGGCGAAGCGAAGGTCGTGATCGTCGACCGCGAATTCTCGAAGGTGATGAAGGCGGCGCTTGCGACCGCGAAAGCAAAGCCCCTCGTGATCGACTACGACGATCCGGAATTCACGGGCGAGGGGACACGCATCGGCTCGATTGAATACGAAGATTTTCTGAAGGAAGGCGAGGACAAATATGTCCGCGCGCATCCCCGGGACGAGTGGGACGCGATTTCGCTGAATTACACGTCCGGCACGACGGGCGACCCGAAGGGCGTCGTCTATCATCATCGCGGGGCGGCGCTCTTGGCGGTAGGCAACGCGCTCACCTGCCAGATGAAGAAGCATCCGGTGTATCTGTGGTCGCTGCCGATGTTCCACTGCAACGGCTGGTGCTTTCCCTGGACGATCTCGGTCGTCGCGGGCACGCACATCTGCATGCGGCAGGTGCGGGCGAAATCGATGTTCGATCTCATCGCCGAACATAAAGTGACGCATCTTTGCGGCGCGCCGATTGTGATGTCGACGCTTTTGAACGCGCCGGCGGAAGAAAAGAAGCCGCTCCCGCATACGGTCGAATTCTTCACGGCGGCAGCGCCGCCGCCGGAAGCGGTGCTTGCCGCGATGAAAGGCGCGGGCTTCAACGTCACGCATCTTTACGGGCTCACGGAAACCTATGGTCCCGCCGCTGTGAACGACTGGCACAAGGAATGGGACAAGCTCGATTCGGCGGCGCAAGCCGCGAAGAAGGCGCGGCAGGGCGTCACCATCGTGCCCTTGGACGGCATGGACATCATCGACCCCGAAACCATGAAGCCGGTGCCGCGCGACGCGGACACGATGGGCGAGGTGATGTTCCAGGGCAACGTCGTGATGAAGGGGTATCTGAAGAACAAGCTTGCGACCGAGAAAGCCTTTCACGGCGGCTGGTTTCATTCCGGCGATCTCGGTGTGATGCATCCGGACGGCTATATCCAGATCAAGGATCGCTCGAAGGACATCATCATCTCGGGCGGCGAGAATATTTCCTCAATCGAGGTCGAGGACGCGCTCTACAAGCATCCCGCCGTGCAGGCGGCGGCGGTCGTCGCGAAGGCCGACGAGAAATGGGGCGAGACGCCGTGCGCTTTCATTGAGCTGAAGCCCGGCAAAGAGGCGACCGCCGACGATTTGCTCGCGCATTGCAGGCAGAATCTCGCGAGCTTCAAATGCCCGAAGCACATCGTCTTCGTCGAGCTGCCGAAGACATCGACCGGAAAAATCCAGAAGTTCAAACTGCGCGAGATGACGAAGGGCGTGTAACAAAAAACCCGCGCTGATGAGCGCGGGTTTGGCGTTTCCTCGTTGCAGCGCTCTTCTATTTCTTCTGCGTCTGTTTCGCTTTCGCAGCGGTGCGTTTTTGCGCGTTCACGCCCTGCGGATCCTGATTGAGCATCAGGCCGCAGGTCGCGGCTTCTTTTTCCGTCAGTTCGCGATGCTGCTGCGCGTTTGCGGCCATCGCCGCGATGAGAATGCCGATGCCGCAAACTTGCGCCGAGGCGGCGACGGGCGTGAGCGCGATCGCAAGCGCGACCGGCAACGCGATGAGCTTTGTTTTCATGTTCCCCAGCCTGTTGGGGCCGCTTCGTGCCGGGATGGCGGAGGCGGGCCCGGCAAAAAGGCTACGGGGCGGCCGGACGGCCCGCAAGGGCGTCGTGCAAAAGAAAAACCCCGCGCTGCGATGCAGCGCGGGGCAGTATTTTTGCCTCTTAGCCGATTACGGCCGGGGGCGTGAGAACAGGAAGAGCGTACCGCAGCTCCACGCTTCCTGCGCCGTAAGCTCGCGGCCATCGCGATAGTTCGCGGCGAGCGCGGCGAGCACCACGCCACCGGCGCAGCCAATGATAAACCAGGGAGCGGCACTCGATCCGCCACCACCGGCGACGACCTTCGGGTGACAGTAATAGGCCTCGCTGGTCGCGGGAACGGAAAGCAGCATGGCGGCGGCGAGAGCCGCGGCCGTCAGTTTCTTCAGTTTCATTGTATTTCTCCTCATTAAGAAGGCCGGCAAACGAACCGGACTCCGGTTGCAACGGCTCGCGAAGAGGAGATGGATCGCGGCTCACGCCGATCGCGTGAGAGACCGAAAAGAAAACGGCCGTGCGTACCGCAAAGCGCGCGGAATAATTTTTACTCCGCCGCGTTGGCCGGTACGCAACATCGTCAATCCCGACACAACGAGCTAGAGAAAATTTATCGAAAATTTATTGCGACGGTTGCGGAAGGTTATAACTTCGCTAACCGGTAAGCCTAACCGTTGAGGTTAAGCGCGGCGCGGGTGCAAGAAAAAATCCGCGCCAAGATTCCGGCGCGGATTTATTCGCTGCGGATGGTTACCGGCTGCGTCCCAAAAACAAACCGCCGGCGAAGCCGGCGGCGTGAAGTAAAAACGCAAAATCTTCAGTGGACCGTCTCGGCCTGCGACAAGCGGGTTATCTCGTCCTTGAGGTGGAGTTTCCGCCGCTTGAGCTCGGCGAGCTTGAGGTCGTCGGCGCCGGGATGCGTGAGGGCATCGGCGATTTCACGCTCCAGCGCCCGGTGCTGTTGTTTGAGATCGGCTAGATTAGCCTGAAGAGACATGAGGGGCTTTCCTCCGTTTCAGGATAGGACTCTAGACAAGGCAAAAGTCTTTCATGAAACAGGGAGAAAGTCGACGATTTTTCCCGTGGCAGACCCGTAATTGACAGTTTGGCCGGGTGTTTGGGAACCGATAAGCTATTGCCTCGATTTGTAGCGATCTTGCCCCATGAAAAATCAAGAAGAGCGCGAGCTGCGCGCGGAACTCGATCGGTTGCGGCAGGAACACCGCGATCTCGACGCGGCGATCGACGCGCTCATGGCGCAAAGCGGCTATGACCGCCTGCAGATACAGCGGCTGAAAAAGCGAAAGCTGCAAATCCGGGACCAGATCGCGGAAACCGAGGACAAGTTGTTCCCGGATATTATTGCCTAGAGAAATTCGTCACGCCCGGCCTTGTGCCGGGCATCCACGTCCTTCTTCTACTGCTAAAAAATAAGGCGTGGATGGCCGGGACAAGCCCGGCCATGACAATGAGTTAAATCGCCTGCAGCAAATTCTCGGCCTTGGTGGCCTCGGCGACACCGGCGTTTTCCTCGATATTCAGCACCTTGATCGTGCCGTTATCGACATACATCGAATAGCGCTTGGAGCGGACCGCCCCGAGGCCGCGTGCAGCGGCGTCGAACGCCATGCCGATGGCTTTCGCGAATTCGCCGTTGCCGTCGGCGAGGAATACGACTTTACCGTCGCCACCAGAGGCCTTCGACCAGGCGCTCATGACGAAATGATCGTTCGTGGTGGTGACGGCGATCGTGTCGACGCCCTTGCCGCGGAACTTTTCCGCCTGCTCGATATAACCGGGCAAATGATTACGATGGCAGGTGGGGGTAAAGGCCCCCGGCATGCCGATCAGTACGACCTTCTTGCCGCTGAAAATGTCGCTGGTCGTCATTTCTTTCGCGCCATCGGCGCCCATGACGCGGAACGTGGCGCTCGGCAGCTTATCGCCCGGCTTGATTGTCATTCTTATTCTCCGTTGAAAAACCTTACATGACCAACGCTTATAATACCCCAAGCGGCGGCCTTTATTCGAGCGGGATCTCGACTTCAACCGCGTCGTCATTGGCAGCGAGCGTAACAACGATCTTCTGCGGGATCTGTTTCGCGCCGGGCGGCGCGCCGTCGAAGGGAAGCGCGAAGCGGGTGAGGCCGTCGGCTTCGCCGATCTTTTCCGGCAGCGGCAGCGCCCATTTGTCGGTCGGACCTTCGGCGTAAAGGCGCGGCGCGCTTCCCTCCGGCGCCGATACGGAGATGATCGCGCGCGGCTTTGCGCCGTGCTCGATCCGGATGCTCGCGACCGAAAGCGTGCCCGGCTTGTCCATGCCCTCGCCGAGCATCGCGCGGCGCGGCACTAGGCTTTCCGCCTGTTCGAGAATTTCGGAGAGATCACCGCTCTCCAGCGGAATATCGAGTTCCATCGCGGCATCGGCCGGGACGCAAAGTTTCTCGCAGACGGCAAAATCCATTTTCAGCTTGAGCTTTACCGGCAGGCCGGGATCGGCGGCTTTGATCGCGACCGGAAAAACGACGCGCTCGTGATAGCCGATCGATTTCATGCCGCTCGCATCGGCAATCGTCTCGGGCGCGGGCCATTGCATTTCGGCCGCGGCAAGATTTTCCGAACCCGACCAGTCGAATTTCGGCGGAACCCCGGCGTCACCGGGATAGCGCCAGTAGGTGTGCCAGCCTTTTTCGAGGCGAATTTCGATTCCGGCACGCAATCCGCTGCTGCCCGAATCCGCCAGGAGCCGCGTCTGTGCGTGGCTCGCCTCGGTCCAGGTTGATTCGAGCGCGAGCGCCGCGCGCGGGAACAGAATTGCGGCGGCGAGCAGGCACACGCAGCCCGCGAGATTCGTTAAAATTCGTCCGATGGGAAAAAACATCGCAATTTCCTAGACCGTGGCGGCGGTAACCGCCTAGCCACATTCGCGTGAATTAAGGCGGCGGGGCCGGAAGTTGCAATGCCACAAAGTCGGGCTAGTCTTTCATGATGAAAATTGGCCCTGCCGCTTTCGAAACCGGCCAAAAGAAGACGCCCGGCTATCTCGACGGCCAAATCCTCGTCGCGATGCCCACGATCCAGGACGACCGTTTCGCGCGCACGGTGATTTATGTGTGCGCGCATTCGTCCGAGGGGGCGATGGGAATCGTGATTAACAAGCCGGCACCGAACGTGAAGTTCCGGGATTTGCTGGAACAGCTCGACGTCATTCCGAAGAATGCGGGCGGCGAGCCGATCCGTGTCTCGCCCGTGCCGGTCCTGAAAGGCGGGCCGGTCGAAACGCAGCGCGGCTTCGTGCTGCATTCGGCCGATTTTTTCATCAAGGATTCGACGCTCTCGATCGATCAGGGCATTTGCCTCACTGCGACGCTCGACATTTTGAAAGCGATGGCGCGCGGCGAGGGGCCGGCGAGCGCGATTTTGGCGCTCGGTTATGCCGGCTGGGCGCCGGGGCAGCTGGAGAGCGAAATCAACGCGAATGGCTGGCTGAATTGCGCAGCGGACGCGGAGCTGATTTTCCGCGCCGCGCCGGAACAGAAATACTCCACCGCGCTGAAGAAAATCGGCGTCGACCCCGCGAAGCTGTCGTCGGACGCGGGGCACGCGTAACCCTTCACTTGTCATTACCGGGCCGCCGCGCCCCGGCGAGCATAGCGGGCCGCTGGCGCGGGCGTGACCCGGTAATCCCTGTTGAATTGGACATGTCGCATGGATCACACGGAAGTCGGCTATAGCCGACTTCCGCCATAAATAACTTGCGAGCCGGGTCCAGCCGGCTCGCTGTCTCGCAGCGTCATCCGCTCGCGCAAAGTGTGCTCGCGGGACGCTGCAGCCCGGTGATGACAAAAGAGGGGATGAGAGTAGCTAGCTCGCCCTTGTCGCCGTGCGCCGTTCCATCGGCTGCATCGGCGCAACCAGCTGCCGCGCTTGTTCCGCCGTCATTGGCTCGCCAAAGATGTAGCCCTGCGCGAAGTGGCAGCCGAGCTGGTACAGCTCGACCGCGTCGGAATCCGTCTCGGCGCCTTCGGCGACGACCTCCATGCCAAGATCGTGCGCGAGCGCAATGATCGAGCGCAGGATCACCGGCCGCGCGCCGCCGCGGGAGGAGCCGCGCACGAATTGCTGGTCGATCTTGATGGTGTCGAACGGGAAGCGCTGCAAATAGGCGAGCGACGAATAGCCGGTGCCGAAATCGTCGAGCGAAAGCCCGGCGCCAAGCTCGCGGATGCGCGCGAGCATTTGCGCGGCAAGCTCCGGATTTTCCATCACGAGCGACTCGGTGATTTCGAGCTTGAACGTGCCGGGTGCGAGCACGTTGCGCGACAACACGCCCTTGATGTCCTGAATGAGATCGTGCCGCAGAAGTTGACGCGAGGAAACGTTCACGCTCACGAAAATCGGTGTAACGGCCGGCGGCATTGCGCGCTGCCAAAGCGCGAGCTGATGGGCCGAGCGCTCCAGCGCAAAATGACCGAGATCGACGATGAGGCCCGTTTGCTCCGCGAGGGGGATGAATTCGGCGGGGCCAATGCGGCCGAGCTTCGGATGGTTCCAGCGCAGGAGCGCCTCGAAGCCCGCGATGGTGCGGTTCTCCAGCCGGATGATCGGCTGATAGAGCACCGTCACCTCGTCGCGTTCGAGCGCGCGGCGCAAATCCGATTCCATCGTGAACGAGTCGATCTTCTGCGAGCGCATCGTCGGGCGGAACACTTCGATCCGATCGGCGCCCTGTTGTTTGGCGTGATACATCGCGAGTTCCGCGTTCTTCAGCACGTCCTCGCGCTGCTGCGTCTGGCTGTCGGTCAGCACGATGCCGATCGAGGCGGTGAGGAAAATCTGCCGCGGGCCGAAGCCGATCGGTGCGCGCAGGCTCCGGCGGATCGTGTCGGCGAATGCGGTGATGCGCGCGGGCTCGCGCTCGGAGAGCAAAATCACGCCGAACTGATCGCCCGCGATGCGCCCGAGCGTGTCCTGCGGTTTCAACAGGCGGCCGAGGCGGCGCGCGATGGTGAGCAGGATCGAGTCCCCAACCGCCATCCCCGCGCTCGCATTGACCTGCTTGAAGCGGTCGAGGTCGATGATGATGACCGTGGGATGCGCGACATTGCCGCCGATCGCGGCCATCTTGAGCGCGGACTCTAACCGGTCGAGGAAGAGTTCGCGGTTCGGCAGCCCCGTGAGATTGTCGTGCACCGCGTCGTGCAGCAGGCGGTCCTGCGCGATCTTGGTTTCGGAAATGTCGGCGAGCGTGCCGACGACGCGCAGCACCTCGCCGTCCGAGCCGACGACCGGCCGCGCGCGCAACATGAACCACAAATACGTGCCGCTTTCCGAGCGCAGGCGGAATTCCTGCGAAATGCGGCCGCGCCGCTGCTCTAGCATCGAGTCGAGCGCCATGCGGAAACGGTCGCGGTCGCCGGGATGCAGAATTTCAAGCCAGCCCGCAGCCGAAGTTTCCAGCGTGCCGCGCTTGAGACCAAGATGCTGCTCGGCTTCCGGGCTGGTGTAAATGAGGTCGCGATCGACGTCCCAGTCCCACACGATGTCGCCGGCACCCGTGAGCGCGAGCGCGCGGCGCTCGACGTCGCTGACGATGCCTTCGGCGCCGACGCCGGCGAAAGCGTGCTGCATGACCGTAAAACCGATGAGCATCACGATCAGCTCCAGGCCGCCAAGAAGTGCGGGCGCGATCAGGTCGTTCGTGAGAATGCCTGCGACCGCGAAGCCCGATGCGATCACCCAGACGGTGAGCAGAAACCAGGTCGGAATGAGCAGAACCGCGCGGTCGTAATTATGCGTCGCGAGATAAACGACGAGGCCGAAGCCGACGATTGCCACCGCGAGCAATGAGAGCCGCGCGATGCCCGCGGCGATTCCCGGATCGAGAAAGGCGACGGCGACGAGTAGCGCAAGAAAGGCGAGCCATCCCGCCGCGAGATGCGAATAGCGCACGTTCCAGCGGCCGAGATTGAGATAGGCGAAGAGAAATACGATCAGCGTCGCGGCGAGGATCGCTTCGCCCGCCGCGCGCCAGAATTGCTCGGCGCCAGGGGAAAGCGCAAACACTTTATTCCAGAATCCGAAGTCGATGCCTATGTAACCGAGCACCGCCCATGCGAGCGCCGCGGCGGCGGGGAACATGATCGAGCCTTTGACGACGAAGAGAATCGTCAGAAAGAGCGCGAGCAACCCGGAAACGCCGATGACGATGCCGTTATAGAGCGTGAAGGAGTTGATCTTGCCCTTGTAGGCTTCGGGCTCCCACAGATAGAGCTGCGGCAACTTGTTGGAGGTGAGCTCCAGCACCACGGTCACGGTGGTGCCGGGGTCGAGCGTGATCAAATAAATGTCGGCGTCGTTCGAGGCCTGTTTTTCCGGGCGGAAGCCCTGGCTTGGCGTCACGGTGACGATGCGCTTCGAGCCGAGATCGGGCCAGAACATGCCGGAGCCCGTCATCGTGTAATGCGGCGCGACGATCAGGCGGTCGACCTGCTCGTCGGTGTTGTTGGCAAGCGCAAACACCGCCCAGTCCGACGTGCCTTTCATGACGCTCGCGATGACTTCGATGCGGCGGACGATGCCGTCGGGCCCGGCGGCGGTCGCGAGCTGCACGCGGTCGCTGTCGGTCTGATAGCGCTCGGTCGCGGGGAGAAGGTCGACGGCGGCAACGCCTTTGCGGATCGAGACGGCTTCAAGCGCGTGCGCGCCGCCCGCGCCAAGAAGCGCGGCCGCCAATACGCAAAACGCGACGAGCCGTCGGAAACGCAATCTCAAACCCCGCACGCCGCCCGGAAGCGCCGAGCGGCGCGGCCGGGGGCCTTGGAAACTAGTCTCACGTTAAGGCGGTGAGAAGGCAGGTATTCTGCGAAGCGACGTGCCCCGGACGGCTTGCGAAGCAAGCCGAGCCGGGGCCCAGCAAACAATACGCTGGACCCCGGGTCTCGTGCGGCTTCGCCGCGCTCGCCCGGGGAACGGAGTGCCGCCGACATTTCGCCAAGCACGGACAAGCTAGCCACCTACGGTGAGAACGATCTTGCCGATATGCGCGCTCGTATCCATGCGCGCATGCGCTTTCGAAGCGTCTTTCAGCGGAAAGGTCGAGTCGATCACGGGTTTGATCTTGCCATCCGAGAGGAAAGGCCACGCCTTCGCTTCGAGATCGTGCGCGATCATGGATTTGTCGGCGGTGGTGCGCGGGCGGAGCGTCGAGCCGGTATGCGTCAGCCGCTTCTGCATGATCTTCAGAAGATTGATCTGAACCTTGAAGCCCTTTTGCGTCGCGATCTGGACGATGCGGCCTTCGGCGGCGGCGGCATCGTAATTGCGATCGACATATTCGCCGCCGACCATATCGAGGATCAGGTCCACGCCCTTGCCGCCGGTCGCCTTCTTCGTCTCCTCGACGAAGTCCTGCGTCTTGTAATTGATCGCGACGTCGGCGCCGAGTTTTTTACAGGCATTGCATTTTTCGTCGTCGCCCGCGGTGATCAGCACGGTCGCGCCGAAGGCTTTGGCGAGCATGATCGCGGTGGTGCCGATGCCGGAGGAGCCGCCATGCACGAGCAGCGTCTCGCCACCTTTCAGCGCGCCGCGCTGAAAAACATTGTGCCAGACGGTCATGAAAGTTTCGGGGATCGCCGCGGCTTCGATCATCGAGAGGCCTTTCGGCACCGGCAGCGCGACGGCATCGTCGGCGATGCAGTATTCGGCGTAGCCGCCACCCGCGACGAGCGAAACAATCTTATCGCCGGCCTTGAAACGCTTCGCATCTTTGCCAATGGCGACGACTTCGCCGGAAATTTCGAGACCCGGAAGATCCGAAGCGCCAAGCGGCACCGGATATTTTCCCTCGCGCTGCATCACATCGGGACGATTGACGCCGGCAGCCGCAACCTTGACCAAGAGCTCCGTCGGACCAGGCGAAGGAAGCGGGCGCTCTTCCGGCACCAGCACCTCAGGGCCGCCGGGTTTCGTGATGGCGACAACGGTCATGCGGGCGGGCAGCGTCATTTCATTCTCCGGGTCTTGCAGGATGGCGTAACTCCTACGATTGTCGCGCCGCCCTGACAACGGCGGGCGTTCCGCGTTAACCTTGCGGGGATTATGCGAGACGGGAGCGAGACACCATGGAAGAGCCTGCGGAACCGCGGAAAAAGGTCGTCCACGAAGTCGGACAGGATCTCTCGCAGCTCTCGGTGTTCGAGCTGAAAGCGCGGATTCTCGCGCTTACCGAAGAGATCGCGCGCATCGAGCAGGCGGTCAAAAAGAAGGAGTCGTCGAAAAGCGCGGCGGACAGCTTCTTCAAGAAATAAACGGCCGAGTTAGGCCCGCCAATTGCTCAAATTTTATTAAATTAACCAAATATTAAGGTTTCCCGACCATTATCGAGATGTCCAGCTTTTGGACGTGAGTGGCTCCTGTCCACTCTTTTTGACGCCTCCCTGTGAAACAACTTTAGAGCCGCCTCCGGGTGGCTCTTTTTTTCGCGCCGAGCGAACCGCTTACGCGGTTAATGGCGCGCGCGTTTTCGTCTCACGCTGAAACAAAACTTGCGGCGCGATGTTTGCAACACGATTTCCAAAACCGCGCCGCTGTTTCAATTCCGCTTTGACAGCAGGCAGGGCTTGGCGCATCAATGGAAGCGGGACGGAGTAGCGTAATGTCGAGTGCTGTATCGAATTCGGCCGATCCGGTCGTATTGGCGAAGCGTTTGGCCACAGGAGCCTCCTTCACCGCACTGTTTCGCGAAGGCATGGCGCTCGTGGAATCGACCGCCGCCTATCTCGACGGCCCCGGCCGCAAGGAATCGAAAGGCCTCGACCGCTCCGCCGCGCTCACCTACGCCACCGAATCCATGCGCCTCACCACGCGGCTGATGCAGCTCGCGTCGTGGCTGCTGCTGCAGCGCGCGGTGAACGAAGGCGAGCTTACCTTCGATCAGGCGCGCACCGAAAAAATGAAAGTGAAGCTCTCGCCGTTTCCGGCGCTCGCGCCCGACGTGCTCGAATTGCTGCCGAAAAAGCTTTGCGTCCTCATTTCGGCTTCGCGCCGGCTGCACGACCAGGTGCTGCGTCTTGACGCGCTCGTTTATGGCGGCGGCAGCATCCTGCCCGCGGAAACGCCTTCCGCCTCCAATCCGGTCGAGAGCCAGCTCGGTCTGCTCAAGGCCGCATTCGGCCAAGATCGCTAAGTCCGCTAAGCCTATAAGCGAAGGCACTATCGACCGTTCGATAGATGCGATCGTTGCTGCGCGAAAGCGCAGATGGGGCTAAGAAGTCGCCCGATGATCGAACCCGGCACCGTATTCCTGCATGACAACGCGCCCGGCGCGGGGCGAAGCCTCGTGTTCGAGCGGCCGTCGCGCGTGCTCACGACGAAAAAGCGCGCCGAAGTCGCGGCGCTAATCGCGGAAGCGGAAGCGGCGTCCGCGGCGGGCAGGCATCTCGCGGGCTTTCTTTCTTACGAGTTGGGGCTTGCCTTCGAGCCGCGGCTCCTGCCGCTCCTGCCGGAGGAGATGGAATTTCCGCTGTTCTGGCTCGGCATCTACGACGCGCCGACGGAGATGGACCGGCTCGCGGCCTGGCGCTGGCTGAAGGAGCGCGCCTCGCGCGAACTCGTGCGCGTCAACGATTTGAATTATTCCATGTCGCGCGGCGGCTATGGCGGCGCGTTCAAGCGGGTGATGGATTACATCTTCGCGGGCGACGTCTATCAGATCAATCTCACGCTGCACGCGAATTTCAAGCTCGACGGCGATCCCACTGGGCTCTACCGCGATCTCTGCCGCAGCCAGCCGGTCGCGCATGGCGCCTTCATCGCGACAGGCGAGCAGCATGTGCTTTCGCTCTCGCCGGAATTGTTCATCGAAAACCGGGCGGGCCGCATCGTCACGCGGCCGATGAAAGGGACGGCGCCGCGCGGGCTCACTTCCGCCGACGATGAGGCGATCAAGCGGGCGTTGCTTGCGGACGAGAAATCACGGGCGGAAAACCTGATGATCGTCGATCTTCTGCGGAACGATGTCGGGCGCATCGCGAAGATCGGCAGCGTGAAGGTGGAGAAGCTGTTCTCGATTGAGACCTATCGCAGCCTGCACCAGATGACTTCGACGATCGCGGCGGATCTGAAGCCCGATCTCAAGCTCGGCGAAATTTTGCGCGCGCTTTTCCCCTGCGGCTCGGTGACGGGCGCGCCGAAAATCCGCGCGATGCAGATCATCCATGAAGTCGAGGGCGGGCCGCGCGGACTTTACACCGGCTCGATCGGCCACGTCGCGCCGAACGGCGACTTCTCCTTCAATGTCGCGATCCGCACGGCAGTGATCAGCGCGGATGGCACAGGCGAGATCGGGATTGGCGGCGGCATCGTCGCGGACTCAAAGGAAGAAGCCGAATATCGGGAATGCCTCTTGAAGCTCGATTTCTTCCGCCAGGCGGTCGAGCCGCCGGGATTGATCGAAACGATGCTGTGGGCGGAAGACGAATTCTGGCTGCTATCAAAGCATCTCAAGCGCCTCGAAGCCTCCGCCGCGCATTTCGGCTATCGCTATTCGCGCGAAGACGTGATCGCCGCGCTCGAGCAGGCGGTCGCCGGAAAATGCGGGCCGCTCCGCGTGCGGCTCGTGCTCGCACCGAGCGGCGAGATTTCCGCGAGTGCCGTTCCGTCGCCGTCCACGAAGCGCTTCCGCTTCATCCTCGCCGACGACCGCATGGACTCGGGCGATCCGCTCCTCCGCCACAAGACGACGCGGCGGGCGATCTACGACAAGCCGCGCGAGAAAGCGCAGAAATTCCACGGCGCCGACGAAGTGATCTTCCGCAACGAGCGCGGCGAGCTCACCGAAGGCAGCTTCACCAATCTCTTCATCGAGAAGAACGGCGAGTTGCTCACGCCCGCGCTCGCGTGCGGGCTCTTGCCCGGTACGCTGCGCGAACAGCTCTTGCAGCGCGGCGAGGCACGCGAGGCGATCCTAACGCTTCGCGACTTGGAGGCCGCCGACAAGATTTTCCTCGGCAATTCCGTGCGCGGCCTCGTGCGCGCCGAGCGGGTGGAAGAGATCGTCGCGATCCCGGCGTGAGTCTTTCTCCCGGCCGTCGGCTGTGGATTTTTTCTTGCGCTGGCCGCCGCAATTCGGACTCGAAGCTGAACGGGTGTTTATCTGAGAACACAAGCGCGCGATTGTGCGCGCCGGAAGCAACCGAATCCTGGGTTGATACTTATGTCTCTTGGGAAAGTCCCTATCGGTAGGTTTGGGACCTGGAGGAGTATCGAAAATGAGAAACCTTTTACTTGGAATGACGGCCGCGGCGGCGTTCGCGCTTGCGGTTCCGGGCACTGCACTGGCGCAGCAGGATCATGGCGGACGCAGCGGCAGAAGTGCGCATGTTAGCGGCGGCGGAAGCGCGCATGTTGGCAGCGGACGCGTCAGCGGAAACGCGCGTATCAGCGGCAATGTTTCCGGAAGCCATCGGATGTCGAACCGCGAATTCTCGCACGGTTCCCGCCATCATTTCCGCAGCGACCGCGTGAGAACGCGGGACTTCGCGGCGGTGGATACACGTTCCTTCCGCAGAGACCGCGTAGCGTCGAACAACTGGCGGCACGATCGCCATCACCGGCATCATCGCCACCATCGCAACTTCAATTTCTTCGTCGACACGCCGGGCTTCTACTATGACGACTACGCGTCCTACGACACCTGCTATCAGTATGTCTGGACGCGCTGGGGCTATCGTTATGTGAACACCTGCACGTCGTATTATTACAACGTGTACTGATCGCTGAAACGAAAGCGGCCCCGCTTCAGGCGGGGCCGTTTTTCTTTGCCTGTTCCGTACGTCATTGCACGCGAATGACGCGCACCGGCCGCGCGGCCTGTTGTTCCGCCGCGATCTGATAGCTATTCACGAAAGACAGCATCGCGGCCCGCCGTTCCGCGATCGCGTGCCCGAGCATGAGGCCAAGCACGACCACGAGCAGCGCGAAGAAGCTCAAAAGCGCACCCCAAACCAGAATCGGGTCGCGCGTATAAACAAACTTCGGATCGTCCAGACGAAGCATGGGACGCTCCCTTGTGGTGAGATTTGCCTCCTTAACGCCGGAACGGGGAAAGCGGTTCCGGATCGTCCAATCCGGCAATTTCGGGGCTGGGTGGGAAGGGAGACGCGAGAACCCGATTGTGCGGCGGGCCCGGATCGGCCAAATTGCTGCCGGGCGAGGGACATGAAGACACGATTCGGACGGGTGGCGCTGGCGGGTGTCCTGGCTTTCGGCTTGCTGGCGGCCGGCGCGAAAGAAGCTTCCGCGCAACAGGCGGGCGCGCGCTCGGGCCAGCAGGCGCGCATCTACATGATGCGCGGGCTCCTCGGGATTTTCTCGCTCGGCATCGACTCGCTCGCGGGGAAACTGCGCGCGCAGGGTTACGAACCGCAAATCCTCGGCTGGGACCAGTGGGGCCAGATCGCGAGCGAAATTCTCGCCAACAACCGCAACGGCGACACCTCGCAGATCATCCTGATCGGCCATTCGCTCGGATCGAATTCGACCATTCAGGTCGCGAACGCGATCCAGCAGCAGAATATTCCGGTCGATCTCATCGTCACCTTCGACATCACGCAGCCCTTGCAGGTGCCGCGCAACGTGCAGCGCTTCATCAACTTCTTTCAGAATAACGGCTTCGGCGAGCGCGCCGTGCCGGGCTACGGCTTCACCGGCGAATTGCAGAACATCGATCTTACCGCCGACAGCACGATCGGCCACGGCAATATCGACGAGATCCCGCGGCTGCAGCAGGCGGTCGTCGACAAGGTGCTGGAGATCACGATCCAGCAGACGAAGAAAACGCCTGCGCGCGTGCAAAGAAAGCGGCCGCAGAGCTAGAAATCCTCACCCTGAGGAGGCGAGCGAAGTTCGCCGTCTCGAAGGGTCCATCCGTGATGCACGAACCTCATGCTTCGAGACGGCCGCTACGCGGCCTTCTCAGCATGAGGAGACCGCTACGCTAGAGCGGCACGTCACTTCCTGATCAACCCCGTCTCATGACAAACCCGCCCGCGAAACTCGCCGGTTCGAGCATAGCGAGTGAGCCTCGAAGGATGACCCATCCATGACGCATGGGCCGCTCATCCTGACGATCTCGGATTTATCCGAGATCGTATTTTGAATGCGCAAGCCGGCTATAGCCGGCTTGCGAGGCTCGCTTCGCTCGCACTCAGGATGACGGATTTATACAGTGCTTGACATTTATACAGATAGGACTATATTCCACTCTGTCTTGACCCACGAGGGGCGCATTCCGGATGCGACCTGAATGTTGCGGATCGGGAGCGATGGTCGGCAACCGTTCGCAAGCGGTGCCGGAGGCCCAAGCTGTGCGGTCCCGGCGGAGCGGCTCTCCGTCACGGATGCCGGTGATGCAAGAGCGAGACTCAACCGGGTCAGCGTCCCTTGCATTGAGCATCGAGAGCGTGGGTAGAAAGTATGACCACCGGGGGCCGGACAGAGCAAACCAGAACATCGCGCGCGGGGCGCCGGGATTTCCGGCGATTGCGGTGAGTGCAATATTCTGACGTGCTTTTCCTTTCACACGTCAGGCCGTGGAGACCGGCAAGTCTCCGGCGTCCCGCGCCGCCCTCGCTTATGGGCGGAGAGCTGACGAAACCTCGGCGCTGAAAAGCGATCGCGAGAAGGAGAACGCATGTCCGAAATTTTCCACAACCGTCATCACCGGGCCGCCGCGCAGGGAGCGAAGCGACCGAGCGGGCGTGACCCGGTGATTCATGATGAATCTCACCACTCGCCGAAAGTCACTATGGATTACCGGGCCGCAGATCAGCCGTTCGCTTCGCTCACGGGATGCTGCGGCCCGGTAATGACGAAGGTAGAGTTCGCCCCAACAAAAACCCCGCGTGTTTGCGCGGGGTTTTTGCGTATCCGGATTCGGAACGATTACTTCTTCTCTTCGGCCTTCGCCTCGGGCTTGGTGTCCGCCTTATTGGCTTCTTTGGCTTCGGCTTTCGCATCGCCGCCTTCGGCTTTGGCCTTTTTTTCCTTCTTCGGCTTCTCGGGCTTCGGCGCCTTTGGCTTGCCGGACGGCGCCTGTGGCGCGCCCTTGGCGACCTTGATGCCTTCGTCCTTGATCAGCCCGCCGAACTTGTTGGAGAAGCGCGACAGACGGCCGCCGCGATCGAGCAATTGGGCGTGACCGCCGGTCCAGGCCGGATGCGACTTCGAGTCGACCTCGAGCTGCATCGTGGCGCCCGGCTTGCCCCAGGTCGAGCGCGTCGTGTATTCCGTGCCATCCGTCATCACAACCTTGATCGGATGATAGTCGGGGTGAATCCCGTCCTTCATAGCTAAATCCTCAATGTAAGATTTGGCGGTTTCATACAGGAGCGCGCGTCATTCCTCAAGCCATGGAAGCCGCCGAAAAGCTTAAAAAACCGAAGCTCAGGCCGCTTCTGACCCTCCTGCCGTATCTTTCGCGCTATCGCGGGCGGATTCTGGCGGCTTTCGGGGCGCTTTTGCTGGCCTCGGCCGCGACGCTCGCGGTCCCGCTCGCCGTGCGCCGGATGATCGATTTCGGCTTCGCGCCGGAGAAGGCCGGCACCATCAACCAGTATTTTATCGCGCTATTTTTCCTCGCGCTGCTCTTGGCCTTCGCGAGCGCGCTCCGCTTTTACCTGGTGATGACGCTCGGCGAGCGCGTCGTCGCCGATATCCGGAGCGGCCTGTTCGCGCATGTGATCGGGCTCTCGGCGTCGTTCTACGACAAGGAGCGGGTGGGCGAGATCGTCTCGCGGCTCACCGCCGATACGACGCAGTTGAAATCGGCGGCGGGTTCTTCCGCCTCGATTGCGCTCCGCAATCTGTTTTTGTTCATCGGCGCCGCCGCGATGATGGTGGTTTCAAGCCCGTGGCTCTCAAGCCTCGTTCTGATCGCGATTCCGTTCATCGTGCTGCCGCTCGTCGCCTTCGGACGGCTCGTCTCGCGCCGCTCGCGCGCGGCGCAAGACACGCTCGCGGACGCTTCCGCCTTTGCGACCGAGGCGATTGGCGCCGCGCGTACGCTGCAGGCATTCACGGGCGAGCCGGAGGCGAAGCGCCGTTTCGGTGCGGATGTGGAGCGCTCGTTTGCCGCCGCGCGCGCTTCCACAAGCGCGCGGGGATGGCTCACTTTTGCGATCATCTTTCTTGTGTTCGCGAGCGTCGTTGCCGTTCTATGGGCCGGCGCGCAAGACGTGATGGCGGGGCGCATCTCGGCGGGGACGCTCAGCCAGTTCGTGATCTATGCGGTGCTCGCGGCCTCGGGCCTGGGCGAGCTGTCGCAGGTCTGGAACGAAGTGAATGCGGCGGCGGGCGCGGCGGGGAGAATCGCGGAACTTTTGACGGTGCAGCCGGAGATCCGTGCGCCGCAGAATCCGCTGTCGTTTCCAAAGCCTATGAGAGGCGCGGTGAAATTCGAGCGCGTCTCCTTCGCTTACCCGACGCGGAGCGATGCGCGTGTTCTCGAAAATGTTTCGTTCGATGTGAAGCCCGGTGAGCGCGTCGCGGTCGTCGGCCCGTCAGGCGCAGGCAAGAGCACGCTCTTTCATTTGCTGCTGCGCTATTACGACCCGGCATCCGGTTCTGTTTCGCTCGACGGCGTGAACTTGCGCGAGGCGGATCCCGCCGAAATCCGCAAACGCATCGCGCTGGTGCCGCAGGAGCCGGTGATCTTCGCGGCATCAGTGCGCCAGAATATCCGCCTTGGGAAACCCGAAGCAAGCGACGCTGAAGTCGAGAAGGCGGGCGCGCTCGCGCTCGTCGACGAATTCGTGCGCGGGATGGGACACGGCTACGATTCCGAAATCGGCGAGCGCGGCGTCACGCTCTCGGGCGGGCAGCGGCAGCGCATTGCGATCGCGCGCGCGATCCTGCGCGACGCGCCGCTGTTGCTCTTGGACGAAGCGACTTCGGCGCTGGATGCCGAAAGCGAGCGGCTGGTGCAGGAGGCGTTGGAGCGCTCGATGCAAGGGAGAACGTCGCTCGTGATCGCGCATCGGCTGGCGACCGTGCAAAGCGCGCAGCGCATTCTCGTGATCGAGCATGGGCGGATCGTGGAAGAGGGGACGCATGCGAGCCTTGTCGCCAAGGGCGGGCTCTATGCACGGCTCGCGGAATTGCAGTTCGGCGCGGTGACGGCGAAATAGTTACGGTTTCCACGCGCAGCGGCAGGTCGGTTTGCCGGAAATCGGGTTTTTCCCATCGCCGATCCAGACGAAACCTTCCCGCTCGTAGAAACGGCGCGCGCGCGGATTGTCCTGATTGACTTCAAGCGTGATGCCGCCGGGGCATATCCGTTTCGCCGCGTTGAGCAACTGCTTCGCCGCCTCGCTGCCCCAAAAAACCGGATCGACGACGATCTGATCGAGATAGCCGGAGCGTTTATCGATCACGACGAAGCCGACCTGTTTTCCGGCGGCTTCGGCGACGATCACCTCGTTATTCGGCATAAGCTCGTTGTTCCAGCGATCGCGCCACCAGTCGAGACGTGCGGAAAAGTCGATCTCCGGCATCGCCATGTCCCAGGCGCGGCGCCACAGATCAAGTGCGGACTCAAGGTCCGCGTCGCGATAGGGCCGGAGCGAGATTTCGCCCATCAGCGTTCCGTGAGCTTGAACTCGATCCGGCGGTTGCGGCGATAGGCGTCTTCGTTACTGCCCGTGTCGATCGGTTGGAATTCAGCGAAGCCCGCCGCCGCAAGATGCTGCGGCGAAAAGCCCTTCGAGACCAGATACTGCACGACCGAGGTCGCACGCGCCGAGGAAAGCTCCCAGTTCGACGGGAATTGCGCGGTCGCGATCGGGCGAACGTCGGTATGGCCGTCAACCCGAAGGATCCACGGGATGTCCGCCGGGATTTTTTTCGAAATCTCACTGAGCGTGGAAGCGAGCTTGTCGAGCTCGGGAATGCCCTCGGGCTTTAGTTGCGCGGAGCCCGCGTCGAACAGAACTTCCGACTGGAACACGAAGCGGTCGCCGACGATGCGGATGTCGCGGCGGTTGCCGAGCACTTCGCGCAGGCGGCCGAAGAATTCGGAGCGATAGCGCGCGAGCTCCTGCACGCGCTGCGCCAGCGCCACATTTAGGCGCTGGCTGAGATCGCTGATCCGGGTCATGCTCTCCTTGTTTTTTCGCTCCGAGGCATTGAGCGCTTCCTCAAGCGCGGCGAGCTGCCGGCGCAGCGCCGCGATCTGCAGGTTGAGGATTTCGATCTGCGAAGCCGCCCGCGTATTCAGGTCTTTCTGATTGTCGAGATCGGTGGTGAGCGCCTTCACGTCGGCGCCGCCGCCTTCGCCGCGCAGCTTGTCGCGCTCGGTTTCGGTTGTCTTGAGTGTCGCGCGCAGCGCCGCGAGCTGGTCCTCGAGCGAGCCCGTGTTCGAGCGTTCGAGCGACAAAAGCTCGGAAAGTTGCTTGAGCTGCGTCTGCAGGCGGTTGAGCGCCGACTCCTTGCCGGTGATCTCCTGCGTCAGGAAGAATTGCGCAACCACGAAAACCGTGAGCAAAAACGTAAAGACCAGAAGAAGCGTCGACAGGGCGTCGACGAAACCCGGCCAGTAATTGATCGCGCGTTCGCGCCCGCGGCGTCCGAGCGCCATCAGCGCCTCTTCTCCGTTGCCGGAGCGGGCACGCGCGACAGCCGCTCAAGCAATTTTCGGATTTCGGTCTGCTGCTCGCCCTGATCCTCGACCCAGTCGCGCACCATCTGCTGCTCGGTCCGCATGTGCTGCACGAGCGTTTTCAAATGGTCGGCAAGCTGCGCGGTCGCCTTGTGCGCCTCTTGCGAACCATTCCGTTCGATCGCTTGCTCCAGCCGTTCGACCGCGGCGGTGAATTCGGCGAGCATCTTCGTCGAAGGCCCAGCCGCAATCTTGCCATCGACGCTTTCGACGCCGAGATCGCGCACGGTGGTGGAAAGCCAGTCCTCAAGGTCGGTGTAAAAGCGGCTCTGCGCCTGGCCGGCCTGCAGATCGAGGAAGCCGAGAATGAGAGAGCCGGCAAGACCGAAGAGCGAAGACGAAAACGAAATGCCCATGCCGTTCAAAGGCGCGGCGAGGCCGTTTTTCAGGTTCTCGAAGGTGGTCGCGGTTTCGCTGGAAATCTCCAGCGACTGAATGACCTTGCCGATCGATCCGACGGTTTCCAAGAGGCCCCAGAAGGTGCCGAGGAGGCCGAGGAAGACGAGTAGGCCAGTGAGATAGCGCGCGATGTCGCGCGATTCATCGAGGCGCGTGCCGATCGAATCCAGAATGCCGCGCATGGTCGTCTGCGAGATCGACATGCGGCCGGTGCGGTCGCGCAGGAGCGCAGCCATCGGCGCAAGCAGGACCGGAGGGCTGGAAACGGCGAGGCCGGGATCGCCGATGCGGAAATTGTTGACCCAGCGCACTTCGGGAAAGAGCCGCAGCACCTGGCGGATCGAGAGCAGAATGCCGATCGCAAGCGCGCCGATGATGAGGCCGTTGAGGCCCGGATTGTGCAGAAACGACGTCCAGAGCTGGCGGTACAAAATAACCGCGATCAGTGCGCACAAAGTGAGAAATACGAGGATCCGGACAAGAAAAATCCGGGGCGAGGAAATCTTCACAGGAGTATCGATTTTTCGAGCCATTGGCTGCGCCTCAAAAAAGTTCCGCCCCGCAAGCTTATCACCGAAATTCCTGCCGGGAAGGCGAGGCGAAATCAGGGCGGCGGAATTGGCGCGGCGTCAGGCGGTCTTGATGGCGGAAAGCAGCTCGCGATGAACGAATTCATTGCCGGCGAGGACAGAGCCTTTTTCCAGCACGGATAATTCGCCGTCGAGGTCCGTCACGATACCGCCCGCCTCGCGCACGAGCAGCATGCCGGCGGCAAGATCCCACGGCGAGAGCGCGCGCTCCCAGAAGCCGTCGAAACGCCCCGCCGCAACCCAGGCGAGATCGAGCGCGGCGGCGCCGGTGCGGCGCACGCCGGCGACGCGGCTTTGCACGGCGGCAAGTTCGCCCCGAAATTTTGCGGAATCGCCGCGCCCCGCGTGAGGGATTCCGCAACAGACGACGCTGTTGGAGAGATCGCGTCTTCCCGCCACGCGCAAACGGCGCTCGTTCAGAAAGCCGCCGCGGCCGCGCTCGGCGACAAAAAGCTCATCGGCGACCGGATTGAAGACGAGGGCGGCGACGATATTTTCGTCCTTCATCGCCGCAATCGAGATCGCGAATTGCGGAATGCCATGGAGAAAATTCGTCGTGCCGTCGAGCGGATCGACGATCCAGGTCTGCGAGGGGTCGCTGCCCGCGACCTTGCCGCGCTCTTCCATGATGAAGCCGAAGGTCGGGCGCGCCTTCGATAGCTCCTTGTAGAGAAGATCCTCGGCGCGGCGGTCGGCGGAAGAGACGAAATCCGAGGGCCCCTTCAGCGATACCTGCAGATTTTCGACCTCGCCAAAATCGCGCACCAAGGAACGCGCCGCCTTGCGGGCGGCGGCGATCATGACGGTGATGAGCGGAGAACGAAGCATCTATTCCGCGCGGCGGATGTAGGTCGTCTCGTTCGTGTCGACGATGATCTTCTCGCCGACGCCAATGAAAGGCGGAACGAGCACGCGGAGGCCATTTTCCAGCTTCGCCGGCTTGTACGAAGAAGCTGCGGTCTGACCCTTCACGACCGCATCGGCTTCGACGATCTGGAGCGTCACCTGCGAGGGCAGGCGAATACCGATCGGTTTGTCGTCGTACATCTCCAGCGCGACCGTCATGCCGTCCTGCAAGAAGGCGGCGCGGTCGCCGACGAATTCGGTGTTGAGTTCGAGCTGCTCATAGCTGTCAGTGTCCATGAAGACGAGGTTCTCGTCCTGCTTGTAGAGAAACTGATAGTCCTTCACCTCGACGCGCGCCTGCTCGACGCGCTCGTCGGAACCGAAACGATTGTTGAGCTTGCGGCCGTCGACGATGTTCTTGAGTTCGACCTGGTTATAAGCAGGGCCCTTGCCGGGCTTGACGGCAACCGCCTTCACCGCGACCCACAGCCCGCCTTCATATTCGATCATCATGCCGGGGCGAATTTCGTTACCGTTGAGTTTCATAGCAATCCTTCAGGAAATACGTCTGCAAGCGGGATCAGGTGCCAGCCCGGACGGTAAGCCGTCAAGTGCGGGGCAAGGGCCCGCCCGTTTCCCATGCTTGCAGGATTTTTTGCGCGGTATCGCGCTCGCTTTCAGGAAGTTTGGCGAAAATCGCGTCGAGCTGGGGGCTGGAATCGCCGCGCGCGCGGGCATAGAGGTGCCACGCCATCGCTTTCGCGGAGTCCTTCTGAAATCCGCCCATGCCGTTCGCGAGTAGATAAGCGAGGCGGTTTTGCGCGATCGGGTTGCCGTAAAGCGCGGCAAGCTTGAACCAGCGGCCGCCGGCCTGCTCGTCCTTCGGCACGCCCCAGCCATTATAGACGGCAAAAGCATATTCGGTCATCGAGGGCGCATGCCGCAATGCGCTTGCGCGTGCGAGCCAGCGGGCGGCTTCCGCCGCATCCTTCGGAACACCTTCGCCTTCCCGATAGAGCGTCGCGAGCGCCTGTTGCGCGTCGGGCAGATCCTGTTCTGCGGCGACGCGAAACCATTTGGCGGCGGCGGCGAAATCTTTCTGAAAAACCTGGCCTTCGAGATAGAGCAGCGCGAGATTGTAAGCGGCCGTCGCGCTGCCTTTTTCGGCAGCGGTCTTGAATTGCCCCGCGGCTTCCTCGCGGTTCGGGATCACGCCGCGGCCTTGCAGGTAAAAGAGACCGAGCGCGGCAATCGCCTCGCGGTCGCCTTTCTCCGCCGCTTGCCGGTACCAGCTAAACGCGATTTCGTCGTCCTGTTTGACGCCCCAGCCGCCGGCGTAGAGTTCGCCGAGCAGCGTCATCGCTTTCGAATCCTGTTCCTGCTCGGCGCGGCGCTTCGCTTCGTTGAAGGCGTAGATGTAGTAGCCGCGCTGATAAGCGCCGTAGGCAAGGTCGATGTCGGGTGCGGGTTGCGCCGCTGGAGCAGGCGCAGGCGCGGCCTCCTTCGGCTTGTCCTTCGCTTTTTGCTGCGCCGAGCTGCCGCTGGCGGCGAGAAGCATGGCAGCGAGAAGGCCGAAG
>Ga0157370_10001722_pt1 | contig 26937 bp, 23 predicted proteins | sample C35metaG_FD_113463 | JGI IMG/M metagenome (GOLD analysis project Ga0157370, IMG submission 113463) | Corn rhizosphere microbial communities from Kellogg Biological Station, Michigan, USA - C3-5 metaG | ecosystem: Host-associated > Plants > Roots > Rhizosphere > Soil | place: USA: Michigan...
AACGCGTAAGTTTGGCCTTCCCGAGCCGCACACCGATTACATCTTCTCGGTGATCGGCGAGGAGTTCGGCCTGATCGCCTGCCTTGCGATCGCCTCCCTCTATCTTGCAATCGTCGCGCGCGTGCTGATCAAGCTGCTCGACGAGGACAACAGTTTCACCATCCTCGCCGCGGCGGGACTGGCCGTCGAGTTCGGACTCCAGGCACTGATCAACATGATGGTCAACGTCCAGCTCGCGCCGTCAAAGGGCATGACCCTGCCGTTCATCAGCTACGGCGGCTCGTCGATGCTGGCGCTGTCGATCGGCATGGGGTTGCTTCTCGCCTTCACGCGCCGGAACCCGTATCTCACGCGTTCGCCTTATGCAGTGAAGTGGAGCGGGGAGTCGCTGGCCACATGAACTTCGTGCTCGCTGCCGGGGGAACCGGCGGCCACATGATTCCGGCGCATGCGCTGGCCGCGGAGCTGAAGAGCCGCGGCCATCGAGTCGCGCTGATCACCGATGAGCGCGGTGCGCGCTTTCCCGGCCTGTTCGAGGATGCGCCGGTGCACATCCTGCCTGCCGGGAGGCTCGGCGGCGGACCGATCGGATGGCTCAAGGCTTTGGGCTCGGTGGTCAAGGGCAGGGGCGAGGCCAAGCGGCTCTACCGCGAGCATCGGCCCGACGCGGTCGTCGGATTTGGCGGCTATCCGGCATTGCCTTCGCTGCTCGCCGCAAGTTCGATGCACATCCCGGCAGTGCTTCACGAACAGAATGCAGTGATGGGCCGGGTCAACCGGCTGCTCGCGAGCGATTCAGTCGCGATCGCCACCGCTTACGACCAGGTCGAGCGCCTTGCGCCCAGGTACCAGCGCAAGGCGGTGCTTGTCGGCAACCCCGTCCGTGAGGAGATTGCGCGCTTGGGCGAGCTTCCCTTCCCGCCGTTCGACGAGGTGGCGCCGCTGAAGATCCTCGTCACCGGGGGAAGCCAGGGTGCGACGATCCTCAGCCAGGTCGTTCCAGACGGGCTCGGAATGCTCGAGCCGTCGCTTCGGCGGCGGCTGCAGGTCGTCCAGCAATGCCGACCCGACGACATCGAAAGAGTCCGCACTCAATATGCCGGTCTCGGGATCCCCGCCGAGCTGATGACCTACATCGAGGACATGGCTGCCAAACTCGCCGATGCGCATCTGTTCATTGGCCGGGCCGGGGCTTCGACAATCGCCGAGCTCACGGCGGCCGGGCGTCCAGCGATCCTGATCCCGTTTGCCGCGGCGACGGACGACCATCAGACCGCCAATGCGCGCGAGATGGTGAAAGCGGGCGGCGCACGGGCCATTGCCCAGGCGAATTTCACGCCCGAGGTCCTGGCGCGGCAGATCGAAGCGCTGGCAATGGATCCTGTGGCGATCAATAATGCGGCAGGCCGTTCGCTGTCGGTCGGCCGGCCCCATGCAGCACGCGATCTGGCCGATCTTGTCGAGCGCGTGGGCAATGGCCTTGCGCCGGTCGCCGTCGGCCCCGCGCTCACTCCGCGCGTGTCGGCCGAGGCTCCGGTCGGGGGCATGCCTGCATGATGAAGGCGCTTGGAACCGACATCGGGACGATCCACTTCGTCGGCATCGGTGGGATTGGCATGTCAGGGATCGCCGAGGTGATGCACCAGCTCGGCTACAAGGTGCAGGGCTCGGACGCGGCCGACGGCTATGTCGTCGAAAAGCTGCGCAATGAGGGGATCCCGGTCACGATCGGTCATTCGGCCGATAACCTCGGCGATGCGGCGGTGGTCGTCTGCTCAACCGCGATCCGGGACAATAATCCCGAGGTACAGGCCGCGGCCGAGCGGCGCCTGCCGCGGGTCAAGCGTGCCGAGATGCTCGCCGAGCTGATGCGGATGCAGAAGACCATCGCGGTCGCCGGGACTCACGGGAAGACCACGACGACGTCGATGATCGCTGCGCTTCTCGACAGCGGCGGGCTTGATCCGACGGTGATCAACGGCGGGATCATCAACCGCTATGGCTCGAATGCTCGGCTCGGAAAGAGCGACTGGTGGGTGATCGAGGCCGACGAGAGCGACGGCAGCTTCCTTCGCCTCGACGGCACGATTGCGGTCGTTACCAACATCGATCCCGAGCATCTTGAACATTATGGCGGGTTCGATGCGGTCAAGGACGCGTTCGTCGAGTTCGTCGAGAACGTGCCCTTCTATGGCCTCGCGGTGCTTTGCGTCGATCATCCGGAAGTACAAAATATCATCGGCCGAATCCGCGACCGGCGGATCGTCACCTACGGCTTTTCGGCGCTTGCCGACGTTCGCGCCGACAATGTTGCTGCGGTACCCGCCGGCAGCCGTTTCGATGCGGTGATCCTCGAGCGCGATGGCGAGCGGCGGACCATCGAGGGCGTCCACGTGCCGATCCCGGGCCGCCACAATGTCCAGAACGCGCTGGCGGCGATTGCCGTCGCGCTCGAGATGGGAATCTCGCCTGAGGCAATTGTTGCAGGGTTCGAACGGTTCGAGGGAGTCAAGCGCCGTTTCACCAAGGTCGGCAAGGTCGATGGCGCCGTGGTGATCGATGATTATGCGCATCATCCGACGGAAATCCGCGCAGTGCTCGCAGCCGCTCGCGAAGCGGGCGAAGGGCGGGTGATCGCCGTGATGCAGCCGCACCGCTACACTCGGCTTCAGTCGCTGATGGACGAGTTTCAAAATGCGTTCAATGACGCCGACGTCGTGTTCGTCACTCCCGTCTATTCCGCGGGTGAGGAGCCGATCGACGGCGTCAGCTCAGAGGCATTGGTCGAAGGCCTCCGAGCGCACGGACACCGGATGGTCCGCTCGGTCGAGAGTCTCGATGAGCTTTGCGACGCCCTTCGCGACCTCGCTGCCGACGGGGACATGATCATCTGCCTTGGTGCTGGTGACATCACCAAATGGGCTGCAGCGCTGGCGAACGGCATTTGCGACGCGAGGGCGAGGAAATGAGCGCCGTCGCGACCATGCCTCCGGTTCGAGGAAAGCTCACGCCCGATGCGCCGCTGGCTCCGCTGGTTTGGTTCAAGAGTGGCGGCAACGCCGAGTGGCTGTTCGAGCCCAGGGACGAAGAGGATCTGATCGACTTCCTGCGCGCGCTCGATCCCGAGGTGCCGGTGATCGCCCTTGGCCTCGGGTCGAACCTCATTGTTCGTGATGGCGGCGTACCGGGCGTGGTCGTGCGGCTCGGTAAGGCCTTCTCCAGGATCGAACAGCTCGATGAGGCAGGATTTCGCTGCGGTGGCGGGGCAAGCGGGATTCTCGTCAGCTCCACGGCGCGCGATTCAGGCATCGCGGGTCTCGAGTTTCTTCGCGGAATTCCGGGCACCGTCGGGGGCTTCGTCCGGATGAACGGCGGAGCCTATGGCCGCGAGGTCAGGGACATCCTCGTTTCCGCCCGGATCGTGCTTCGCTCGGGGGAAGTCGTCGAATGGCCGATTGAAAAGTTCGGCTACACCTATCGTCACAGCGACGTGCCCGGTGGAGCAGTCGTGATCGCAGCGACTTTTAGCGGCTCGCCCGGCGACCCCCAGGTAATCGGCGCGAAGATGGACTCGATCGCTCGCGCCCGTGAGGAATCGCAGCCGCTTCGAAGCCGAACCGGCGGATCGACCTTCAAGAACCCGCCGGGCCACAAGGCGTGGGCGCTGATCGAATCGGCGGGTTGTCGCGGCCTGACGATGGGCGGCGCCCAAGTCTCGGAAAAGCATTGCAATTTCCTCCTCAATCTAGGTAGCGCGACAAGCGCCGAGATCGAGGCGCTGGGCGAGGAAGTCCGCCGCCGGGTCGAAGCAAGAACGAACATCAAACTCGATTGGGAAATCCAGCGGGTCGGCCAGCCATGAGCAAGGATATTCACGTCGTCGTCCTGATGGGCGGCTGGTCATCTGAGCGAGAAGTCTCACTGACGAGCGGGAGGGGCGTCGCCACCGCGCTTCGCGAGCGCGGCTGGTCCAAGGTGACCGAGCTGGACATGGACCGCGACGTCGCTGCGCGCCTCACTAAGCTCAAGCCCGATGTCGTCTTCAACGCGCTCCATGGAACGCCCGGCGAAGACGGTACCGTCCAGGGCATGATGGATCTGATGGGTCTCAAATATACCCACAGCGGTCTCGAAACGTCGGTCATCGCGATCGACAAGGAACTGACCAAGATGGTGCTTGTGCCGCACGGCATAAGGATGCCGGCGGGCCGCGTCGTCACCAGCGAAAGCCTCCACCAGGAAGATCCGCTTCCACGTCCCTATGTCGTCAAGCCGATCAACGAAGGATCGTCGGTCGGCGTGGCGATCGTCACCGAGGACGGCAATTATGGCAACCCAATCGGCAAGGACGTGCCCGGGCCGTGGAACGAGTTCGACGACCTGCTCGCGGAGCCGTTCATCAAGGGCCGTGAGTTGACCGTCGCGGTACTGGGCGGTGACCCGCTCGCGGTCACGGAGCTCAAGCCCAAGGCCGGTTTCTACGACTATGCCGCCAAATATACCGACGGGCTGACAGAGCATGTCTGCCCCGCCGAAATTCCGTACGAGACTGCCTGCGCAATGATGGACATGGCCGCGCGCGCGCATGGGCTGCTCGGCTGCAGGGGCGCGTCGCGCTCCGACTTTCGCTGGGACGAGGAGCAGGGCGAGGACGGAATCTATCTGCTCGAAGTCAACACGCAGCCGGGCATGACTGCGTTGAGCCTCGTTCCCGAGCAGGCAAAGCTCAAGGGCATCAGCTATGGCGAGCTGGTCGAGAAGCTCATTGCGGAGGCGATCGGATGAGCGCCGCGCATGTCCGTCGGGGTGGCTCGGCGCGCGCCAAGGCGAAAAAGTCATCCAAGGTTGCCGTTCCCAAGAAGATCGCCAAGCGGTTTCCGGTCGATCAGGCGCGGGTCAACAAGATCGCCGCGCTGGTGTTCGGCGCCTTCATCCTGGCGATCGGCCTCATCGTCGTCATCGCGCTCGACATCCCGGCCAAGGCTGAGCGAGCGGCGGGCTCGGCGTTTGGCAAGGCGGGCTTTACAGTGAACGGCTATCAGATCGTCGGGATCAGCCACATGAACCGCGCATTGGTGGATGACGTCGTCACCGACGAGCTTCGTCGCGCCTCAGCCGAAGCGGACAGCGACAAGGCTCCCCAGGCGCTTGTCGACGTCGCGGAAATCCGCCGCCGCCTGCTCGCTTTCGGGTGGGTCAGGGACGCGCGCGTCTCTCGCCGCCTTCCCGATACGCTGGTGATCGACATCGTCGAACGGAAGCCCGCAGCGCTCTGGCAGAACCAGGGCCGACTCGCGCTGATCGATGGCGACGGAGTCGTCCTCGACCACGTCCCCGTCGACAAGATGCCCGACCTGCCGCTGCTCATCGGGCCGGGGGCCAATGCCGAGGAGCGGCAATTGAGCCGGCTGATGGCGGCAGTGCCGACGTTAAAGCCGCAGCTCACCTCCGCCACCTGGGTTGGTGGCCGCCGCTGGGATCTCAATTTCCAGTCGGGAGAAACGGTTGCGCTCCCGGAGGGCGAGGAAGCGGCGATGGCGGCGCTGTCGAAGTTCGCCCGCGTTGACAAGCAGTCGGGACTGCTCGGCCGCGGGATTGTGCGCTTCGACTTGCGGATTCCGGGAAAGATGATCGTTCGCCTGCCGCGCGCGCCGGGCGAGCCGATCGAGCCCGCTACGACGGCGCAGGAGGGCTGATGGCCCAGGTCGCCGATCAGCCACTGATCGCTGTGCTCGACATCGGCTCATCGAAAGTGAGCGCGATGATCGCCAAGCAGGAGCCCGACGGCGGGCTGCTGGTCCTCGGCACGGGCCAGCGCGAGAGCCGCGGGGTCAAGCGCGGCTACATCACCGACATGGCGGCGAGCGAGTTCGCAGTGCGTGAGGCGGTCGAACTTGCCGAACGCATGTCGGGCCTTACGGTCGACGAGGTCTGGGCGAGCTATTGCGCCGGAGAGTTGGTCAGCGACGTTGCCAATGTCGAGGTCGAGCTCGGCGGTCACCCGATCGAGCAGGCCGACATCGACGAGCTTTTGAAGCACGGCAAGGACGCGATCGACCGCAACGGCCAGGTGGTCCTCCACGCGCACCCGGCGCTCTACACGATCGACCGAGCGCAAGGCGTTCAACAGCCCATCGGTCTCCACGCCAACCGGCTCGGAGTCGACATCCATGTGATCGCCGCCGACCCGTCGCCACTGAGGAACATCGACACCGTCATCCGGCAGGCGCACCTTGGAGTGCGCGCCATCGTCGCCTCGCCGATTGCAGCTGCGCTCGCGTGCCTCAGCGAAGAGGAACGCGAGCTCGGGGTCGCGCTGGTCGAGATGGGCGCTGAAGTGACGAATGTGTCGGTCCATTATGGCGGGATGCTCGTCGGGCTGCGCTCGATCGCGCTCGGGGCGAAGGACATCACCAACGACATCGCCGGCGCTTTCGCCGTCCAGCGGCGCGACGCCGAGCGGCTCAAATGTTTCTATGGGTCAGCGATGACGAGCCCTCGCGACAATCACGAGATGATCGAAGCGACCCAGATCGGCGCCGAACCGGGGGCGGAGCCGACCAAGATTACACGGGCCCAGCTGATGATGGTGATCCGCCAGCGAGTCGAGGAATTGACCAACGAGATCGAGGCCGCGCTCAAAGCTTTGGGGTTCACCGGGCCGGTTGGACGGCAGGTGGTGCTGACCGGCGGCGGCGCGGAGCTCAAGAATGTCGCCGATTATATGCAAGGGGTGCTCGGCCGAGCCGTCCGGCTCGGTCGTCCGCGCCAACTGGCGGGACTTCCCGATGCCCATAGCGGCCCGGCCTTTTCGACGCTCGTCGGCCTTGCACTGCTCGCTGCGTCGGGCCGTGGCGATATCCGCGACATCGCCGGGCCGGTCGCAAGGGCGTCGAAGAAGGGAATGATGGGCCGGCTGATCGACGCAATGAAGGGTGGCTACTAGGCGCATCGAAGCCGTGCTACGCACCCCTCTGGAGGGGAATGCCGATGGCTACCATTGCTCGGCGGACCGCGCTCAATCCAATTGTAGCCTTGGTTCTCCTGCTCGGTGCCTCGATCCTGCTCAATTATATCGATCGGGGTGCAATCGGCGTCGCTGCGCCCATAATGAAATCCGAGCTTGGACTCTCGGCGACTGCCTTTGGTCTTGCAGTATCGGCTTTCTTCTGGATTTACGCGCCGGTCCAGCTCGTGCTCGGATGGTTGTGCGACCGCTTCTCGGTCTATCGGCTGCTCGCCCTCGGCACGCTGCTGTGGTCGGTGAGTACGATGCTGATGGGGACGGTCGACGGATTCGTTTCGCTCTTCCTGCTCCGGCTGGCGCTCGGCGTTGGTGAAAGCATCGCTTTTCCGGGCAGCTCGAAGATCATTTGCCGGCATGTCCCGGCCGAGCGGCGGGGGCTTGCCAATGCCGTCGTAGCCGCTGCCATTGCTCTTGGACCGGCTGTCGGAACCTTCGCGGGCGGAGCGATCGTCGCAGCCTTCGGATGGCGCGTCATGTTCGTCGTCTTCGGCCTTGCGAGCGCAGTCTGGCTGCTGCCCTGGCTGCAGCTGGTTCGGATGCTTCCGTCTCAAGGAGACCACCGCCAGGACCATTTCCCTGTCAAAAGGCTGCTCGGCCGCTGGTCGCTGTGGGCGATGGGCGTTGGTCATGCGTGCTCGAACTACGGTTTTTATTTTCTCCTCGCCTTTCTGCCGCTCTACCTGGTGCAGCAGCGCGGGTTGACGATCATCCAGATGAGCATGCTCGCGACGCTCGGCTTTTCGATCCAGGCGGTGTCGGCACTGACGCTTGGAATCGTGTCGGACCGCTGGACCCGCGCGGGACGCTCGGAAGCTTCCATCAGGCGGGGGATGATGGCCGCCTCGCACGTGATTTATGGCGGCTGCATCATCGCCGTTCCACTGGCGCACAGCCTCGTGACCGTTGCCGTCTTGTTGTGCATTCTGGGCGCTTGCGGCGGGGCAATGGCGCTCAACATTTATGCTTTAGCGCAGATGTTCGCCGGACCTCGGACATCCGGGACCTGGGTCGGAGTTCAGAATGCGGTGGGCAATATTTCCGGAGTCGTCGGACCGGCGATTTCGGGCATGATCATCGATCGCGCGGGGTACGGCAGCGCTTTCGGTCTCGCCGCCGCAATTTCGATCTTCGGGGGTCTGTGGTGGCTATTCGGCGTGCCGCGCATCGGGCAGGTCAAGCTCGACTGAGCCATAAAAGAAGGAGCGGCCCGACACCGGTTTCAATGTCGAGCCGCTCGGCTTTTACAGGCCCGCCTCCAGGAGTGCTGGGGAGAGGGGAAAAGGCAGGCGAGGGCTGGCTAGCCGAATAAAACTGTCGGGCAGATGAACCTGAAGCATGCGTGATCGATTCACATTCGATCCATACTCTCCCCGCCTCTTATTTCGCAGCGACCGGGGACGGGGCGACGTGCCCGTCACTCCCGACGAGCCGCTTCAGCAGCGCAGCCAGTCGCGTTTCGATCGAAATCGCGATCGAGAAATAGGAGGGGACGAGGAGCAGCGTCAGCACGGTCGAGAAGATAAGGCCGCCGATCACGGTGATGCCCATGGGTGCGCGCCAGCTGTTGTCTCCCGAAATCGAAATCGCTGTCGGAAGCATCCCGGCGACCATCGCGACCGTGGTCATGACGATCGGCTGGGCTCGCTTATGGCCTGCTTCCCAGATCGCAGCATTCTTCGCCATTCCCTGATTCATCATCTCGACCGCGAAGTCGACGAGCAGGATCGAGTTCTTCGCGACAATTCCAAACAGCATCAGGATTCCGATGAGCACGAACAGCGACACCGGCTGACCGGCGATGAGCAAGGCGACTGCAGCACCCAAAGGGGCGAGCAGGAGCGAGCCCATGTTCACGAAGGGCGCGAGGAAGCGGCGGTAGAGCAGGACCAGCACCGCGAACACCAGCAGGACCCCGGCGATCAGCGCGAGAGCGAAGTTGAACAACAGCTCCGCCTGCCACTTCTCGTTGCCGAGGTTCATTTTCTGGACGCCCTGCGGCAAATTCTTGACCGTCGGCAGCGCATTGATCTTCGCCCAGACGTCGCCTTCGACAACGCCCGGCGCGAGGTCGGCGCCGATCGCCAGGCGGTGGAGCTGATTTGAGCGATTGATCGTCGTTGGGCCCGAGCCGAAGCCGATTTCGGCTACCGTTTTCAACGGGACCGAGCCACCTGAGGCGGTCGGGACCGGTAGATTCTCCAGCGTCTGGATGTCGCGCCTCGCGTTCTGCGACAGCGAGACCTGGATCGGCACCTGGCGGTCGGACAGAGAAAATTTGGCGCTGTTCTGCTCGATGTCGCCGAGCGTCGCGATCCGGATCGTCTCGCTTAGTGCCGCCGTCGTCACCCCGAGATCTGCTGCGAGGTCGAACCGCGGCTTGATGGTAATCTCGGGCTGGGCGAGCTGGCTTCCAACGCGCGGCGCTCGAAGGCCGGGCACGGCTTCCATCTCCTTCGCGATCTGGTCGGCCACGGCGGTCAGCTGCGCCGGGTCGTCGCCGCCTAGATAAAGCATGATGTCGCGCGAATCGGGATCGGGGCCGCCGCCGTTCTGGCTCTGGAAGCTGACCCTTGCATCGGGGAAGGCCGAAAGCGTCGGCGACAGCGCCCGCTCAAATTGCGTGCTTGTGACCTTGCGGTCCTTCCTGAGCACGATGTTCACTCGTCCGGTGCCGACGTACACCCGCTCGAACACCCGTTCGACGCTCGGGTCCCTGGCGACGATTGCGGCGACCCGGTCCGTCACCGACTCGGTCTGTTTGAGGGTAGTGCCAGGCGGCAACGTGATATTGACCCGCGAATAATCGTCATTCTGCGGCGGGAAGAACGACTGGGGAAGCATGGCGAACAGGATTGCACTTAAGATCAGGGTGCAGAAACCGGCGCCGACCATCGCCATCCGGTGATCGCGCAAGTGCGACTTGACCCACCCCCAGGCGCCGGGGTGCTGCAGGCGGTAGGCCACCGCCTTCTTGGTATCGAGGCTCCAGTTCAGGACCTTGAGGTAGGAGTCCATCCACTTCCAGGCGGCGTGCGGCTGCTGCCCTTTCGAGCGCAGGAAGTAGGCGGCGATAAGCGGTGTGATCATCCGGGCGACGAGCAAGCTCATCAGCACCGAAATCACGACCGTGAAGCCGAAGGCCTTGAAATACTGACCTGCAATGCCCGGCATCAGCGCAACCGGGAAGAATACCGCAACGATCGACATGGTCGTTGCGAGCACGGCGAGGCCGATCTCGTCGGCTGCATCGAGCGCAGCCTGATAGCCCGATTTGCCCATGCGCATGTGCCTGACGATGTTCTCGATCTCGACGATTGCATCGTCGACCAGCACGCCCGCGACCAGGCCCATCGCCATGGTCGACATGAAGTTCATGGTGATTCCCATGAGCGTCATGAACCAGAAGGCGGGGATCGCCGAGAGCGGAATGGCGAGCGCGGAAATCGCTGTCGCCCGAATGTCGCGAAGGAACAGCAGGACGACCAAGACGGCGAGAATGGCGCCTTCGATGAGGCCCTCCATCGCCGAGCGGTACTGGGCCTTGGTGTAGTCGACCGAGTTGAAGACCTCGGAGAAGTGGACCTTCGGGTTTTCCTTCTCCAGCTTCTTCAGCTGCTTCCACGCATTGTCGTAGGCGGTCACCTCGGACGAGCCCTTGGAGCGCTGAATATAGAAAGTGACGACCTGCCGGCCATTCATTTTGGCCAGCGAGCGCTGCTCCGAATTGCCATCCTTGACCTCACCCAGATCGGCCAGCTTGGCGAACCGGCCGCCCGGCAGAGCGATCTGCATCTGCGAGAGCTGATAGGCGTCCTGCGCATTGCCGAGCACGCGCACCGACTGCTCCGAACCGGCCACTTCGGCCCGGCCTCCGGCGCCATTCATGTTACTTGCGCGAAGCTGCTGGTTGACCTCGGATGCCGTAATGCCCTGGGCCTGCAGCTCGGCAGGATCGAGGATCACCCGGATCGTCCGGTCGACTCCGCCGACGCGGTCGACCGCGGCAATTCCCGGCTGGCTCAGCAGGCTCTTCGTAACGTTGTTATCGATATACCAGCTGAGCTGTTCGAGCGTCATGTCGCTCGTCTGGGCGGCGATGTAGGAGATTTCCTCACTGTTGGCGTCGACGCGGGTCACCTGCGGCTCGAGAATACCGTCGGGCAGAGTGCCGCGGATCTGCGCGATGGCGTTGCGCACGTCGTTGACGGCGCGGTCGGTTGGAGTGCCAAGCTGAAATTGGACGAAGGTGTCGCTGTTGCCTTCTGTGACCGTGCTGCTGATTTCGTCGACGCCGTTCACTCCGCGGATCGCGGATTCGACGCGCTGGGTCACCTGAGTCTCCAGCTCGTTCGGCGCTGCGCCCGGCTGCGAAATCGACACGTCCGCCGCGGGAAAGTCGATGTCGGGGTTGTTGTTCACCTGCATTCCGGAAAAGGCGATCAGCCCAGCGAGCATTAGGCCGGCGAACAGGACAATCGGGAAGACCGGGTTCCGGATGCACCAGGAGGAAATGTACCGGAAGTTCATTTGGCTCGACTTCCTTTCCGGATTCAGGCGGACGCTCCGCACCGCCGGCGCATGCCGACAGTGTCCTATGTGTATTACTTAGCTAAGGCACTTAGTCAAGTCGCCGAAGGACTCGCACCGGGCCAATTCGGGCGCAACCCGATCGATGCCAACAGCCGCTTCCGCTCGACGCTCCGACGGACGTACTTCTTTTGGGTGACGAGCGTCGATCGGCCAAGCTTCGCGCTGCGGCAATGCGCGCGAAATCGAGAACGTCGAGTGGAGTCGGCGCGTCGCTTCGCCCGGCCGAGCTATCGTGCGGCGGCCGATTCCGGCAATTTGCGGGTAAAGCGGCACTAGCAAGGCCAACGACCTTGGTGAGCGCTGCTGATGCTCAGGCCGGCTGCGTCGCCTCGAATAGTCTGCGCTGCATCGCGAACCCAATCCCGGCCAAGCCTAGAAGCATCATCGCCCAGGTGCCAGGTTCGGGAACAGCGGGAGCACCGCTGCCGATCTGTGCATAAGCAGTCAGGGAATAGCCGCCGGAGGTCAGGATCGCCTTGTACGTGTCATTGACGTTCGGATCGAAGCCGAGCGCGCTGAACATGCTGAAACCGAGCTGCTCGCTGTTCTGAATAGCACCCGATGTGGTCACCACATTGTCGTTCAGGCAAATGACGACCAATGGACAGAGTGGATCGTAGCTGATGCTATTGCCGGTCAGCAAATTGATGAGCGTAATGTTGGACCCGCTGGTGTCCCCGAAAATGCTAAAGTCAAAGCTGATCGGGTCAGTGCCCAAAGCGAAGCTGTAAACCCCGTTTGCGTCCGATGCCGGTGCAACCACATAGGTCTGATGAAAGCGAAGAGCCAATTCCTCGCCATCCGTCGACGTCAGAACTGCCGCGTTGGCCGGAGTATAATCGTTGCCGGTGCCATATTGGAATCCGCCCGTCGGGGCGGAATTGTAAGTCGTGGTCTCCTGCGCGAGGGCAGGAGTGGCGAGCGCCACGGCACCGAATGCGCAAAGCGAAAGAAGAATTTTAGACATGACGCAGCCCCCTTACGCGGTAAACTTCTACCTTATCGAAAGTTAGTTAACAGCATTTATACCAAAAAGATACAAACAATTTCCGCTGCCCGTCGTTTGCGACGTCGGGTAGCTCTCCCCAGCGACAATTTTTTTCGCTGTTCGACAAGCCGGGAGCCGTATTTGGCTCGTGCGCCCCGTCATTGCTGTCGCCGATGGCTGCCGGATCACCCGACCAAAGTCACGAAAGAAGGCGCCGCGGTCCGGCGCGCTTGGCGACCTTGACCCCTTAGCCGTTGCGCACCCGAAGCAAGCGGCGCGTCAAAAGTGAGTCTTTCGAGCGACACTTTCCCCCACTTTTTTCGCCACTGTTAACTTTTCTGCTTGGCTTGCGACTCGCAATGATTCAAAGATTCTTCCCGAAGGCTCAACGCGTTGCAGTGTTTGGGGGAGGTTTAGGGACATGAGCATCGATTTCGTGCGGCCGGAGGTCGACGAGCTACGACCGAGGATCAGCGTCATCGGCGTCGGCGGCGCTGGCGGGAACGCGATCGCCAACATGATGCGCGCCGACGTTCAGGGCGTCGACTTTATCGTCGCCAACACCGACGCGCAGGCGCTCAATCATTCCGAAGCCGACCGCCGGATGCAGCTCGGGCTCAAGATCACCCAGGGTCTTGGCGCGGGATCGCGGCCCGAGATCGGCCGTGCCGCAGCCGAGGAGACGATCGATGAGATCGTGGCTTCGCTCGAAGGCGCTCACATGTGCTTCATCGCTGCCGGCATGGGCGGCGGCACCGGCACCGGCGCCGCACCGGTCATCGCCAAGGCGGCTCGCGACAAGGGCATACTGACGGTCGGGGTCGTCACCAAGCCGTTTGCCTTCGAAGGCGCTCGCCGTGGCCGTTCGGCCGACGCAGGAATCGCCGAGCTCCAGCAGCACGTCGACACGCTGATCGTCATCCCGAACCAGAACCTGTTCCGGCTCGCCAATTCGGAAACGACCTTCAAGCAGGCGTTCGAGATGGCGGACGAAGTGCTTCAGCAGGGTGTCCGCGGAATCACCGACCTGATGGTCATGCCGGGCCTCATCAACCTCGACTTTGCCGACGTACGCTCGGTCATGAGCGAGATGGGCAAGGCGATGATGGGCACCGGTGAGGCCGATGGTGACAACCGTGCAATCGAGGCCGCCGAGAAGGCGATCTCGAATCCGCTCCTCGACGGCGTGTCGATGAAGGGTGCAAAGGGCGTGATCATCTCGATCACCGGCGGCGAGGATATGCGCCTGATGGAGGTCGACGAGGCCGCAAGTCACATCAAGGAGCTGGTCGACCCCGACGCCAACATCATCTGGGGCTCGGCGTTTAACAACGACCTCGGGGGCAAGATCCGCGTGTCGGTCGTCGCTACGGGAATCGAGGCCGATGCGGTCGCCGCCCCGCAGCCCGGCAAGGTGTTCAGCTTCCCGAACCGCCAGACTGCGGCGAAGGAAATCGAGGGGGCACCCGTGGAGATGCTCACTTCGGCAGAAGCGGACGAGGAGTTGCTGCTTGGCGCCGACGACATCCTCACTACGCCGGTCGGCGTTCCGCCGATCGACCCGCCCGACGACGAGGACGAGACGGAAGCTCCTGTTGCGGGCAGCGGCGGGACCTTGTTCGAGCGAATGTCGAATATCGCGCGCGGCGCCCCCAAGGCGCAGATCGAGGAAGATGAGCCGAGCTACAAGCGTGAGCCGCTCGACATTCCGCGGTTCCTCAATCGGCAAAGCAACCAGTAGAAGTCTGCATTGCAGAGGAAGGGCGGCTCTCTGGCCGCCCTTTTTCGTTAATCGCGGCAGCCAAATGCCCACCTCACCCGCCGCGCGGCACGGCTCATCGTAAAGCCTCTAGGCAGAAAGCTTTGCGCAAGATTCTCTGCGCGACGGGAGGGACGATGCGGGGAATGATGCATCTCGGAGGGATTATTCTCGTGTGCGCGGGATGCGCGCTCGCAACCGTGCCGGCTTCGGCGCAGGGCAGCTATTCGCAATATGACGAGAGCGCGACTGCAGCTCTGGCGCGCTACGTCCGGGATCTTGCCGCCGACCCGAAGGACTTCACCTCGTTGATCGGCGCAGGCCGCGCCGCGCTCGTGCTCGGCGACGCCGAGGCCGCCGGGGGTTTCTTCGCCCGCGCCGATGCCGCGAATCCGAACAGTCCCTTGCCGCAGGCGGGAATGGGCGGTGTGTCGGTGCTCAAAAACGATCCGCAGGCCGCTTTGCCTTATTTCGAGCGCGCCGTGCAACTCGGCGCGACCCTGGCGACCATTGGTTGCGACCGCGGTCTTGCCTACGACCTGCTTGGCCGCCAGGCCGAGGCGCAGGCCGACTATCGCGCAGCGATGAGCGGCCCCGACCGCGATGAAGCACGGCGCCGCCTCGCGCTCAGTCTCGCGATCAGCGGCAACCGCGCTGCCGCTCTGCAGACATTATCGCCCTTGATGGCGAAGCACGATCCCGGTGCCGAGCGCGCCCGCGCATTCGTGCTCGCGCTTGACGGAAATCCCGCGGGCGCTCTTGCTGCAATCAATGCCGCGATGCCGGGAAGCTCAGACAGGCTGGCGCCGTTCATGCAGCGTCTCTCGTCCCTCAGCCCCGGGCAAAAAGCCGCGGCAATCAATCTTGGAATTTTCCCGGACTCGGTGACCTACGCCGACTCAGCGCCGGCGACCGCCACCCAAGCGATAGCTAGAGCGAGCAATCCGACTACCGATCGTCTCGCCAGCATCGACGCGATGCTCAACCCGTCTCCTTCACCGACGCAGCAGCAAGCGCCGGCTCAGGCCGCTCGGCACCAATGGCGGCCGCCGCAGACGGTCGAGGTCTCCTATGCCCGGCCATCGGAGCCGACCAGCGTTCGCCGCCAGCCGGCGAGGGCCGAGCGGCAGGTCTGGCTCCAGCTCGCGAGCGGTACTCCAGAAGGGCTCTCTGCCAAATATCGTCGCCTCAAGGGACAGGATCGTGAACTCTTCAGTGGGATCACTCCCTATCTCGCGAACAGCGGCAACGAGGCCTTGCTGCTGATAGGGCCGTTCAAGGGCGCATCGGACGCCGACTTCTTTGCGGAAGATCTCGAAACGCTCGGCGTACACAGTTCGAAATATATCAATTCCCAGACGGACCGGATTGCGCCACTCGCGGTGGAATGAGTCTTCCATCGCTGCTCGCCGCCGCTCCTCAACGTTCGCGCGGCCGGCTTCATCAGGAGCATAATGGCGGTCCGCGCGGTCCGCGGGATATTTTCCAGCGCGACCGCGATCGGCTGATCCATTCGATCGCGTTCAGGCGGCTGCGCCACAAGACGCAGGTATTCGTCGCGCCCGACGGCGATCATTACCGGGTGCGCCTCACCCATAGCCTGGAAGTCGCCCAGATCGGCCGAACGATTGCCCGCGCGCTGGGGCTGAATGAGGATTTGACCGAAGCGCTGTGCCTCGCCCACGACCTCGGGCATCCTCCGTTCGGTCATGCAGGAGAGGACGCGCTCAATGCAGCGCTCGAAGATGCCGGCGGCTTCGATCACAATGCGCATGCGATACGTATCGTCATCAAGCTGGAAACTCCTTATCCCAATTTCGATGGGCTGAACCTCAGCTGGGAAGCGCTCGAGGGGCTCGCCAAGCACAATGGCCCGATAAGCGAGCCGACCTGGGCGATGGCCGAAGCGAATGATGAATGGGACCTCGAGCTTGGAAGCTGGCCTGGTCTCGAGGCGCAAATCGCGGCGATCTCGGACGATATCGCCTATGATAATCACGACATCGACGATGGGCTTCGCGCCGGTCTGCTCGATCTGGACGCGTTGGTCGGACTGCCGCTGGTCAGGCCGCTGTGGGACGCGATCGCGCTAAGACACCCAGGCCTGTCGCTTGAAAAGCGGCAGCGCGCGCTCGTCCGCGACATGATCGGGCACATGGTCGGCGACGTCCTTGCCGAAACCAAGCGCCGGGTCCGCGAGACTGGAGTCGAGACGATCGAGGATGTTCGTTCTGCCGGGCGGCCGCTCGCGGGCTTCTCCGAGCAACTCGCGCCCGAAGAGCATATGCTCAAGCGTTTCCTCTATGAGAGGCTCTACGATCTTCCCGAGCTCAGGCCAGTTCGCGACGAAGCGGATCGCGTGGTTGCGAACCTCGCCCGCGCCTATCGTTCGAACCGCCAGCTGCTCCCCGAGAGCTGGCGAAGTGACGGGGACGAGATCCAGCAGCTGCGGACGATCGGCGATTTCGTCGCCGGCATGACGGACCGGTTCGCAATCGCAAAGCATGAGGAGCTCGTCGGTCCGGTGAACCTGCCGGCAAACCGCTTTTAAGGTTACAAAAATGTAAAATTCGCCTTCAGAGGCGGTTCAGCAGAGTCGAAGACAATTGCTGCCCTTGAGGAGACGGGCATGCTTTCGACCACGATCGCGCTCAACCGTTTCGGCCTCGGCCGCCGCCCCGGAGACCAGCCGCCGGGAGACCCGAAGCGCTGGCTGCTCCAGCAATTCGACCGCTTTCAGCCGCGACCACAGGCTTTGGCGCAAGTCCCAAGCCGGACAGAGGTCGTCGCTCAGCTCGCGGATTATCTGGCCGCGCAACAAATGGCCGGCAGGGCAAAGCGGCAGCTGCAGCGCGCTTCAATGCCGATCGGAGGAACGCAGCCCCGGCAGCCAGACAAGGATGCGGATCCTCAGGCGGACTCGACCAGGCGCTATTTCCGCAAGAGCATTAGAGACGATTATCTCGTAATGAATGGCGCGCGGCTCGATTGCGCGCTCACGACCGATACGCCGTTCGTCGAGCGACTGGTCAATTTCTGGGCCAACCATTTTGCGGTTTCTGTCGATAAGCTGCCGGTCATCGGCCTTGCCGGTCTGCTCGAGTTCGAAGCCATCCGGCCGCACGTGCTCGGGCGATTTTCAGACATGCTGCTCGCGGTCGAACAGCATCCGGCGATGCTGCTTTACCTCGACCAGGTTCAGTCGATCGGACCCGACTCGATCGTCGGCGAGCGAATCGCCATGCGCGGCGGCAAGCAGCGCGGACTGAACGAGAACCTTGGTCGGGAGATCATGGAGCTGCACACGCTCGGAGTGCGTACGGGCTACACGCAGAAAGACGTCACCGAGTTCGCCCGTGCACTGACCGGCTGGACAGTGAGCGGTCTTGACCGCGGGCCCGCGGCGCGCCTGATCGGCGGCGACCCCGGGCAGTTCCAATTCGCCGAGGTCCTGCACGAGCCGGGCGAGCGCACGATCATCGGGAAGAAATATGCGCAGGACGGCGAAGCTCAGGCTCGCGCCATCCTGCTCGACCTGGCGGCAAGTCCCGCGACTGCAAAGCATTTGTCGACCAAGCTCGCGCGGCACTTCGCAGGAGATGATCCTCCGCCGGCGCTCGTTGACCGGCTGAGCAAGGCCTATCTGGCGAGCGGCGGAGATCTTCCGACCGTCTATCGAACGCTGATCGAATCGCCCGAGCCGTGGGCGGAGCGACCCCTCAAGTTCAAGAATCCGTGGAACTGGACGGTCTCGGCGCTTCGAGCCGTCGGAACGGAGCATGTCGAACCGCTGATGGCGACCAATGTCCTTCGACAGCTGGGGCAGCCGACGTGGCAGCCTGGATCGCCCGCCGGATGGGACGATATCGCGGCGAGCTGGGCAGGACCAGATGCGCTGGTCCGGCGAGTCGAAGTCGCGCAGCGGATCGCCGACAAGGCCGGATCGACGATCGATGCGCGCGCCCTCGCGGAGAAGCTGTTTGCGCAATCACTCACCGATTTGACTCGCACCGCAATCGCCCGAGCAGAAAGCCCGGCCGAAGGGCTCGCGCTGCTTTTGGTCAGCCCGGAGTTCGTTAGGAGATGAACATGCTGAGCCGCAGGTCATTCATTCGCGCTGGCGGCGCTGCAGGCGCACTCGCCACTTTTGGCTTTCCGAAAATGGCGTTCGCCCGAGCGAACGTGGAGCGGCGCTTCGTGTTCATCATTCAGCGCGGCGCGGCCGACGGCCTGTCGATACTGGCGCCGACGGGCGATCCGAGCTTCGCTGGGCTGCGCGGCGACTTCGCAAAGGATTCGGTTGGGGGCGCAAGGCTCGGTTCCTATTTCACGCTCCATCCGGCGCTTGCCGAGACCGCGAAGACATATGCCGACAGCCAGGCGCTGTTCGTCCACGCGGTCGCATCGCCTTATCGCGATCGGTCGCACTTCGACGGCCAGAACGTGCTCGAGACCGGGGGCACTGCCGCCTACCGGCTGAAGGACGGCTGGATGAACCGCATGATCGGTCTTCTGCCTGCCGATGAAGGAAAGGCGTTGGCGCTGTCGACGACGGTCCCCATGGCGTTGCGCGGCGCCCACGAAGTTTCATCCTACGCCTCGTCACAATTGCCGAGCCCGTCCGACGACCTTCTGGCGCGGGTTGCCACTCTATATGAAGGAGATCAGCAGCTTCACGCGCTGTGGACCGAGGCGATGGACACGCGCATGAAGGCGGGCGAGCCCATGCAAAGCAGCAGCGGGCCGAAAGGAGCCGCGACCGGCGCGCTTGCGGCCAAGATGCTGCTCGGCGACGCGGCGCGGATGGCGATGATCGAGACCAATGGCTGGGACACCCATTCGGGTCAGCGGGGGCGCCTGAACGCGCAGCTTCGAGATCTCGACCAGATCGTTGCAGCGCTAAAAGCAGGGCTCGGACCCGAATGGTCGAACACCCTCGTTCTAGTCGCAACCGAATTCGGCCGCACCGCGCGGCCCAACGGTACTGGTGGCACCGATCACGGCCAGGCGTCGGTATCGATGCTGCTCGGCGGCGCGGTCGCCGGCGGTAAAATAATCGCCGACTGGCCCGGGCTGGCGCAGGCGGCGCTCTATGAAGGGCGCGACCTCAAGCCGACCATCGATCTCGACTCTCTCATCGCCGGGGCTGTCGCTCAGCATTTCAGTCTTGAGGAGTCGCGGACCATGGCGACCTTGTTCCCGGAAAGTCGCGGAACCGCGCTCAAACAGCCGCTGATCATCGGCTAGCTCATCGAAGGTTGCACTTTCTTAACCGGTTCGGCCGATCTTCGGCCATATGGGGGTCAAGCGGAAGATCGCGGCGGCGGTTGCCGCAGCATCAATCATCGGCGGTTCGCAAGCAGCGGCGGCACCGTCGGCTGAGCCGCTCGTCATCACAAAGCTGCCCGACCCCGAGCAGGCGCTCGTAAGGACGGCGGATCCGATCCTCAAGGTGGTGCAAGCCGGCGCCAGCACGGACGAGCAGCCGAGCTTCGACCAGGCGATGCGAAGCTTCGGTCTCGCCGTCGATCGGGCGATCCGCGTCGAGCAACAGGCAATGAAGGCCGCCTGCAGGGCGTCTACCCCGCCCAAAGCCGGATCGGCCGAGGTTTATGCCTGGGGCGCCCGCTGCAGCTACGATCGCCGCTGATCCTGATTGCTGAGGCGTGACGCGCTGTCGCGGCTGCGCTAGAGGCACCGCTTTTCCAGCATCAACGGACGCGACTTGAGCCTCTACGCCCAATATTCAGCGCTCCTCGAGGGAGTGCTCGACGACCTCGTTGCCGAAGGCGTTCTGCCTGCCGGACTTGACCGAAGGAATGTGACGGTCGAGCCGCCGCGCGATGCCGCGCGCGGTGATCTTGCGACCAACGCGGCGATGGTGCTTGCCAAGGCAGCGGGCGCGAGCCCGCGAGCGCTCGCCGATGCAATCAAACCGAAGCTGGAGGCGCTTCCACCGGTCGCCTCGGTCGAGGTCGCAGGGCCAGGGTTCATCAACCTGCGCCTGACCGCGGATACGTGGCGCGACGAGCTTCGGACAATCCTTCGCGAGGAGGCGCAATACGGCCTTTCGACAATCGGCGCCGACGAGCGAGTCAACGTCGAATATGTCTCGGCCAATCCGACCGGCCCGCTGCACATGGGCCACTGCCGCGGCGCGGTGGTCGGCGACAGCCTCGCGCGCCTGCTCGAGGCGGCAGGGTTCCGGGTCACCAAGGAATATTATGTCAACGACGCGGGAGCCCAGGTCGATACGCTCTCCCGCTCCGTTCACCTGCGCTACCGGGAAGCGCTTGGCGAGGACATCGGCGAGATCCCGGAGGGGATGTACCCCGGCGACTATTTGAAGCCGATCGGTATTGTTCTCGCCGCGGAATTTGGCGACGAATTTGTCGCAAGGCCCGAGGCCGAGTGGCTGCCGGTGTTCCGCTCGGCGGCGATCAAGGCGATGCTCGACCTCATACGCTTCGATCTTGCGCTGCTAGACATCCACCACGATCTGTTCTCGTCCGAGGCCGAGCTTCAGAAGAGCGGCGCGGTCGGCGAGGCAATGGACGTCCTTCGCTCGAAGGGCCTGGTTTATGAAGGAATGCTCGAGCGGCCCAAGAGCCTCGATCCAAACGACGAATGGTCGCCCGAAGAGCTGACCTTATTCCGCTCGACCCAGTTCGGGGACGATCAGGATCGACCGATGAAGAAAGCGGACGGGAGCTGGACCTATTTCGGCGCCGACGCCGCCTACCACTGGCAAAAAGCGAAGAGTGCCGACCATCTGGTCAACATCTGGGGCGCCGACCACGCCGGCACCGTGAAGCGAGTCCAGGCGGCAGTCAACGCTTTGACCGATGGGCGCGTCGATCTCGACGTCAAGCTCGTCCAGATGGTTCGGCTGTTTCGCGGCGGCGAGCCGGTGAAGATGAGCAAGCGCGCCGGCGACTTCGTCACCCTCGCCGAGGTGGTGAACGAGGTCGGGAAGGACGTCGTCCGGTTCATGATGCTGACCCGCCGCGCCGATGCCCCGCTCGACTTCGACTTCACCAGGGTCGTTGAGGCATCGAAGGACAATCCGGTTTTCTATGTCCAATATGCCCACGCGCGAATCAGTTCGTTGAAGCGCAAGGCGGCCGCCGCCGGCGTTGATTTGTCGAGCAAGGCCGACCTTTCGCTGCTCGACGAGGAGGAGCTCGCGCTGGTGAAGCGCGCTGCGCAATATCCGCGGGTCGTCGAGGGCGCCGCGACGGCTCACGAACCGCATCGGATCGCCTTCTATCTCTACGATCTCGCGGCGGAGTTCCACGCGCTGTGGAATCGTGGAAACGACGATCCCGAGCGGCGCTTCCTGCTTGAAAATAATCCACAACTTTCGCGTGCGCGTCTGGAACTCGCGATGGGAATCGCGCAGATCATCAGGAGTGGCCTCGACCTCATGGGAGTCGCAGCGACCGAGGAGATGCGTTGAATGAGCCGCGTTGAGGCGGCAGCCCCGGACCGGCTGCCGTGGCTAGCCGACGAACCGATGCCCAAGCCGCAGCGCCGGCGCCGCGGCAGTGTCACGACTGGGGTCGGAACCGCCCTTCTCGCGCTTGCCGTCGCGGGCATCTGGATCGGCATGAGAAGCGGCGAGGAGACCGCGTCTGCACCTTCTCGGCAGGCGCTGCCGACGACCACGGTCCGGCTGCCTCGCCTGCAGGCCCCTGCGCCCGAAGTCCAGATTGCGCCTCAGCCTGAGGTTCGATTGCCACCTGCGCCCGAAGTTCACCCCGAACCGATCAGGCAAGTTCACATTGCGCCTCCGACCCCGGCGGCCAACAAGGAAGTGACCAAGGCGAGAGATCAGGAAGAGCAGGCTCCACCACAATCACTGGCGAATAGGATCGCGACGACGACAAGAACAGCGGTTGCGCCCGCTCCGGCGGCCGCTCCCTTCGTCTTGCCCAAGCCGTGGCCGCCGCGTGTCATCAAAGGTGCAGCTGGCCGCATCGTCCAGGTCGGCGCATTCGGGTCGATCCACCAGGCCAAGAACGGCTGGTGGTTCATGGTCCGCGCCTACCCGGCAATGGCTCACCTTCCAGCGGTCGTCAGGGTCACGCGAAACTCGAAAGGCCGCGGCTTCTATCGATTCCAGATCGGCACGACGTCGCAGGCGCATTCCGAGGTGCTTTGCCAGCGAATGCTCAAGATCGGCCTCAGCTGCGCCGTGGTGGGGCTTTTGTGGAAGGCCAAGGTCGAGCGGTGAGTGACGAGCAGGTCTTCGACGAGCCGCTGCCATGGCTTGCACCGGTCGAGGACGAGGATGAGCCGAGCGGGATTTCAGCCCGGCGCATGCTCGCGGCGCTGATCGTCATAATCCTTGCAGCGCTCATCATCGGCGGCACCTTTTATTGGCTCGGGCAGCGGGGTAGCGGAGCGAGCGGCCCGCCTGCGCTGATCAAGGCGCCGCCCGGTCCCTATAAGGTGAAGCCGCCTACTGTGGGCGGGCTCGACATCAGCAGCGAGAGCGAGACGGCGTTCGAGACCAGTGCGGGCGAAGACAAGAATTCACAGCTCGATCTTACCAAGCTTCCCGAGGCGCCAGTCGCGAAGCCGGCCAACGAGCAGCCGAAGACGCTTTTGCCCCGCGAGACCAAGGCTCTTGTGCCGGCGGAAACGGCGCCCGAGACCAAGGTGCCCGAGGCCACGCCGACCGGCGGCTCAGGCAGCGTCGTCCAGCTCGGCGCCTTCGCCAATCAGGCGCAGGCTGAACGCGCCTGGACCGCTTTGTCGGCGCGGTTCCCAAGCGTTGCCGCGCTAAGCAAGATGGTCGTGCCGTTCCCGGGCGGGATTCGCCTGCGTGCCGGAGCGGCGTCGGCCGCCGACGCCAAGCAGGTGTGCCAGACGCTGAAGGCGGCCGGCGAGAATTGCTTCGTCGCCCAATGAAAATCCAAGCCTGATGCAGGCGGCGATCTATGGCTTTGAAGGACTCGCGCTGACCGATGATGAGCGCAGCTTCTTTCGCGAGGCCGAGCCCGCAGGGTTCATCCTGTTCAGACGCAATTGCGACACACGCCAGCAGCTGCTTCGGCTGACCGATTCGCTGCGCGAGCTTAGCGGGCGCGACGACGTTCCAATCCTGATCGACCAGGAAGGTGGCCGAGTAGCGCGCATGCGCCCACCCGAATGGCCCGCCTTTCCCGCCGCCGAGCGGTTCGCGGACCTGTATCGAACGGCTCCGTCCTCCGCGATCGAGGCGGCGCGCTCGAATGCCCGGGCGATCGGGCTGATGCTGCGTCTTGTCGGCGTCAACGTGAATGCGCTGCCCCTGCTCGACGTTCGAAAGAAGGGCGCGAGCGACATTATCGGCGACCGGGCGCTCGGATCCGAGCCGATGCAGGTTGCAGCGCTCGGTCGAGCAGTGCTCGAGGGGCTCGCCTCGGCCGGAGTCGTCGGGATCGTCAAGCACATGCCGGGGCACGGCCGAGCGCTGGTCGACAGTCATCACGAGCTTCCGGTCGTCACCGCGAGCTTTGAGGAACTGGAGACTGATCTTGAACCGTTCGAGCGGCTGGCGTCCGCACCGATGGGGATGATGGCCCATGTTGTCTTCACAACCTGGGACCCCGATCATCCGGCAAGCCAGTCCCCAACCGTGATCCGCGACATCGTCCGCGAGCGCATCGGCTTCAATGGATTCTTGATGAGCGACGACAGCAATATGAACGCGCTCACGGGCAGTCAGGCGGAGCGCGCCGCCGCCTGTGTCGCTGCCGGGTGCGACGTCGCATTGCCGTGCAACGGCGTTCTTGCGGATAATGTCGATATCGCGAACGCATTGGGCGAGATCAGGATCGACGGTGCGGATCGGCTTGCCCGCGCCATGGCAGGAACTCGTATCGACGGCGATGGGCTTGATTTTGCTGAAGAAATTGCCAAACGCGATCTGCTTCTCGCGCAAGCGTGAACCGACCTCCGCTTCAAATCACTTATCCCCAACAGAAATGGGGGTCTTGGATCGCGCAACCACTAGTAATGGGCTAATCTCGCGCACGTGGACGAGGATTTTGATTCACCCCCGATCCGCCAGTCGGACGAGCTGACGCTGAGCATTGATGGCTGGGAAGGGCCGCTCGACCTGCTGCTCAATCTTGCGCGGGCGCAGAAGGTCGATCTCGCGCAGATTTCGATCCTCCAACTGGTTGAGCAATATCTCGCCTATCTCGCAGAGGCGCGCGCGCTGAAGCTCGAGATCGCCGCCGATTATCTCGTGATGGCCGCGTGGCTGGCATATCTTAAATCCTGCCTCCTGCTGCCCAAGGACCCCGAACAGGATCCAAGTCCCGAGGAAATCGCGCTCCGGCTGCAGCTGCGACTGCAGCGACTGGACGCGATGCGCGAGGCGGGAGCTCGGCTGATGGGCCGCGACCGGATCGGCCGGGACGTCTTTCTCCGCGGTGCCCCCGAAGGTCTTCGACTGGTTCGCAAGTCGGCCTGGCAGGTGCGCGACTTCGACCTGTTCGCCGCTTACGGCGTGGTCCGCGCGCGCACTCAGCCTGCAATGCACGTCGTCCATGCGCGCGCGATCATGACGCTCGACGAAGCGATCGAGCGGGTCGGCAAGATGATCGGAATGGCGCTCGACTGGACCTTCCTTGAAAGCTTCCTGCCCTCGACCCAGGACCCGCAGTTTCGCCGTTCGTGCCTGGCGTCGAGCTTCCTCGCCGCGCTCGAGCTTGCGCGGCGCGGGCGGCTCGAGATTGCGCAGGACGGGGCGTTCGCGCCGATCAGGCTGAAGGCCGCATGATGGACGAGCTGCTGCGCGCGATCGAGGCGACCCTGTTCGCTTCGGCAGAGCCGCTTACGATCGATGAGCTTGCCGAGCATGTCGGCGAGGGCGAGATCGAGGTCGCACTCGGAAAGCTTGCCGGCCATTATGAAGGCCGCGGTGTCGAGCTCGTCGAGCGCGGCGGCCGGTGGCATTTCCAGACTGCTCCCGATCTTGCGCATCTTTTGCGCCGTACCCGCGAAGAAGTGCGGCGATTGTCCCGCGCGGCAACCGAGACGCTGGCGATCATTGCTTATCATGAGCCGGCCAGCCGCGCAGAAATTGAGGCGATCCGCGGTGTCCAGATCTCGAAAGGTACGCTCGACGTGCTGATGGATGCCGGCTGGGTGCGGCCGGCCGGGCGCAGGGAGGGCCCCGGCCGGCCGTTGCTCTATGCGACGACGCAGGAGTTCCTCACTCATTTTGGTCTCGGATCGCGTCGCGACCTGCCGGGCATCGATGACCTCAAGGCTGCGGGATTACTCGATCCGCTCGATGAGTCCCTCTTCCAGCTTCAACTGGAAAGCGAAGAGCAAGGCGACTAGATAGCCGCCTCGAAGGAGTTCCCCAATGGGCGGTCTAAGCATTTGGCATATCCTCATTCTCGCGATCATCCTGCTGCTGTTGTTCGGCGGGAACCGTTTCTCATCGATGATGGGCGATGTCGCGAAAGGCATAAAAAGCTTCAAGCAGGGTATGGCCGACGAGGAGGATGAGAAGACGCGGCGTTATGACGAGCAGCGCCGCAATGAGCCGCCGCGGCAGCTCCCGCGCGACCAGGGTCGGCCGCAGGAGCCGATCGACGTGACCCCTCGCCGCGAAGAGGCTGCGCCGCCGCCGCGAGACGACGAAGCGCGCTAGTCCCACTGAAAGAGCGCCATGTTCGGCGTCGATTCCTCCGAGCTCGCGGTCGTCGCGATCCTCGCGCTGATCTTCATCGGCCCGAAGGATCTGCCGAAGGTGATGCGCACGGTCGGCTATTGGGTCGGACGAGTGCGCGGAATGGCGCGCCATTTCACCGCCGGAATCGAGAATATGGTGCGCGAGGCCGAGCTCGAGGAAATGGAGAAACGCTGGCGCGAGGAGAACGAGCGAATCATGCAGCTCCACCCGCCGGACGCGCATTACCCCGAGCCTGGCCGGGTCGATGAAATGCCGCCGCCGACCGACCAGTTTGAACCGACCTTGCCCTTTGATGAAACGCAGCCCGGCGATGAGCTCCCGCCCGAACAGCGGCCGCTCCCGTGAAGGACATCGATGAAACGAAAATGCCACTGCTCGAGCATCTCATCGAGCTCAGGCGGCGTCTGCTCTGGTGCCTCGCGACGCTGGTCGTCACCTTCTTCGTCTGCTTCTATTTCGCCGAGGATATTTTCGCGGTCCTGGTCCAGCCGCTGATCAAGGCCGGTCAGGGCAAGCTCATCTACACCGACGTGTTCGAAGCCTTCTTCACGCAGGTGAAGGTGTCGCTGTTCGCGGCTCTGATGCTGAGCTTCCCGGTGATCGCGACGCAGCTATGGCGGTTTGTGGCCCCCGGGCTTTACGCCAAGGAGAAGAACGCCTTCCTGCCCTTCCTGGTGATGACTCCGTTCTTTTTCGCTGCCGGCGCCTGCTTTGCCTATTTCGCAGCGATGCCCTGGGCGCTTCATTTCCTCCTGAGCTACCAGGGCAATATCGGCGGGATTCAGCAGGAAGCGTTGCCGGGCGTCGGCAATTATTTGAACTTCTGCACGCGCTTCATCTTCGGCTTCGGCGCGGCGTTCCTGCTGCCTATC
>Ga0157370_10001723_pt1 | contig 26930 bp, 9 predicted proteins | sample C35metaG_FD_113463 | JGI IMG/M metagenome (GOLD analysis project Ga0157370, IMG submission 113463) | Corn rhizosphere microbial communities from Kellogg Biological Station, Michigan, USA - C3-5 metaG | ecosystem: Host-associated > Plants > Roots > Rhizosphere > Soil | place: USA: Michigan...
GTCTTCAACCAGATGGGTTTTTTCCCGGTGGCGGCACAGGATGTCTATCTGATCGGCTCGCCGACGTTTCCACGGTCTTCGATTGTTCTGGCGAATGGGAAGACCTTCTCCGTCGTTGCAGAAAATTCTTCTCCGACGAACGTTTACATCGAGAGAGCGACGTGGAACGGCAAGCCCTATCAGCGCTCGTGGTTTACCCATGAGCAGTTGATGGCGGGCGGCGAACTCCGACTCACGATGACTGACCGGGCCACTCATTGGGATACGGGCGGCGCACCTCCTTCGATGTCGGATCGATGATGGGAGTTTTGCGTCTGGTGGTTCGTACTTGAAGGAGAGTTCGACGAATATCGAGACAAAGTAGACTGGCCGACATTTGGCGGTCCTATAAACTCAGGTTCTCGATGCACCTGCGGACGAGACTGAGTGGCAGATTCTTTTATCGCTGGGACCGCTCTTGGTGCTGGTTTTCTTCCTAAAGCCATAGAGCGGGCCTTCTCCTTATTATTACTAAATCGGATCGCTTGAAGGGTATGGATCCTTGTGCGTGCGGAACATGCGCGTGGGATCTATGCGGGGCGATGAGGAAGAAAACTTGTCGTTATTGTAGGCGTCCAATTTAGGGGACCGGTTGCTTGACAGTCGTGTGGGCCCACGGATATGTTTGGTTGCGTTCCAAACAGATGTTGTTATGCATATTCGAACCAGAGTCCATGGCCGTAGTCCTGTATGGGATCGCGCTCTGTAGGGTGAGGCTTGCAGAGACCAGTATTCCGAAGCGGGCAAGTGACGGGACGCTTCCTGCATGCTCGCTCCAACGACGGCTAAAGCTGAACTATTGCCAGGCTTTATTGTGCTCAGAAAAATCAAGTTAGGTGAGGACTGATCATGCGATTTGGGCTACGAGACATAGCGGCGTTCGCGCTTGCGGCGGTATGTGCTTCTGCAGCATTTGGACAGGGAACTGCTTCCAGGGAAAAGAGCGTCCAGCTGAAGGAAACTCGCTCGGCTGTTGTCCTTGATAATGACTGGTCTATCTATAAGCTGCCGGACTTTAAGCTGTGGCCAGCGCAGCCTAAGATTACCGACGCGCAGATTCGAGAGCTGCATTTACCGGAGCCGGGCAAGGGCTGGCAGCCCGTAAAGCTTCCCAATGATTACGTGGTCGGCGGCACGTTCTCACCTGATCCCAATCCAGCGTTGCTCGCTAGCTCCAAGTGCGCATCGAGCACGGAGGAATGCGCGCAGTCCGCCAAGCAGACGAAGGTCAGCCAGCCGGGTGCAGAGAACGGGCGTGGACGCAGTGCTTACGGTGGCCATGGCTATCTTCCGGTATATCCGGCGTGGTACCGGCGAACATTTTCAATTTCAGGCGCAGCGTCAGGGAAGAAGGTATGGCTCGATTTCGGAGGCGTATACCGGGACGCAATCGTTTTTGTAAACGGGAAGTTTATTGCTCAACATGCCAGCGGGTACACGAGCTTTCGCCTCGATATAACGGATGCAGTGGTGTTCGGACAGAAGAACACGATCGCCGTCTTCGTCGATCCACGCTGGTTTGAAGGATGGTTCTATGAAGGAGGTGGAATTTACCGACATGTAAGCCTGATCGTTACAAATCCGCTGCAGGTGTCTCCGTGGGGAACCTTCGTTGAGGCCAAGGTAAGCGGCGCGATCCAGTCGGGCTCGCCGGAAGGGGACCGGGCAACGGCGAAACTGGATATCCAGACCACAGTTCGCAATAGCGATACAAGGAGCCAGCAGTTCACGCTGGTGTCGCATGTCATCGATCCGTCTGGAACAACGGTTGCGTCTGTGTCGAGCACAGAAGAACTTGCCCCGGGTGCGGAGCAGACGTTCAGCCAGGCGGCGGATCTGGCGGGCGCTCATTTGTGGTCCTTGGAACACCGGAATCTGTACAAGCTGGCGACCGCGATTCAAGTTGCGGGCAAGCCCATGGATGAGGCATCGACGACCTTTGGCGTCCGCAAGCTCGGATTCGACCCCAACAAGGGATTTTTTCTGAATGACAAACACGTGGAGATTTTCGGAATGTGCGTCCACCAGGATTTTCCGGGGGTGGGAATCGGCGCAGCGGACAATCTGTGGGGCTGGCGATTGAAGAAGCTACAGGATATGGGCAGCAACGCGGTCCGAACAGCCCATGGACCCGATTCGGAGGCCTTCTACGATGCCGCCGATCGACTCGGGATGCTCGTCATGGCGGAAAACCGGCACCTTGGGGACACGTATTCGGTGAAATCCGATGACACGACTCCCTACTCCGATCTTTCGGATTTGAAGGACATGGTGCTTCAGCAGCGCAATCATCCTTCGATCATCATGTGGTCGATGAGCAACGAAGAGGCGCTGGGCGGGGAACCGCAGGGAGTCAAAATTTTTGCGGTGATGAAGGATGCGGTTAGAAAGATCGACCCGAGTCGTCCCGTGACCGCCGCCGTCGTCCACAAGGTTAACGACAAACAGAGTTTCATTCCTCTCGAAGATGTTGTGGGCATCAACTACCACAGTGGGGAGCTAGCGAAGATTCATGCTACGTTTCCGGACCTGATGATGTATGGCAGCGAAGATCTGAATGCAAAGAGCTCGCGTGGCACGCTGGAGTCCTCGTCTGCTACTGGTCTTTGTTCCGAATACGGATGCAAAGCTGATTCGGGTCCATGGAGTTCCTGGGCTCCTATCGTGGAGAACTCGTTCATGGCAGGCGAGTTTGTTTGGACGGGCTTTGATTATCGCGGCGAACCGAATCCTTTCAGCTGGCCGGCAGTGACAAGCCAGACCGGCGCGATGGATATCACTGGAGCACCGAAGCCGGTTTACTACTATTGGAAGACGGAGTGGAGACAACAACCAGCGGTCTATATCTTCCCCGAGTGGAGCCTTCCCGGGATGGAGTTGGGCAAAGACATCGTGGTTCGTGCGTTCTCCAACTGCGAGCGAGTCGAGCTGTTCCTCAATGGGAAGAGCCAGGGCGTGAAGGATATGCCACGAGACAAATACCTCGATTGGCATGTAACGTATGCGCCCGGTGCTCTGACCGCGGTTGGATATAACCATGGTCGTGAGGCGGCCCGATACACAACCGAGACTGCAGGCGAGCCCGTAACCTTGCAACTCACGGCTGAAGTCTCTCATCCAACGGCGAATGGACAAGACATTGCGCCGGTTCGAGTTTCGATTGTGGATGCGAAAGGCCGGGTGGTTCCGAATGCCGATCGTCTCATTCGCTTCTCGGTTTCTGGAGATGGAACGCTCGCTGGAGTAGCCAATGGGAATCCGGCGAGTCACGAACCAGACCTCGGGGATCGACGGCAGACATTTCGAGGCCTGGCCATGGTTCTCGTGATGGCGTCGGACAAGCCCGGCTCTATAACGATACGAGCGCAGGCCGACGGCCTGCCACCAGCCCGGCTGGTGATCTCGACGGTGCGAGCCGCACAGGAGTCACAAAACGTACGATAAACAATCATGGATGCACCGCATGGAGAGCCGCCGTTCGTTGGTATGTAAGTAGCGAAACGAACGACGGTGCGTGCGCCGACGTTCCATCGTGAACGATTACAGGTCTTGCATTCAGAGATGGTAGGAGAACCAGCCCGTCGTTCTACACAACTCCCTCCGTAATGCCCAGGGGGACTATATGCAGTTACAGTTCGTGTTTTTGGCGTGAGCAACGAATGGCCGCCAACTCGTGAGAGTTGGCGGCCAATGCATAGGAACGGTGCCTTGAGCTTCTGCGCGCTATTGCTCCATGATGGCAATCGCCGATCGAGCGGCCACCTGGAATGTGCGCGAGGCTGGTTTGGCATCGGGATCCTCCGGTGTCGCAGAGAGAAGTTTGCCTAACTGCGGCATCTCCATTTGGAACGTATGTGTTTTTTCTGCGTCCTGATTGACGATCACGACGGCACGTTTTCCAGACTTCGTTACCATAACCGAGTAGAGAAAGGGAACTGTCGCAGGGTCGAGACAGGTGACGGATGCGCCGACAGTGCCGCGGAACTCGGCGTGCCAGAGCCATTCTTTGTATCTTGAGCGGAGGGCGTCAATCTTCTGACCGTAGGCGATGGTTAGAGGGAAATCGCTGAGCCTGCCTTTGAAGTTGTATGGCTCGTAGCTGATGACGGAGCGTTGGACGAAGATTCGGTTGAGTTGTTCGCGGTCATCGAATCCGTTGACTCCAACGAGCACAGGAGAGTGCGGCGTGATGTATTGCTGGACGGCAGTTGCATTACCACGGTGATAGGAGCATGGATAATACTGGGTGAGCCAGTCCTGCGGACCCTCTCCGGCAAAGAGAAAGTCAGGATCGAGTTTGTCGGCAGCATCGCGGAAGTCCTTCGCCAGGGGCAGATCGCCGGAATAGATGTATCCGGGCGCCTGATATCCATGATCTTTATTGAATGAGTATTTCACCTGACCGTGAAAGCAGACCTCGTCATACAGCCAGCCCGCGGGTTTGAGGTCGAGGATTTTATGAAACTCCTTTGTCGCGATGTCCCGGTAGGCCTGGGAACAGAAGTCCATGACAGCGAATACCCGGTTGTTGATGGCCGCAAGCTGAGTAGGGGTGTGATAGCTGTCGCCGCCCCATTGATAGATGATTCCGTACGGATCGACAGAAGCGTACTTATAGAGCTCCTTCTTGTACCAGTCCGTCGTCATGTCGGCCCAGGGGAACTTTCCGAAGAGGACGATCTTGACGCCCTTTGCCTGGATTTGTGCGATGGCGTCGCGGAGTTCCTGCCAAGTACCGAGGCCCGGATCGGTGTCCTGCGAGGGATTGCCGCGATCCTGCCCGCCGTGATTCCAGCCAACTAATTGAATCGCGGTAACGCCATATTTCAAGCACTCATCGGCATACTGCACGAGATTTTTGTAGGGGATACGAAACTCTTCTTCCGGCGAATTGATCTGCAGTTGTTGCCAGGAATGGACGTCGCGAGCCCACTGCGGAAGATGCGGCTCCTGATACCAGGTGGAACGCCATTCCTTATAGACATCGACGCCGGCATGCCAGTCACCGCGGTAGTGGCGCATCACCACGGGTGCGAGGGTCTTCGTGGTGTGGGGGTTGGCGAAGACGAAGTGGCAGGTGCGGAACTCGAGGTGGACTGGGATTCCGGAGATTTCATCCTGCAGAGGAACTAGGTGAACATCGCCGATAGCGGGTGCGCCCCCGGAAGAAAAGGGAGCCAGGTTGCTGATAACACCCGGGTGCTGTTCAAAGGTGTACTGGAGCAGATAGGGAGCGCTGGGATCGCGCATCTCCACATAGAGACCCTGGCTGGCTGCTTGAATGAGACAGAAGAGACTGTTGGCGGAGTCGTAGGTTTTGGTCGGGAAATCCACGCCCCAATAGCCTTTCTCATTCGCAAAGTGCGGGTGTATTTCGCTGCCCTCCAGGTTGGAGTAACGGATGCAACGTGCCTCCAGCTTTTCCTTCTGGGCGGGAGGAGTCAGGTCGCCGATGTAGGGGAAGTCGATCGTTTCCACGCACACATCGGAATGGTTGATGAGTGTGCCCTCAAACGTGAGAGTTCCTCGGTCCAGGGTGACGGTGGCAAGGAACTCAAGAGGAAGAACGCCGCCATGTTCACTTACCAGATTGTTCCAATGGAGGCGAACTCGGTTTCCGGATAACCGCTGCACCGACGCGGCTTTCTGTTTTTGACCGAGAACAAAGTTGTCGCGGCGATGGGCAAGGGGAGCGTGAAGGCGGAAGGAGACGCCGAGTTCGGGCCGCCTTTGAATGATCCACCCGTTAGATTTTTCCTGCATGCCAATGAGCGCGCCGGATCCTGTATCAAATGCAATCCGGAGAAACTCATCTTCCAGCAAGAGCTCGTTAGAAGATGGGGGGCCACTCGCCCTCAGTGCTATGGGGTCGGCAACGGTAGCGAGCGCGCTCAACGTGGCGAGCTTATTGAAGACTCTTCTGTTCATGGGAAGTCACCTTATGTATGTTGGGAAACGAGGAGATTGCGCGAGAGCGGGTCGAGGCAGCCCTTAGCTGCAACACCAACCGCCACGACGCAGTTCTCACGCTCTGAGAATGAAGCGGTAGCGCATGTCTTCGCCAAACCACATGATGTAGTTGGTGCCCCAGGCATTGTTGAAGAGGTTACAGTGAATGCCTCCGGAGAGATCGGGTTGCGCGAGGGAGAAGTTCAGCGGAGATTTTTCACCGACGGCGATGAGAGGGGAGTCGAGCGTCTCCACAGTAAATGATTTGTCTCTGTCCCGGTAACGAAATCCGGTGGAGACGGCATGTAGATGGCGGCTACCCGAGGCAACTACATCGAAGGGCGAGACCTGCTCTCCGGATTTATCCATTGACCAACCCTGTTGGTCAGGGACCTTTGGGTTGAAGGTGAGCCAGAGCGCCTCGGGCATGCGCGTTGCCGGCTTTTTAAACCACGAAAAGTCGATATGGATAACTGGTTCTTTCTTGGGGAGGGTGAGTTCGAGATACATCTTCTGCGGAAAGGAGGCGCGGCCTGAAGCAAATGCTTCCGGGTCGTGAATGTTGAGGTGCGCCAGTAGGCGGTGTCCCTGCTCGTCTTCCACGACTTCGAGGTTGGTGAGAGCGGGCCGCCATTCCTGGCTCCTGGCGCCGAAACGTTCGATGTTGGGCTTACCGAAATCCTTTTGCGCCCAAGCTGCTTTTGTAATGATGTAGTTTGCGAGGAAGCGGGAGTAGTCCGCGGCAGAGAGTGTCTGGTAAGAGACGAGCGCAATTGGGTGATCGGGCGAGGCCCATTCGTAGCCGGTTTTCTTGTTGCGCAGTCGATGGATTGCGCCAGTGAGTGGATCGAGCGCGAGGATGAAGTGGGCGGTCTCAATCTCCTTTCCCTTCGTGTGGTGAGACGAGTTCGCCAACTGCGGTTCCCGTGGTGTGAGCGCTTGAATGGCGTGCCGGGCTTCGTCGCGTAGGGACGGGGGAAGCGCGGTCACTCCATCGAGGAGGTCCTGACGCTTTTCGGCCCAACTATACTCGACTACCTTGTAGTTTTTCGTGTCGAGCATCTTCGCGAGATCTGTCGGAATGTAGTGATCGAAATCCAGCCAGGTTTTCGTGTCCGTCCCCCAGGTGTGCTCGGCTTCGAGAAGAACTCTACGCAGAAGGTCGATGTCGGTCGCATCGCCGGACTGGAATTTTCCTTGAGCAAGCCATGCAAGGCGGAGACGGGCGACTTCGCGATAGCGCGCAACTTTGACTGGATCACTAGCGATACCGTAAATCCAGGTATCGCCGATTTCCTGGGCTACGGTTGGCAAGTTGTCGCGGAAGGGTTCGACAGCGTTGGCGATTTCAGTCAGATTGGCGGCGGTGATCTGCGCGTTGGGAAACCGACTGCCGAGCTCGGCGTAGATCTTTGCGATCTCCGCGGGAGTGTGCGGGCCGCGATTGTCACCACGCACGACGATGGAGACGGCGAGATCGGAGCCGGGAACCTGGACCGTGCCACCGTAGCCATGGTGATACATGACAATCAGGGATGCGCCGCTTGTGTCTTTCCAGACGAAGAGGGGCGGGACGTCAGCGGGAGTGCTGCCGCCGTTCACCCCAATGTCAAGGAACTTAACGCCCTGAGCGGCAATGGGCGATATCAGACCGCGAGTGTGGCCCGGGACGTCGGTCATTTTGGCACCGGTAGTCTTGCGGCCAAAGCGGCGGTCCAGTGAGTGCGAGAGGGCAATGCTCGACGAAATCATGGAAGCATCCATCATCTCTGTCTGCCAGCTGAAGGGGATGGCATGCCAGGCAATGTCGCCTTGCGCTATAGCCTGCTCCATACGGCGGCGGTCCTCTGGCGAGGCCTGCTCGAGGTATTCGTAAAGCAGCCATGAGCCGGTGGTCCAGACATAGCGGTCGTGGCCGGGTTGGCGACTCTCAGCGGCGACGGTGATGGCCTCGGGGAAAAACTGCGAGAAGTAGCGGTGGACGATGTTGGCCTGAGTGTTTTTGAACCCGGCGTCGAAGTGACATTTGAACATGACGAGAACACGCTTAACGCTCGGGTCCGTCACGGACGCTTCCAAGGGAAGGGCAGTAAGTGATTTCGTGAATAAAGCACCGCTGAGGGTGAGTACCGAAGACCTGACAAACTCGCGACGTTGCATGGGCACCTATTGAGTGAAGCAGAATAGTATAAATTCAAGGTTAACTACGTGAATTTCAAGCTAGATAGAAAAGATTTCAACGAGCCTACGAGAGCGCTCGAGATTGGAACCGAAAGAGTTGGAGCTAAAAATATAACTCATATCGTGTGACTAGCATGGACACTCTTGCTTATCGATGATGTTTTTGTTGTATTGAAATTCTAACTACAGCGGCGGATGCGGCATGCACCGTTACAGAATATCCATTCTTCTTAGCTGGACTCAATGTCTTCCAGTGTCCTTTCCAAGGCACATTGCTGGTGATGGGTGCATCCCCTAGCGTAATCCCGCTTCTCGCTCCGACATCGCCGTTGGGGGCCGTAAGAAACATCGCTGTAGCCTGACCTGGTGGAAGACCCTTTGAGAGGATCGTCACGTTTGCATCTCGCGCACCGGCGCCGTGTTCCTTGTTGATAATGGTTACATAAAGAGTAGTTGCATCCCCGACGGCGTAGGCCGTCATATTCAGACCGTTCGCGTTATTAATGGAAACGGGTTCTACCCATCCACGGCTGCCCAGATCGAACGCCTTAAGCGCGTAGGCTTTTGGATAGATTTGATAGTTTCCGGAGGAGTCGGGATAGAAAGTATCGGTGTCTAACCACTCGGTATTCTGAAAATTGACGCCGCTGGCTTTATGTTCGGCCCACCAATGCATGTAATCCAACGCCCACAATGCCGAGGCAAAAGCGTTGCTTGCGTTCTCCGTTCCGTGAACATAGTCATCGGATTCGGTCAACCGATACGGGAAACCTTCAGCCATCACTGGAAGTAATACCTTGTGGTAAAGCTCAGGATATTTTTTGGTGACCCAATCCTCTGACAGCATTTCATCGATGGCCTGCTGCGCGCTAAGTCCCCGCTTCAGGGAGTTCCCGCCAACATAAAAGTGTTGGGTAATTAGGGCCACGAGCCCTGAATCCTTTCCATCTCTGGCAAAACGCGGTGCCAGAGTTCTCCCGGCCGCGTCCGGTCCCGCGAATTTTGCGCCGGGAGCAACGCCGGTCACGGCTTTGGCGAAGTTCTTCCAATTGGCCAGGTAGTTTTCATAACTTCCGACTGCCGTTCCGCTGCCCCCCAGCTTGAGATTGTCAGGTTCATTGTCGAAGGCAAAATAGTCCAGATAGGAACGGTAGTTATCCCAGACATATTTGGCAGTAGCAGTACTATCACGCGCGTGCAATGAGTAGATAACTCTTATGTCGGTGGCTTTGGCAAACGCAAACAGGGCGTCTATGTCGGCGTGATCGAGGTTTGCCGCGTTGCTGCCCAGTGACTCCGTCGCTCCCAGCCGTAAGTGATGAATATCGCTGTTCTTGAACAAGGTAATGAGCTGCGTGTTTGTGGCGGAGAAAAGATTTCCAGGTACGCCATGATGATCCAATGCCTGGGTTCCCGTAAAGATACTTACTCCGCCGAAATCGACCGGGACCGCATCATGGACGCGAGATTGCGTGTCAATGGTCAAAGCGATCGGCGATTGCGCCATGGTCGGCGCGACAACAAGAGGAAGCATGCAGGCGATGCAGATCTGGCGAAACGGATAGGTCTTGCCTTTATAAGTCAAAGCGAATCCCCTGAGAAAAGAGATGATCGAACAAACTTTCTTAAAATGCGTCATGCCACTCCTTCTGCCGTGCTGCGGCCATACCTGCGGCGTAACCTGCCCAGAGTAATGCTACGGTTGTGGACTGCTCAGCTACGGCTGAGTGTCCTCTGCTGCCGCGCTCCAGAGCCGATTGGCGCGGAGCCGAGCGCGACATGCAGCGTCCTGCCGGCAGCTATATCCCGGAACGAAATCCAGTTGCGCTGGTAAGCGTGGCCGTTCAATTGCACATTCTGGATATAAGGGCTGGTCTCCGGTGCTTCCGACGTTTTGATCACGGGACATCATCATCGTTCGGACTGAGAGGCCGACGCAACCGGTACCGTGGGAATCACGATGCTGGCAAACGACAGCCCGTCGGCACGTGCTCGGATGGTGATGGTTCCAGGATGATCTGCGGCCTTTACCAAGACCATAGCAAGGCCTCGAAAGGCTTTCCGTTGGCTGGCCACATTCGTCTCATGACTCGTCGGATCACCATTGGCCACTCCAGCCAATGTCCCCGCGCCCGAAACCGAGAACTCGATCAAATTGTCAGCATCGGGGACGATGTGCCCGTCGGCATCTAGGATAGCGACCTGAATCGGCGCAACGTCTTCCCCATTTGCCTTGAGATGAGGAACTTGAGCGTCGAGCTGCAGCGTAGCAGGTGTGCCCGTAGTGTGAACCGTGTATCGGGTCGCCACTTGTCCTTGCCTATAACCAATTGCCGTCAAAGAACCTGGAGCGTACGGGACTTGCCAATCCAGATATAGATTGGGAGGCATGTCTTTGACTCCCAGGCTTTTGCCATTCAGAAGCAACTCGACTCGGTCACAATTTGAAAAGGCGCGAACCAGAACGTTCTTGCCGACTGTGGCCTTCGGGCAATTCCAGTCGGGGAAGATATATACCGAGGGCTTCTGCACCCACGCGGCCTTCCAGTAGTGGTAGACCGGCTTGGGAAATCCGGCAAGATCCATTATCCCGGTCTGGCTGGTTACTGCCGGCCAACTAAACGGATTGGGCTCGCCTCGATAGTCAAAACCAGTCCAAACGAATTGGCCCGCTACAAAGGGATTCTTGACCACTGGTACCCACGAATCCCATGGCCCTGCATCAAGAGAGCCACAACCGTATTCGGAGCAAAGCCCTAGAGGCCGTGAGGTTTCGCGCGTTCCGCGTGAAGATTTCGCATTGGAGTCTTCACTGCCAAAGATCATAAGATTAGGAAATTGGCTATGTATTTCAGCGAATTCCTTGTTGTGATAATTCATGCCAAGGATATCTTCTACAGATAGGTATCCTTCCGCGGTATAGCCTCCATTGATTCCGCCGGTTACGGGACGGGAGGGGTCGATCTTCTTAATGGCTTCTTTCATAGCTGCAAATATTTTGGCGCCATATGGTTTTGTCCCTTGACCCTCTTCATTGCACAAAGACCACATGATGATCGATGGATGGTTGCGCTGCTGAAGCACCATGTCCTTGACATCGGACAGATCGGAGTAGGGCGTGCCTGCAACCGTCTTAGGAAAATAAGTGTCTCCCAAGTGCCGATTCTCATCCATCACCAGCATGCCCATCTGATCGGCAGCTTCGTAAAATTCATCAGAAACTGGGGCATGCGCGGTACGGTATGCATTGCCGCCTATCGCTTGGAGTTTTTGAATTCGCCATGACCAGAGATTGTCCGGCGCTGCAATTCCGATGCCCGGAAAGTCCTGATGGACACATATTCCGCGAATTTCTACACGTTTCCCATTGAGAAAGAAACCCTGGTTCGGGTCGAATCGAATTGTGCGGATACCGAATGTGGTTAGTTTCTTGTCGATCGCTGTTTGTCCGGTGCGAATAGTAGTCGCCAACGTGTACAGATTGCGACGTTCCAGAGACCAGAGACGCGCATCCGGAAGGGCTACATGTTGGCTAAACGTTATTTCCTGGCCAGCAGCAAGTTTCTCAACACTTGAAATGGAAGCCGCTACTCTTCCCGCCGGATCGATAATTTGCGATACCAGAGTGAAGTCGCGGCTGGTTGGATGGTCATTGCGCACGGTGGTTTGAATGGTTAGTTGGGCCGCAGCGCGGTCTCCTCCGGGCGAGTCGTAGCGGATTGTGCCAGGCACCCGGGCATCAACAAAAGTTCCCCAAGGCGCGACCTGCAATGGATCGGTAGTGATCAGCCGAACATGCCGATAGATGCCTCCGCCTTCATACCACCAGCCCTCAAACCACCGTGGATCCACGAACACAGCGATGGTGTTCTCTGTCCCATATTTGACTGCAGAAGTAATATTGAAGCGAAACGCCGTGTAACCACTCGCATGTTGATCGATAAATTGCCCGTTGACGAAAACCACGGCATCGCGATATACCCCACCAAAATCGAGCCATTGGCTCTTTCCTTTGGCTGTCGTGGGGATAAAGATGTTTTTCTTATACCAGGCTGGGTAGACGGGCAGATATCCATGTCCCGCGTAGGCATCGCGGCCGGGTCTGCTGAGAGCACCGGGATGTCCCTGCGGCGGTGCACCTTTTGCAACGACCTCACATTCCCGCCCCCCCAATGGACACGTAGCGCCACCCGCAAGCATTGATTTGTTAGGAGTAGGCGAAAACTTACCTCTGACCACATAATCATCAGGCAGTTGAATTGGCTGCCAGTCTTCATCGGACCCAGGAACCTTCAATTGTTGGATCTGTGCTGTGGTAACTTCCGGCTCTGACGGCCACATTTGAAATTCGGGCATCGTATGTAAGAGCCAGCCCTTGTCGAGCGAAACAACGGAGCGCGGAGACTCTGTCCGAACAGCTTTCTGTGCCGTAGCTGCCAGGACGAAAGTCGGCGAAGCATATATCCATCCAACTGCGGCAATCGCCACACCTCGCATTATGAATCGAATCATTAGTCCCCTTTTCTTGCATATCTTGAGTAGATGTAGCTTGGGTTTTAAGAGGTCATTGAGCATGAGATTAAGGGACTATTGTCCTAATCCCCAGAAAATGCCATTCGAAGATGGTTACCCCGTATCTCTCTTCCCCGCGCTATTCGTATTTCGCAATTACAGAAAACTTTCACTCGCGAGATGATGGGCCTTTCCACCGAGTGGAAAGGCCATCATTTACATACAGTTCTCTACATTTTCCGAGTTGCACTTAGAAGGACAACTTGAGCGCCAATTGCCCGATCCGAGGATCACCTCGCAGCGAGGTAATCTTGCTGAAGGAGGCGCTGTTATTGAAGTTAAGGCTGCCGGGCGTTCCAAATAGTGGCGTGTTCAACGTGTTGAATAGCTCCAGACGAAACTCCAGCTTGGTTTTTTCAGCAACTGCGAATTGCTTGAAGAGCGACGAGTCCAGATTTGTGTAAGATGGACCACGTACCTGGCTGCCTCTTCCGCCAAGCGGGGAGTAGTCCGTCTGACCTATGGTCGTTGCTTTAGGTGGATTCGCAAATGCATTTGGGTTGAGCCACTGTGTTTGATTATGTGGCCCCGCATAAGGGGATTGTCCTGCTACTCGCAGAGCAGCGCACCCGAAATCGGAGGTCGTTGCCACCGGGCAGCCGACGTTGAACGGCTGACCACTTTGATAGGTGAAGATATAGTTCAGTTGCCATCCACCGATAATCGCATTGACGATGCCATTGCTATTGCTCAGTAAGGACTTTCCTCTCCCGAATGGAAGAGCGTACTGGCCTGCCGCGTGGACCAGATGAGCCGCATCTGAGCCGCACAAGGTGTAATCCAACGATCGATCCCACCCTGGTAGCCATTGAGCTCGAAGCCCCCCGACACTTCTGCACTTTCCATGCGTATAGTTCGCCATGAGCGTGAGACCGCCGTTGAATCGATGCTCATACGCAATCTGGAGCGAGTGGTAGTTGGATGTACCCACCGTCGACAACACTCCCATGTTGGCGGTGAGTTGAGGAAATGGACGGTAATTCGTCTGGTTTACACCTGGAGGCAGAATCACCGTCGGAGAATTTTGATTGATAGAGGAAGAGGTGTGGCGGCTCAGTGTTCCAACATAGCCTACCTGGATCGAATCCCTGCTCGTGAACTGGTATTGCGTAGTAAGGTTCAAGCTTTCTGTGTAAGGTGTCTGGTAATGATATTGTTTTGCACCAAAGCCTAGCCCTGCCCCAGTTACCTGGTTCGGATCTTGAATATCAATCGCGCCAAATGCGGTCTCCATTGTGGCGGTCGTGCCATTTGGCAACAAAATGGGCGTTTGCGAGGTAGTATTGGGTGAGTTGAGCTGGTATTGGAAGGGGTAGTTGGTTCCTAGTGTTCCGCCATAGCCCACGGAGTTGAATGCCCCATAAGCTATCCCGTAACCTGCCCGCACCACCAAATTGGGACGCAGGCGATACGAAATCCCAAGGCGGGGTGCAAAGTTGGTCTTCTGCGCCTTATTTACAGTATTTCCAGGCTCGCAAACGATATTGATCCCATATCCTGCAAACAGCGCATTGAAGGCCGGAGAGCGCGGCACATTGCAACCGTCATGCGCGATATAGTAAGTGGCTCCAGTGGCATCATTTCCATTCATAAGCAGGTTGCCCTGCCTGCCCTTGCTTTCTCCGTAGGGGCTGAAATGTTCCCAGCGCAGGCCGAGGTTTAATGTCAGGTTAGAAGTAACTTTCCATCCATCCTGAGCATATAGGGCCAGATAGCTTGCGTAATAACTCGTAGCAGCATAATTCGAGCCGTTGTAGCCGCTGAGGCCCCCCAGGTTGTTATAGGTGCTGCCAACGGTGGACAGAGTTGGAACAAGCAGGAAATCCGAGATACCTACCAGATTCGTGTTTTGATTCGGAATATCCGAATATTGCCCGTTCCATGTAAAGTTTCCCCTGGAGTATGCAGGCTGCGTGATGTCTCCGGAAACCGGGTCAAACTGAACCCCAAACTTGAAATTATGTCGGCCATACGTCTTGGTTAGGTTATCGGTGTAGTCCTGTGCCTTAACTGTTTGCAGCGTGGGTGTAAATCTGTGCGACCCAAAGGCACTAAACCCATTGATATTGAACGTAGGAAGACCGCCGTTGTTTGGAATCTGCGGTATTCCCTGGATGCCGTATTGTTCGGGCAGGCCCATCATGTCGTTGGTGGGTTGTGTGCGGCTTTGATAGTTATGGTTATAGCCAAAGCGCGCTTCATTGATGAAAGTGGGCGAGAAGACGTGGGTTTCACTCAGCGCAAACAAGTAGACTGGCTGGTTTGTCGTGAAATTTATCTGCAGTGCCCCCCCGGCAACAGCAGAGAACGGTTGTGCTCCCGAACCAGTACCAACGGTTCGACTAAAGACGCCGAAGATACTGTCTGAAGGGCTAAAAGTGTGGTCGATCCTCACATCATATTGATTGACATAAATATTTTGTGGAGCATTGACGAAGTAATTTTGCTGGAGTCCGGCCTTGGTGGGATCCGGCAAGATCTGAAGCAATTTGACCGCGTTTGGATCGATCCTGGATGCCGGAATCAGGTTTAGTTGCGCAGCATTGTTGGTGAAGTCTGTTTTCCCCGCCAAAGCTCCAGAGTAAAACGGATCACGAACCGTGGCTACCTTGCCTGTATTATTTGGCAGATTGGTGATTGGATCGGTCGCGCCAGCCGCTACGGTACGCGTTGTAGCTGGGTCGAAGACAGTGCCGAGAGCATATTTCCGGCCCAATCCATCGACTTCCGTTCCCGAATTACCCGTGATCAGGTCCTGGAGATTCGTGAAGCCGCTGCTCCGCATTAAAGCTGTAGGGATCGTGTCTGTAAACGCAACTGCTTGCTTGGTTTGGTTTCGTTGAAAATCAACGAAGAAGAAGGTCTTGTTTTTTCCATGATAGACGTGCGGAATGTAGACGGGGCCACCTAGAGTCCCCCCAAACTGATTCTGCCGGTATTCCGGCCTTCGCTTGCCATTCTGATTAGAGAAGTAGTCGTTCGCATTGAGGGCTTCATTGCGAAAGTATTCCCACACATTTCCTTTCAGCCTATTTGTCCCTGATTTAAGAACCGCATTCACAACGATTCCAGCAGAGTGGCCAAATTCTGCGCTGTTGTTGCCGGCTTGCACTTTGAATTCCTCAATCGCGTCCGGAACTGGCGCAACAGTCACGCCACCGAATACCTCTGCATTGTCATTGACACCGTTAAGCCGGACGTCCGTCTGTGACGATTGAATGCCATTTTCCGAAATCGGAGAGTCTCCCGAAGATCCAGGCACTGTATTCACAGCCGAGGTGACGTAGCTCCCGGGCGCCAGCTGCGCCAGAGAAAGCCAGTTGCGTCCATTGAGGGGCAGATCATTGATCGGCACAGAGGTGATCGTTTCGCCAACAGAGGCATCTTCCGACTGGAGAAGTGGCGCAGCGGAAGTGACGGTCACTTGCTCTGTGTGACTGCCCACTTGCAAGGTGATATCGGCTGTCACGCTCGCCTGGACGTGAATCTCTATATTTTTGGCCTCGTATCGCTTGAATCCGGATGCAGAAGCCTGTAAGGTGTAAGCGCCTACTGGAACCGCTTCAAAGACGTAGGTCCCACTCGAAGATGAAAGCGTGCTCTGAGTTATACCAGTGGCTGTATTCGTCAAAGTAAGTTGGGTGCCTTGCACGACGGCATTACTTGAGTCTTTTACCGTACCGGTGACCCTTCCTGTATCAATCTGTGCCCAGACCGGACTCACTACAAATGCTACGAGCGAGATGGTGCTGAAAATAAGGAAGATCCTCCTTATAGCATTGCGCATTTTTACAACCTCCGTGGATTCGACAAGTACTTGCTTGCTTGCTCTTGAAAAGGTATTCAGAGTCAAGTCCAGAATCGATTACATTAGATGAGGATATATTTCTATAGGAACAAAAAAAACATTGTCAATGATTATTTTTGAAAGATGGTGCTGTCAATCTCCGAGATCTCGGTTTTCCTTATACTTCCGTCATTAAAAGCATTGCTGACCAATACGCGCGGTTTCGAAGTTATTACTGATAAACATCACAATGAAGCATCCTGCACGAGAAATTCCCTGCTAGGACGAAGAGGTCGTCTGCGTAAAAAAAATTGAAAGGCACACCTTGAGTGAAGAGGACCTTTGAGAGGACGCTCCGCCGCGAGTTGGAGGAGTCATTGACAAGGTATCTCAGCTCATGTAAGAATCCCCGACAATCGATTGCAATCGAGTGAATGGAGTTGTGGTACTTCGTCACGGATTAATGTCCGGGATTTGGAGCAACAACAAATAATTCCTGGCCTTCCGCAAGAAGGAAAGCCAGGAATTCTCAACCGGAATGAAAACGTCAGAAGTAAAACTTCAGAACAAGTTGACCGATCGACATCGCGAGAATTGGCGTAGTTCTGCAGCCAGAATCGAACTCTTGCGTAGCCGAGAAACAGGTAAATGAGGATCCTATGAAATCGAGAGCAGGACTCGCTTTGGGAGCGGCGCTCCTATTGGCGTTCGCCATGATTCCGCATGCGACCGGGCAAACGAGTGCTTCCGACACTGTGTTCCGGATTGGGAAGTTCGATCGTTCGTCCTGGGAGTTCAATCGCGAACATCCAAAGCGGCCGGTCACGTTCCGGACTGGGAGCAGCATTGCCTTGACGAACTGGCATGCGACTCAGCCGGCGAGACTCGAATCTAAATCCGGCAGTGAGCGCCGGAACAGCGGCTACGGTCCTGCAACGATTGAGTTCAATATTTCCGGGACGCCACGGCCCACCTATACTCTGCACGTGGCGCTACTGGAGGAGAGCCCTGCCGTTCCGGCTCTCGAGGTGAAGATCAACGGCAGATGCGGCCGGTTCTATCCGCAGCCGGTACTCGACCGCGAGCTTGGCGACCGCATTGCACAGAACGACTCGGCCTACTCTCATGCGGATGTCATCTTCACCTTTCCCGGCAGCTACCTGCATCAGGGAAAGAACATTCTCTCCCTGGAGGCAATCGAAGAGTCGCCGGACCCTTCTCCGAAGGCGACGTTCACCTACGACGCCATCGAACTTGCCACGGGCGCCCCTGATCAGGGCCCTTCTGCGCAGATCGTTCCGACGATCTTCTACAGGCAGAAGGACGGCAAGCTGACAGAGGACATCGAAATTATCCTGCGATCGGCGGGGCGGATGGCTCCGGGTTCGGGAGTGGATCTGACGATTGGCGCTGACAGCTATCACCGCACGCTGGCTGCTGGCCGCGACTTCGGTGAAGAGGCAATTGAGTTTGATGTGGCTGAGTTTCCCGCCGCCTCCCGTGCGGTACTGAAGTGGACTGACGGAGAGCATCTTCAGACTCAGGAGGAGTCGATCACGCCGGCCAGAAAATGGACCCTGTATCTGGTCCCGCAGGTTCACCTGGATATAGGCTTTACCGACTACCAGGCGAAGGTCGCCGCCTCTCAGAGCCGCGCGCTGAATGAAGCGATGGACTTGATCGCGCAGCATCCCTCATTTCGCTTCAGCACCGATGGCCAGTGGAACGTTGAGCAGTTCATAAAGACCCGCACGCCGGAAGATCAGAAGCGTCTGGTCGACTCTGTGAAGCGTCGAGAGTTGTTCGTCCCCGCACAGTATGCGGAGCTGCTGACCGGCTTCCCCACAGCGGAGACACTTATCCGATCCCTGTATGCGGGTGCATCCTTCAGCCGCGAGCACGGAACGCCGTTTGAGTATGCCAACATCACCGACGTCCCCTCCTACTCCTGGTCGTATGCCTCGATTCTGGCTTCCGCCGGGATTAAATACTTCATCGCTGCCAGCAACAATCATCGGGCTCCGGTGCTGATGCAGGGGCTTCTGGATGAGAAGTCTCCTTATTATTGGGAGGGGCCGGATGGTAAGAAGGTCCTCATGTGGTACTCCCGCCACTATAGCCAGATGAAGTACCTCTTCGATCTTCCGAACCACTTATCTGCGGGGCGTGAGACGATACCGCTCTATCTCCAGGCATACAACAAGCCACAGTACCGTGCGAATGCGGTGCTCATTTACGGATCGCAGGGTGAGAACACGGACCTGTTCCCGCAGCAGGCGGTTCTAGCCGAGCGCTGGAACGGAATCTACGCCTACCCGCATCTTGAATACTCGGGTTTCCAAGATGCCCTCACGAGCATTGCTTCTCAATTCGGCGACAAAATCCAGACAGTTCGCGGAGACGGTGGCCCTTATTGGGAGCTGGGCATCGGGTCCGATGCTTATTTTGCTGCTATCGAGCGCCGCAACGAGAGCCGTGGCCCTTCCGCTGAAAAGCTGGCGACGCTGTCCTCGCTGGTCCAACCGGGTGTGGCGGCCGACAAGGCCGATCTCGATGAAATGTGGAAGGAGATGGTGCTGATGGATGAGCACACCTGGACCTCCTCATCGAGTGTGAAGAGTCCGGAGAGTGCTACCGCCGTGTCCCAGTTGACCTATAAGGACGCTCACGCCACCAGAGCAGCCGCCCTCGTGGACTTTGTCAGCCAGTCCAGCATGGCCACGCTGTCTGATTCCATCTCCACGCCGGCCGGCAGCCTGATTGTCTTCAACACGCTTAACTGGGCGCGCACTGGCCCGGTGCTGTTCGATCTCGGCAGAGACCGCGAGATTGTGGACCCATCGACTGGCAGGGTCGTGCCGGGCGAGATACTGCGGGAGAGTCCGGGGAAGAGAAGCGTCCGCTTCGTGGCGCAGGACGTGCCCGCCATGGGATACAAGGTCTTCAAGCTGCGAAACGCGGCCGCTACGGGCCCGGTCCCCGATGCCCGGCAGATTTCCAGGCTCGAGAGCCCGTTCTATCGAGTGGAACTGGATCCCGCTACGGGTTCGATCCGCAGCATTTACGATAAGCAACTACGACGCGAGTTGGTGAATCAGCAAAGCCCCTATCGCTTCGGCCAGTACCTCTATGTAACGGGCGGGGACCGGGATGCGACTGGAGAGATGCTGCAGTCCTGGTACCGTCCTCAGCCCAAACTGGAGATTCACCCCGCAGGGGATGGTCGCGTTCTTTCGCTCAGGCGCACGCCGGAGGGGAGCGTTGCGCGGCTGCAATCGAGGGGTCTCAATACACCGGAAATCCTCACGGAAATTCGGCTGTTTGACCGGGAGAAAAAGATCGAGATCGTTGAAACCGTGAACAAGAAGGAGGTGACGAGCGTTGAGTCGGTCTATTTTGCGTTTCCGTTCGCAATGCAACATCCTCGCTTTCAATATGAGATTCAAACAGGTGTAGTCGATCCTGCCAGGGATATGTACCCGGGAGCAGGACGCGAGTGGTTCTCCGTCCAGCACTGGGCGGCGGTCGAGCAGGACGGCCTCTCTGCGGCCGTGATGCCACTCGACGTTCCGTTGATCACCTTCGGCGATATCAATCGCGATGCGTGGCCTACCCAGTTCGGCGACCGGACCGGAACCATTTTTTCCTACGCGATGAACAACCTGTGGGAGGATAACTATCGTGCCAGCCAGGGCGGTTCGTTCCGCTTTCGCTATGTAATCACGAGTGCACCCTCGACCGACGCCTCGGCTCTCAGTCGCATGGGCTGGGAAGAGATGACGCCGTTCGAAGCGAACGAACTCAGATCCCAGGAAAAGGCCGTCGATACTCCACGCGCGCTCAGCGGGGAGAGGTACAGCTTTATGGAGATTCCCGATGATCGCATTCTGGTCCAGGCATGGAAGCCGGCGGAGGATGGTAACGGAACGGTCCTGCGCTTGCTCGACCTCGGGGGTTCTGCACGAGCTGTGACGATTCGTCTGCCTCTCGTTCCATTGCAGCAGGTGTGGCAGACGGACGCGGTGGAAAGGAATCAGAAAAGAATCCTGCTAAAGAGTAGCAAGGAGTTCGAGCTGAACATTCATCCGAATGAAATCGTGACAGTGCGGTTGATCACGGGCGAGAAGGTAGGGACGCTATGATCGCCGCAGGATGAACACGAGCAGGGTCGCGAAGGGTGCGGCCCATCGAGAGAATAGGCGCTCCAAAGGGCAACGGATAGAGGCGAATGCCTTACATGGTTCTGGACACGAAGGAAGGTTAAAACAGCATGATGCGGTCGATACACGCTTTGCGTTCTACTTTTGTTTTCTCCTCCGGATTGCGGAGGCTTCGCACCACCTGCCTCCTGGCCTCGCTCGTAGCGTTCGTCGCGCCCATGGCTTTCGGCCAGACGATGAAAGCACCGGACATCCACAAGACTCCGACCCTCTATGTCGTTCCCTATGCTCATCTGGACACACAATTCCGTTGGGAATTCCCCCAGACCATCAGCGAATATCTGCTGAAGACGATGCGGATGAATTTCGACTACATCGAGAAATACCCGCATTACGTCTTCAACTGGACGGGGTCCAATCGCTACCGGCTCATGAAGGAGTATTACCCTTCGGATTACGCCAGGATCGAAAAGTATGTTGCGGAAGGCCGCTGGTTTCCGGCCGGCTCGTCGGTAGAAGAGGGGGATGTCAATCTTCCCAGTGCCGAGGGGATCTTTCGTCAGATTCTTTACGGCAACGAGTATTTTCGCAAAGATTTCGGCAAGGCCAGCACGGAGTTCATGCTGCCGGACTGCTTCGGCTTTCCAGCGTCGTTACCAAGCATTCTGGCCCATGCCGGACTGAAGGGATTTTCGACTCAAAAGCTCAACTCACAGTGGCGACCGGCTGCGCAGGCCGGTGGCCCCGATTCACCCGAGAAGACGCCGGAAGGCATTCCCTTCAATGTCGGCATGTGGATCGGTCCGGATGGAAACGGCGTACTTGCGGCCCTCAACCCCAATCGCTATGGAAGCCGGATCCGCACGGACCTGAGCGTCGATCCCCACAGTGTTCCGGTGACCTCATGGACTCCCGAACAGAGAGCGAAATTCACGTCGCAGGAGATCGGCAAAGCTCTGCGATTCCAGGAGCAGAACTGGGCCACCCGTATCGATCTCAATGGCAAAGTCACCGGGGTCTACGCGGATTACCACTATGTCGGAGTCGGAGATACTGGAGGCGCGATCGATGAGACTACGGCGCAACTTCTCGAAGCCATCGTATCCAAGAGCATTGCCACGCTGCCGCCGGTAGAACATTTTCCCGGCGAATCCACAACACCCCTGCCGGGAGCGGACGGCAAACCGGTGAGGCTCGGCGAAGGGCCGGTACACGTCATCGCAGCGACCGCGGAGCAGATGTTCAACGATATCAAGCCAGAGATGACCTCGCGAATGCCGCGATACGAGGGCGATATAGAGCTGATCAATCACACGGCTGGCTCTCTGACCTCGCAGGCGTACCACAAGCGCTGGGTTATCAAGAACGAGTTCCTTGCGGACAAGGCTGAAAAGACCTCCGTTGCTGCAGCATGGCTGGGAGCCAGAACCTATCCTCAGACCCGCCTGAATGATGCCTGGACGCTCGAACTCTCCGGCCACTTTCACGATACCGGCGCCGGAACCGCGACTCCGCGCGCCTTCCAGTTTGCCTGGAATGACGACCTGATCGCGGCCAACCAGTTTTCGGACGTTTTCGTCGATGCGACCGAAGCCATCTCCTCCGGCCTTGATACCCGAACTCGCGGCACGGCGATCGTCGTCTACAATTCGCTCAACATCGAGCGAGAAGACATCGTGGAGGCCAGCCTGAACTTCCCGGGAGGCGCGCCCAAGACTGTGCGCGTGAGCGGTCCCGACGGCAAAGAGGTTCCCGCACAGATCGAGGGCGGCAAGGTGCTATTCCTCGCCCGGGTCCCGTCGGTGGGTTACGCGGTCTATTCCGTGGAACCGTCGAAGTCCTCAGCAGAGGCTTCGACGCTCAAGGTCTCGACGTCCTCGCTGGAGAATGCACGCTACCGTGTGCGGCTGGATCAGAATGGCGATGTCGCCAGTATTTATGACAAGACTCTGCATAAGGAGTTGCTCTCGGCTCCCATCCGTCTGGCGATCTCCTATGACGCGCCGAAGGAGGATCCGGCTTGGAATATGGACTTCGACCAGGTGCAGGCAGCGCCGCGCGCCTATGTCAGTGGCAATCCGCATATCCGTATTAAGGAGAATGGCCCCGCACGGGTCTCGCTCGAAATCGTGCGAGAGACCGAAGGCTCAAAGTTCGTTCAGACGGTGAGCCTTTCGGCGGGCGATGCCGGCAATCGCGTGGACTTCCATAACTCCATCGATTGGAGAGGTCTCTCGTCGAATCTCAAGGCAGTCTTTCCATTCAGTGCATCCAACCCCGACGCAACGTATAACTGGGATATCGGCACGATTCAGCGTCCCAACGAGAGTCCCCGGCAGTTCGAGGTCGCCTCTCACGACTGGATCGACCTGACCGACCGGTCAGGAAATTTCGGAGTTACCGTTCTCACCGACTGCAAACGCGCTTCGGACAAGCCCAGCGACAACACACTTCGTCTCACTCTGCTGCGTTCGCCCGGAATGCGTATCCCACCCCATCAAAGCTTCAGCGACCAGGCAAACCAGGAATGGGGACACCACGAGATCGTCTTCGGCATTGCTGGACATCAAGGCGACTGGCACCAGGGCCAAACCGAGTGGCAGGCCTACCGGCTCAGCGATCCCCTCGCGGCATTTCAGGCGGCCAGTCACGCCGGCGCGCTGGGAAAAGACTTCTCTTTTGCGCACCTGAACAACTCTCGGATCCGCATGCTTGCGCTGAAGAAGGCGGAATCGGGCGACGAAACCATCGTTCGCATGGTGGAACTCGACGGCAGACCGGCAGCCGATGTCCGGATCTCTTTCGCCTCGCCTGTGGTTGCAGCCCGCGAGGTCAATGCTCAGGAGCAGCCCGTTGGGCCAGCCACCATCCATGACGGCGTACTGACCACATCCTTTACCGCTTACCAGCCGCGAACGTTTGCTCTGCGGCTGGCCGCACCGCCCGCGAAGATGAACCCTGGCCACTCGCAGCCGGTAACGCTTGCTTATGATCTCGCCGTTGCAAGCAATGATGATACCAAGACAGTCGGCGGAGGCTTTGACGGCAAAGGCAGCGCGATACCGGCGGAGATGCTGCCTTCACGCATCAACTATCGCAACGTGCAATTCGATCTTGAGCCCGCCAGGACGGGTGTGCCGAATGCAATTGCCGCCAAAGGCCAGACCATCCAGCTTCCTCCAGGGCACTACAGTAGTGTATACATCCTCGCCGCCTCCGCGAATGGCGACCAGAAGGCTGTCTTCCGCGTCGGTCGCAAGGCGGTCACCCTCAATATTCAGGACTGGTCCGGATTCATCGGCCAGTGGGATACGCGTCTCTGGAAAGACCAGCCGCAGCGTAATTGGGCCTTTTCTGCCAATCATGCAGTCTGGCCGCCGGATCCTCGACGGCGGGAGAAGCGCAGTCCAGGACCAAATTACCCACAGGACTACCTTGGTCTCACCGCCGGATATATCAAGCCCGCAAGCCTGGCATGGTATGCCTCGCACCATCACACCGCAGATGGGCTGAACGAACCCTACCAGTACTCCTACCTCTTCGCCTATCCGATCGACCTCATTGGAGACGAGAGAACACTTACGCTGCCGAATAATGACACGATCCGAGTGCTTGCTGTCTCGGTTGCCGAGGAGAGCCCCAGGGTTACCCCGACTCAACCGCTCTTTGATACGCTGAATCGGATCGAGCCGCCGTCACCCTCGACCGGATTGCAGCCTTGATCCGCCAACCCATATCCTTGCAGTTCAGTCTCCAGAGGTGGCCAGATCCAGAACGGCGGGCGTCTCATCGCATTTTGCGGAGTGATCTCTGCGAACAAATCGATGCTCAACTGCAACAGCAGCAGAACCTCCGTCGGCACCAAGATGCGCGGATTGCAACGAAGCACGATATCAAGAATCCTCTGACTTCTCTGCAGTCATACATATTGCTGTATTTAGTTCACAAAACAAGCATGCAAAAGGGTCTCATGCCCACAAATAGAAGGAACTATATTTTTAGATCATCATTAGATTCGGTTGACAGATCTCTAGTAGATGTGTTTATGTTGCTAGCATCGATTACAACCTGTTTCAATCGATTGATGCCAGATGACATCTCCTAAGGAGGAATGCTTAGATGAAAAACCTCAGAATCTATAAATGGGAAGGGACCTATCCGGTTTCGCAGACTGCGGTTTGCGGGAATGGTTCGGGCATGGCAGCTCCCGTTTCAATCATTTCGCAAACGACCGCGACCAACAACGAGATAGCTTCAGGTCTCCTCTGCGCAGAGAGTTTTGCGAGGCGCACCCGCGGGCCTCTCCAGTTGTTCCTGATGCTTATGCTTGGGCTCTTTGCAACTAATCTGTCCGACAAGTTGTACGCTCAAGAGTTCCGGGCGACCATTACCGGCAACCTCACTGACTCCAGTGGATCTGTGATTTCAGGTGCCTCGATCACGGCGGTCAACGTAGACACTCGCGTGGCATACTCCGCAAAGTCGAATCATCAAGGCATTTATTCGGTGGGATTTATCCTTCCTGGTACATACACGGTCACGGTTAGCGCCGCGAGTTTTCAGACCGTGGTCTACAACAAAGTAGTACTGGATTCGGCACAACAACTTGGATTAAATGTGACTCTTAAGCCTGGCAACGTAAGGGAACAGATTGTAGTGACAGCCGGATCGGTCGATCTCGATACGGAGTCGGCATCCACAGGCGGCGTACTCGACCAGGTAACTGTCGAAAATATGCCCTCGAGTGGTTTGATGGTTTGGGACGACGTTATGTTTACCCAGGGAATCAGAATCGCAAGTGGTCTTGGGTTTAATCTTACTCCCCGCAACAATTCAGGCGTTTATGCCGTATCTGGACAGACGCGCCCCGTCTTTTATATGAATGGAGCGCCGGTAAGCGATCAGGGCAGTTGGTACTTCTCTCCGAGTCAGGCCGCTGTACAGCAGGTACAGGCAGGCGTAATGCCCTATGATTCGCAGTACGGGCGGACCGGGGGGGGAGCGTTCAATACAAACATAAAAAACGGCACCGATCGCTATCACGGCTCGATTTACGACTACTACGAGAATGCAGAGTGGATGCATGCAAATTCTTGGAAAAATAACCTCAATGGCACTCCGAAACCTCGAGGTACCCGCAATACCTGGGGAGCCCAAATCGGTGGGCCCATCCTTAAGAACAAGATGTTTGTTTTTGGCTCATATGAAGGTTACAAATCGACTTCACCGGGGATTATCTCGTCTACAGTGCCAACTGCAGACGAGAGCCAGGGGAATTTCGCCGGGACGGGCTATACAATCTACGATCCCTTCTCTACCAAATGTGTGACAAAGAACCCATCGGGAGGATGCACCACATACGGGAGAACGGCATTTCCTAACAATGCAATTCCGTTGGCTAACCAAAGTCCTATTGGGAAAGCGATTCTCGCAATGTACCCTGCGCCCAATCAACCTGGCCTCGTAGACAATTACCTCATAAGTAACCCAAAAACAATCGGGTATCAGCAGTATATCGGTCGACTGGACGAACGCTTCTCAGACAAGGCGAGCATGTACGGTATTTACACGTATCAACATAACACGGACATAACGGGAGGTAATGGATTTAAAAATTCGTCTTATTCGGGCACCATCCCGACGAGCACGAACTACAATGTGATTCTCGATTTGACACACATCCTTTCCGCATCCACTGTGCTGGATCTCAAGGCATCTTATGGGCACACTACCTCGATGACGATTACGGGTCGAGCAATTCAGGATAATTTTTTGGCTTCCAATCTTGGATTCAACATGCCGACAGTTGGGACCACATCGCACCAGAATATTGTTCCCAATATGACAGTTACTGGCGCTACCAAGCTTTTCGGTAATACCCAGAACGGTTCTGCGAATGCGGACGCCGATTTTTCCGGAAGTATCACTCAGCTTCTCGGTCGCCACAACCTGCATTATGGGACCGAATTCATGGATATTCAGGCAGCGCCCACGGGGATCTTGGGGACTCCAAATGGATCCTTCACTTTTAATTCCGTCTATACTCAGGGAAATCCGCTTAAAGCCAAGACCGGAGAAGGAAATGCGTTCGCGAGTATTCTTCTTGGCATTCCGTCTTCAGGGAGCGTCACCTGGGTCGTCCCTACCTTTGTAACTGTCCACTATTACGGGGCATTCTTTCAAGACGACTTCAAAGCCCGTCCAAATTTGACGCTCAACGTTGGGCTTCGCTGGGACGTCAA
>Ga0157370_10001724_pt1 | contig 26918 bp, 26 predicted proteins | sample C35metaG_FD_113463 | JGI IMG/M metagenome (GOLD analysis project Ga0157370, IMG submission 113463) | Corn rhizosphere microbial communities from Kellogg Biological Station, Michigan, USA - C3-5 metaG | ecosystem: Host-associated > Plants > Roots > Rhizosphere > Soil | place: USA: Michigan...
GATGAAACGTCCAATTCAACGGTAGCAGCCTGTATAATTCAATAGAAAGATGCCAATTTCCGATCAATTAATACAAAGAATTCACCAGACCAAACAAAATAATATTCATGGATTCTTTGATAAAATAAAGACCAAAAAATGGGTGAAGGATTTGTACGAAACACTTTTCCTTCCTCAGAATGAGAATACTGAAGATCAGCTGAAAAGAAATTTTGAAGCACTTCAGGAAACACTTTCTGATCAGATCAATACGGTAACAGGAGATAAAGACCTTACTGAAAAACAGGTCAGTCAGTTTTTTGAGACTTTACCGGAATTATATAATCAGTTGGTTCTGGATGCAACATCTATTTTGGAATTTGATCCTGCCGCCGATTCTCTGGAAGAAGTATATCTGGCATATCCCGGCTTTTTTGCCACATATGTCTACCGTATTTCACACCAGCTGTGGACTCAGGAAGTGAAAATCTTACCCCGTGTCATTTCTGAATATGCCCACAGTAAAACCGGAATTGATATTCATCCGGGAGCCACCATTGGAAAGTCTTTTTTTATTGACCACGGGACAGGAATTGTGATCGGAGAAACTACCGTTATCGGGAACAATGTCAAAATCTATCAGGGAGTCACCCTCGGAGCTTTGAATGTTTCCAAAGAAAAAGCCCACCAGAAAAGACATCCCAACATTGAAGATGATGTGATTATCTATTCGGGAGCCACTATTCTGGGAGGTGAAACCACCATTGGCAGAGAAAGTGTCATAGGAGGAAATGTGTGGGTAACACAGGATGTGCCCGCCAACTCTCTGGTCTACCATAAAAGTGAAATAAAAATAAAGGATAATAGCTCATTACCGGAATCATTAACCTTTGTGATTTAAGAAAAAACAAAAATAAAAAGTACATTGATATGAAATTTCAGAATGCATTAGAAACGATTGGAAATACACCCGTCGTAAAAATTAATAAACTCTTCAATTCAGATCATGAAATCTGGATCAAACTTGAAAAAAGCAATCCTGGAGGAAGCATTAAAGACAGAATTGGCTTGGCCATGATTGAAGATGCAGAAGCCAAAGGATTATTAAATAAAGACAGCGTCATTATAGAACCTACAAGCGGAAATACGGGAATAGGACTCGCTTTGGTAGCTGCTGTAAAAGGATACAAACTCATCCTTGTCATGCCTGAAAGTATGAGTATAGAGCGCCGCAAAATCATGGAAGCTTACGGAGCGGAATTCGTATTGACTCCAAGAGAAAAAGGAATGAAAGGTGCTATTGAAAAAGCGAGTGAATTGGCTGAAGAAACACCTAATTCATGGATTCCAAGACAGTTTGACAACCCTGCCAATGTAAAAGTACATGTAGAAACCACCGCTCAGGAAATTTTAAAAGATTTTCCGGACGGTCTGGATTACATCATTACAGGAGTAGGAACCGGAGGACACATCACCGGAATCGCAAAAACGGTAAAAGAAAAATATCCTAACGTAAAAGTAATTGCTGTAGAACCGGAATTATCTCCTGTATTAAGCGGAGGAAGCCCGGCGCCACATCCATTACAGGGATTAGGAGCAGGATTTGTTCCTTCCATTCTGGATATTACCCTTTTGGACGGAGTAATTACAGTAGGAAAAGAAGAGGCTTATGAGTATGCCCTTAATGCCGCTAAAAAAGAAGGTCTTTTTGTTGGAGTTTCCACTGGAGCAGCTTTAGCAGCCATCGCCAAACACTTACCGGAAATACAACCTAACGCTAAAATCCTTACCATCAATTACGATACCGGAGAAAGATATCTGTCCGTAGAAGGACTCTTCTAAATCCTTAATTAACACCTACTTCAATGAAAACAAATATAAAATCACCAAAGGTCTTCCTTATCGGTGCAGGGCCTGGCAACCCTGAACTGATTACTGTAAAAGCAGTAAAAGCTATTGCAAAAGCAGATATCATCTTATGCGACCGCCTTGTAAGTCCGGAAATTCTTGAAACCTACGTCAATGAAAATACAGAAATCATCTATGTAGGAAAAGAATGCAGCAAAAATGCATCCACCCCTCAGTCTCATATCAATACTTTGATGGTAGAATATGCCCTTCAGAACAAAACCATTGTAAGACTGAAAGGAGGTGATGTTTCCATATTTTCCAACATTCTGGATGAATTGCAGGCTTTAAAACAGAATAATATTCCCTACGAGATTATTCCGGGAATTACAGCAGCTTTAGGAGCAGCAGCATTTGCAGGGATGCCTTTAACAGCAAGAGGATATTCCACATCCGTTCGTTTTCTGACGTATTATAAATCAGAGATCGTAAGTGAAGAATACTGGAAAGAGCTTGCTTTAACCAATGATACCCTTGTTTTCTATATGTCTAAAGGAAATCTTACCCCTCTAGTGGAAAAATTGAAAGCACTTCAGATTTCAGGTGATAAAAAAATTGCAGTCATTGAACAGGCTACGACTCCTTTTCAAAAGGTGTACACATCATCATTTGATGATTTTAATGAAAAATTTGGAGATAAGAACTTTGCTTCACCTTCTTTGGTTGTTGTGGGTAAAATTGTGAATCTCCATGAAGAGTTTTCATGGCTTGAAAATGCAGAGCAGGAAGGTCTTTATTTCAAATCAGTGGAAAACGGAAGTCTAATCCCTACAACTCAAAATTTCTTTGAATATGCTGTCTGAAACTAAATTAAATGTATTAAAACAAATATCCGGAGACCTCTCCAGAGACGAAGCCATCTGGGCCAGCGGATATCTTGCCGGCATTGCCGGAGGATCTTCACTTACAGCCGTTTTGCCACCACAAGAAAAGAATACTATTGCACAGAATGCTGTAAAGAAAATAACGTTGGCTTATGGTACGGAAACCGGAAACAGTAAAAAGCTCGCTACCACGCTGGCAGGTATCGTTAAGAAAAAAGGGCTTCAGGTAAAACTGGCTGATCTTTCCCAATATAAGCCAAAAGATTTAGCTAAAGAAGAATTCTTTTTCGTAGTCATCAGTACTCAGGGAGAAGGCGAACCGCCAGCCCTTGCCAAAAAGTTCTACGATTATATCTATGAAAATGAAATAAATCTTAGCGGACTAAAATTCGGAGTACTGGCGTTGGGAGACAGCAGTTATCCTCTGTTCTGCCAAACCGGAGAAGATGTAGATTCACGTTTTGAAATATTGGGAGCTCAGCGCATCATTCCGTTAAAGAAATGTGATATTGACTATGAGCAGGAAGCTTCTCATTGGATAGAGCATGTATTTGAAACCGTTCAAAAAAATGCTGGTCAGAGTATAAAAAATGCTTTAGCTCCAAAGGTTTCTACCGGAAGAAAGAAGTTTCAGGGAAAAGTTTCAGCCATCATTAATCTGAATGATATTACGTCTGAAAAAGAAACGTATCACATTGAAATTGAAACAGAAGAAGTACTTACATATCAGCCTGGTGCAGCTTTGGGAGTGATTCCATTCAACTCGAAAGAAGTAGTCCATGAAATTATTACTCTGACAGGAATTGATCCTAAGAAACAGATCGAAACGACAAAAATTACGGATACCGTAGAAGAACTCTTGTACAAACATCTTAACATCAGTTATCTGCTTAAATCTGTAGTGGCTCAATATGCAAAAATAACGGGACATTCCATTCCGGAAGTCAGATTAAGTCTTCTTGATCTGCTTAGGATTTATCCTGTAAAAAATGCGGATGAATTTGAAGAAATTATTCAAATATTGACAGCGCAAGCTCCACGTCTTTATTCAATTTCTTCCTCTGTGGAAGCTCATGGTGATACGGAAATTCATATTACCGTCGCAAGATCAGAATTCTTTATTGACCATCAGAAACACAACGGATTATGCAGTGGTTTTTTGAGCGAATTTAAAGAAGGAGAAGAGGTGGAATTTTATATTCAGGATGCAGGACATTTCAAACTTCCGGACGCCAATAAAGATATCATTATGATTGGTCCCGGAACAGGGATAGCTCCTTTCAGATCATTCCTTTGGGAACGTGATGCTACAGGAGCAGAAGGAAGAAACTGGCTGTTTTTCGGAGACAGAAACTTTGTATCAGATTTTCTTTATCAGGCAGAACTTCAGGATTTTCTTAAAACAGGCAGCTTAACGCATTTAGATCTTGCTTTTTCAAGAGATACAGCCGAGAAAGTATATGTTCAGCACAGGTTAGAACAAAAAGCACAGGAAGTATTTTACTGGCTGGAAGGTGGAGCATCTGTGTATGTATGCGGAGCCAAAGAACCAATGGCTTACGACGTAGAGCAAACGCTTCTCACCATTATACAAAATGAAGGAAAACGCAGCAAAGAAGATGCTGTTGTTTATCTGGAAGACATGGAGATGAGCGGCAGATATGCGAAAGATGTGTATTAAAAAGAAGTACTCGTAAAAATTAAAGGAAACAATTATGAACAATGATAAAGAAAACCTTTCACCGGTAGAAAGGATTAAAACCAGCAGTAACGGGCTCAGAGGATCTTTAAAAGAGAGCCTTGCTGATCAATTTACCGGAGCCATAAGGGAAGATGACCAGACTCTGATCAAATTTCATGGAATGTACCAACAGGACGACAGAGACCGAAGGGAAGAGCGTGTCTCCAAAAAACTGGAATGGCTGTATTCTTATATGATCAGATTAAGGCTTCCCGGTGGCTTTTTAACTCCGGAACAATGGGTAGGGTTGAATGAAACAGCAGAAGATCATTCCACAGGAACCATTAAAGTAACGACAAGACAAACGATTCAGCTGCATGGTATTTTAAAATCTCATTTAAGACCTACCATTCAGAGCTTCAATCTTCAGCATCTGGATTCGATTGCAGCTTGTGGGGACGTCAACAGAAATGTAACCTGTACAGCAAATCCTTCGGAATCACCTTTGCAACAGGAAGCTTACAAACTGGCTGGAAAAATCAGTGAAATGTGCCTTCCAAAAACTAAATCTTATTATGACATCTGGATTGATGATGAACTTCTGGTAGACCGTAAAGCAGAGGAAGATCCTTTATATCAGGACAGATATCTTCCGAGAAAACTGAAAATAGGAATCGCCGTGCCTCCCAATAATGATGTGGATGTATTCATTAATGATATTGCTTTAATTGCGATTATTGAAAATGATAAAATTGTTGGCTATAATATCGCTGCCGGAGGTGGATTAGGAGCTACGCACGGAAATGAAGCTACTTATGCCCGTCTTGCCTCTATACTTGGATTTGTAGATACTGAAGAAAAAGTATTGAAGGCTGTGTACGAAATCATCACGGTTCAAAGAGACTTCGGAAACAGAAGTGACCGAAAATTATCAAGATTAAAATATACGATTGATAAATTGGGTATTGACCAATACAGAGCTGAAGTAGAAAAAAGAACAGGTTTCAGCTTTGAACCTGCCAGAGAATTTAAGTTTGAACAGCGAAAAGACCGCTATGGCTGGATTCAGAATCACGAAGGAAAATGGTTTTATACTGTATTTGTAGAACACGGAAGAATCCTTAATACAGCGGAATATCCTTTAAAAGCAGGGTTATTAAAAATCGCACAAACTGGAAAAGCTAATTTCCGTTTTACCTGTAACCAGAATCTTATTCTTGCTGATATTGAGGAAAAAGATAAACCAGAAATTGAACATATTTTAAAAGAGCACGGAATTTCAGAGTATACCAATGGAGCAAGTGCCCTGCGTAAAAATTCTGTTGCCTGCGTGGCCTTAAACACTTGTTCACTGGCTTTAGCGGAAGCTCAGCGTTATCTGCCATCCTTGGTTACCAAAATAGAACCTATTCTTGAAAAATATGGTCTGCTGGAAGAAGATATAACCATCCGTATGACCGGCTGTCCTAACGGCTGCGGAAGGTCTCCCAATGCCGAAATAGGATTTGTAGGTACAGCTTACGGAAAATACAATCTTCACATCGGCGGAGACCGTTTAGGAATGCGACTGAACACAAAATTTAAAGAAAATATTGGTGAGGAAGAAATTCTTACCACTCTGGATGAACTTTTCGGGATTTATGTACAGAAAAGACTTACAGAAGAAACATTTGGCGATTTTTCATACCGTTATTTACACACCTTAAATTAATTATATGGCTAATTTTCATTATGATCTGAAAAAAAACAAAAAAAATCAATCTCTTCTTTTAGGCGGACGAATGTGTATGTGTTGTTGATTCTTAAATAACAATACAATCAAAGCTGTTTGAAATTTTTGAATCATGGAAGTTTAACAGATTGTCATTGCGAACCGAAGGTGAAGCAATCTCAGCAATAATATTAATGGCTTAAACCACCCCGTCAAAAATTCTTTGAATTTTCGCCACCCCTCCAAAAGAGGGGAATTCTAAGCCCTTCAATTGTAATATTATCCAATATAGAAGACTTTCATCATAGAAGTAAAAAATTCAGACAGCTTCATTCTCAACCTAAAAAAATGAAGAAAAAATGAAAAACAAAAAGCAGGGAAATTTTCTGCCAAAAGCAGGTATTATCGCATTCACATTTCTATTTTTTAACCTGGCAGAAGCACAGCAGCAGCTTATAGAGCTTAGCGGAAGCATCAAAAATACAGCTACACGCAAAGGTCTCGATTCTGTAAAGGTGCAGATCGAAAATACGCAGGATACCGCATTAACGGATCAGCTGGGCAACTTTAAGCTCAGAACAAGAGTTACCATTCCATTCCGGGTGGTCATTCAGAAAGATGGTTTCACAGGTCAAACCGTTGAAATACTTTCGCCTTCCAACAAAATAACGATAGGGCTGAACCCTCAAAATACAATCATCGATGATGTGGTAATCTCAGCTTCCAGAGTTCCGGAAAAGATATTAAGATCTCCGATTGCTATTGAAAAAATTGATATTAAAACCATCAGGGAAAGTCCTGCAGCCTCATTCTATGAAACATTGGAAAATGTAAAGGGGTTACAGCTTTTAACATCAAGTCTTACGTTGAAAATTCCTAATTCGAGAGGTTTCAATTCGCCTAATAATTTCCGATTCATGCAGCTGGTAGATGGAGTAGATGTACAGTCGGCAACGTTGGGAGTGCCATTGGGAAATGCAATAGGTCCTACCGAACTGGATATCCAGTCTATGGAAGTCACTCCCGGAGCCGCTTCAGCATTGTACGGGATGAATGCCATCAACGGATTGGCAAGTTTACAGACCAAAGATCCGTTTACTTCTGAAGGAATAAGCCTTTATTTCCGTGGCGGGGTGAATCATGTAGACAATGTCAATCATAAAATAAGTTCTCTGGGAGAAAGTGCTATCCGCTTTGCAAAAGTCATCAATAAAAACTTTGCGGTAAAAGTTAATGCATCCTATTTCAGCGGAACAGACTGGATCTCCAACAATTTGACTGATCAGAATCCAGGATCTTTGGTTACAGCCAATCCTAATTTCGCTCTGGCCAATAATCCGGCAGAAGACCTTTGGAATAAATACGGTGACGAAAGAAATAACCGTGTAGCTGTAAAAGTAGACTACAATGGGAAACCAACTACATTCAATGTTTCAAGAACAGGATATCTGGAGAAAGATCTTGTAAGTCCGGATGTGAAAAATATCAAGTTTGATGCTGGATTATACTACCGGTTCGGAGATCAGTGGAGAACATCTTACGTGTATCGTTATGGTTTACTGGATGGAACTTTCCAGAGAGGAAATAAAATCCGTTTGCAGAATGCTACTGTTCAGAACCATAAAATAGAACTGACAGGAAAGGAATTGACCTTCAGGGCTTATGTATCGATAGAAAATACAGGAGATTCTTATAATCTGAAACCTTTGGCAGATAATCTTGATCTCACCAATCTTTCCAATACCAACTGGAAAAATATATTCCAAACAGCTCTTCAGAATAATCTGAATGCAGGAGCCAATCTTAATGACGCTTTTATTCTCGCACGTCAGCAAGCAGATAAAAACAGAGTCGTACCGGGAACTGCAGCCTTCGAACAGTTGAAAAACACCATCATCGGAATCAACAACTGGGATTCGGCCAATGGAGGAGTAGCAGGAGCTCCGGCAACAGGAGGAGCTAAACTTGAACAGAAATCCCGTTTCTATCAGGGCGAACTTACCTACGATTTCAGCAGGTTTGTGAAGATCTTTAACCTTCTTGCTGGTGTAGATTACCGTTTGTACAGCATTACTCCGGATGGAAACAATTTTGTTGATTTCGACCGTCCGGTGAATGAAAGAAACATTCCTTTAGCCAACGGCACCTTTGGGAAAGATGTTATTTATCAGAAATATGGAGCTTTTGCTCAGATTACGAAGCTTTTCTTTGATGATAAATTAAAAATCAACGCTGCTTTACGAATCGACAGAAACCCTGAATTTGAAGCCAAATTAAATCCGAGAATCAGTGTTGTCTATTCTCCGGTTAAAGAGCATAATTTCAGAGCTTCTTTTCAGAACGGATATCGTTTTCCATCACTATTTGAAGCCCTTTCTTTCGTAAATAACGGAAATGTAAGAAGAGTGGGAGGTCTTTCAAAAGTAAACGATGGATTAGGCTATCTGGAGAATTCCTACACATTAGCTTCCATTGATAGATTCACTTCAGCAGTAAATGCAGATGTAGACGCCGGAAAAACCCAGGCTCAGGCAGCTCAGGATAACAAACAGCTTTTAACCGTAGCCAATCTGCAGAAGTTACAGCCGGAAAAAATCAATTCATTTGAAGTAGGATATAAGTCTACTTTTTTCAATAATAAACTGGTACTGGACTGGGATTTCTATTACAACATTTATGAAGGATTCCTTGGGCAGGTAGAAGTAGCGGTTCCAAAAAACAGCCAGGTAGGAAGCAATACTGCTGTTCTTGCAATGCTCGATAGAAGCAAACAGGACCGATACAGGGTATATACCAACAGCAACAACACCTACAAAAGCTATGGAACCTCTTTAGGAATTCGTTATAATATTACAGGAAATTATAATGTGAACACGAATGTTTCTTATAATGATCTTGCTTCCAACAATTCTTCAGACCTGTTTATTACCGCTTTCAATACCCCGAAATGGATGGTAAATGTAAGTGTTGGAAACAGAGAAATTGTTAAAAATATAGGGTTTACCCTTGTGGCAAGATGGCAGAGTGGCTTTATGTGGGAAAGTCCTTTAGCATCCGGAGCAATTCCTGCTTACTATACGATTGATGCCCAGGCTACATGGAAACTTCCTGAAATTCGTGCGAATATTAAAATTGGAGCCACCAATTTACTGAACCGCCGTTATTTTCAATATGCAGCAGGTCCTGAAATTGGAGGACTGTATTATCTCGCTTTTACTTATGATTTAAAATTGTAATCAGAATGAGCAATTCATTATATCCCATATTTTTAAAACTTGAAAACCTGTCACTGCTGATCATCGGCGGCGGCAAGGTAGCTCTTGAAAAGCTGGAATCCGTATTGGGGAATTCTCCGGAAACGTCAATCAAACTGGTTGCAAAAGAGATTATTCCTGAGGTAAGAACCTTACAAAATCAGTTTTCCAATATTACACTGTACGAAAGAGCGTATGATGATCATGATTTTAATGATACCGATCTTGCCATCATTGCAGTAAATGATATTGAATTAGCAGGGGAAATCAGAGAAAAAGCCCAGAAAAAAAATGTGCTGGTCAATATTGCAGACAAGCCGGATTTGTGTGATTTTTATTTAGGTTCCATTGTTAAAAAAGGAAGTCTCAAAATTGCCATTTCCACCAACGGAAAGTCCCCGACCATTGCTAAAAGATTAAGGGAAACCTTTACAGAAGTTATTCCAGATGAAATGGATCATGTATTGGATAATATGCAGAATATTCGCAATCAGCTCACCGGAGATTTCAATTATAAGGTTAAAGAACTCAACAAAATTACTACAGAATATCTGTCAGACGGAAAAGTTGCTGCAAAACCGGACATGGAAATTGAAAAGCTGATCAATATTACCAAAACAGCTCAGAGAAAAGCTAATATTTACCTTGCTATTATTGGAGTTTTGCTCCTTTTTGGATTATTTGGACTTGTGGTGTACCAGTTCAATCTTTCCGGTGATATTCAGTATTTTCTGAATAAGGATGGGCATATTTTTTATTGGATGCTGTTTGCCGGATTTATGGCAGAGATTGTTGCCGGATCTATGGGAATGGGATATGGCGTAATATGTACCACAATTCTTTTACTGCTGAATGTTCCGCCACCTGTTGTGAGTGCAAGTATTCATTCCGCGGAGTCTTTTACTACTGCGGCCGGAAGTTTCAGTCATTATAAACTGGGAAATGTCAATAAAAAAATGGTATGGGTCTTGTTCCCGCTGGCTATTGTAGGCTCTGTTATCGGTGCTTTAACGCTGTCTCATTATGGCGAACATTATGCTCATATTGTAAAACCTATTATAGCCTGCTACACATTATACCTTGGGATTAATATCTTAAGAAATGCATTCAAAGATAAAAAATCAAGGCAAGGTAAACCCAAACGAAGAACCAATCTCAGAGTATTGGGACTGATAGGTGGTTTTATTGATTCCTTTGCAGGAGGCGGTTGGGGGCCATTGGTGACCGGAACACTGATTAAAGAGGGAAGAATTCCCCGTTATGTAGTAGGAAGTTCTACAGTTGCCAAGTTTTTACTGACCATTACCAGTGCCATTACATTCATCTTCACAATAGGCATCCATCACTGGAATATTGTATTAGGACTTTTGCTGGGCGGCGTTTTTACAGCTCCGTTTTCAGCAATGCTTACCTCAAAACTTCCAACGAAGAAAATGTTTGTTGTGGTAGGAATAGTAGTGATCCTGATGAGTCTTGTTACCATAATAAAATCAATTTTGTCATCATAAATCGATCATAATCAAGCTTCGTAAAAAGCGTGTTTTTTTAACGCAAAGTTTTTAATGTTTTACTTTATTTTGAGGCATCACAGGGGAAAATTAATGATACAGTCTGTTGACATTATATCGTTACTCATTTTTAGTAAAAATCTGAAACCATTAAAACTTTGCGTTTTTTATTTTTAAATCCTTTTTAACTTTATAGTTCTCTGGAGGTTCTGGGTATGCAAAGGCGCAAAATGACATCAAAAATCTGCTGTTAAGGCGCAAAGATTTTATCTCCGATAAAATTGAGTACCATATATTTCTTCTAAATCTTTAAAAAAGTCTATATCATATCCAACAAAAAAAACAGCTCCCAAAAAAGAGAGCTGCTTAAGGTAATTAACTATTTACAGATTTTGATTTCAAAAAAGAATCAATTCCAAATCGTGAACATCCCTGAAATAAAAACAGGAGCAAAAACAGAAGATACAGGTTCTGAGGCAGATAAAGAAAATAGCTCAGCCAGGTAAATGGATCCATTTCATACACTCCGGTTTCAGATTTTATAGGAATAAGTTCCTTTGGAATGGAACTCAGATCATGCGTAAATAAGGCAACAAGTATAATGATGATTAAAAATACAGAGCTTATTCTCGTCCAAAAACCCAGCATTAAAAATAAACCGAATATACATTCACAAAAAGCAGTAAAATTGGCGGTAAACTGAGGAAATGGAAATCCTATAGAACTGATGGTGTTGAACATATATCCCTGGAAAATAGGATGAAAAAGTTTATTGAAACCTGCTATAAAAAAGAATAATCCAATGAGTATTCTGCAAATTACATAAATGTTAACTGTATTTTTTTCGAGGTTTGATAGTATTGCTTTCATTATTTTTTAATTCATTGATTGATTACATCAACATGACAAAACCATGAACAATAGCTGGTCATGTGATTTTGATTAGATATTAGGATTCTGCGTGTCAATTTCAGACCGTGTTCATTACCGGCATCTGAAATCTATATTTTTATTTTAGGAGGAATCCAGATAGAATTAAAAAATGAAGAATAGGGCGGATCATCATACAAAAAATAGCGGTTATTGATTTCCTGATCCATAAATTTTTCAAATGCAAAAGAATGAAAAGAAGTGGTAAAAAACAGAGAAAAGCCGGAACAATAATTACTGTTGCACTTTATTGGAGTTCTGTTGTTTTCTTCGAGATCAATTTTATTGCATTTTTTATGAGATGCATCTTCCTGACTGTAATTTTGTTTGATTTTGATAGAAGAAAATTCGGAATTTTCAGTTTTTAGGATCACCAAATGAACCAGCATTAAACATATATTAAATACCTGTATATACTGCCATAATCCATTTCTTTTCCCCATAAATTCCATAGAATTAAAACAAATATAGTAAAATATTCATAGCTGCCTTCTACATGAATGCCTGTTTTTCAAGTTCAGAAACAACTACTTTAGCCATTTCTTTAGAGCTAAACGGATTTTGTCCGGTAATCAAATTGCCATCAACCACAACGTTGGAAGTCATAGGAATAAATGCTTTTCTGTAATGTACATTCCGCTGTTTAAGAGCTTCTTCAAGATTAAAAGGAACTTCATTTTTTCTTCTTGCCAATGTTTCTTCAAACCAGTCGAATCCGGTGATATTTTTATCTTTAATCATATACTCTCCATCGGAACGTCTTACATTCAGTAATCCTCCGACTCCATGGCAGATCGCAGCAACCATTTTATTGCTTTCATACTGATCTCTGAGAATCTCCTGTAAAGTAGTATTATCAGGAAAATCATACATGGTAGCATGTCCTCCCGTAAGATAAATACAGTCGAAGGATTCATTTTTTACCATATTAAGGCTTTTTGTATGAGCCAGTTCATTCATAAATCCCGGATTATTATAATACCCCTTTGAAATACTGTCAAGTACCAATGGTTTAAGACTTTCCGGATCAATAGGAGTGTTTCCTCCTTTAGGAGAAGCTATGGTGATTTGCCATTCTTTTTCTTTTGCCTTGTGATAAATATGGGTAAGCTCACTCAGCCATAAGCCTGTTTTAAGGGCACTATCGGCATACTGGTTTACATTCGTTACAATGAATAATAAATTTTTCATGATGGTAGTATCAATTAAAAGATTTTCTGAATTCTAAAGGAGAAACAGCGGTCTGGTTTTTAAATAAGCGGTGAAAAGACTGAGGATGTTCAAATCCTAAATTATAGGCAATTTCAGAAACGGACATTGTGGTGGTAGAAAGCAGTTCTTTTGCCTTTTCAATCACTCTGTTCTGAATATGCTGCTGCGTTGTCTGTCCCGTATGAATCCGCAGCATATCACTCAGATAATTAGGACTTATATTCATTTGTGCTGCTACGAACTGTACAGTGGGAATACCATTAATCAACAGTTTTTCATTTTTAAAATAGTCATCAAGTAACGTTTCAAGCTGGGTCAAAAGATCATGATTCACTTTTTTTCGGGTTAAAAACTGACGGTTGTAGAATCTGTCACAGTATTTTAACAACAAATCAATATTGGATACCAATAAATCCTGAGTGAACCCATCCATATTGGCTTCAATCTCCCTATTGATATTATCCATGATATCCGTTACAGATTTTTCTTCTTTTTCGGAGAGATACAGCGCTTCATTGGCAGTATAGGAGAAATAGCCATACTCTTTTATAACAGAAGCCAATGGATATCCCTGCAGGAAATCGGGGTGAATAACCAATACATTTCCTCTAACTTCAGAAAGCAGAATATCTTCAAACTGCAGAACCTGATGAGGAGCAATAAAATACATGATTCCATCCTCAAAATCATAATAGTGCTGCCCATATTTGCATCTTCCTGCACAGTCTTTTTTAATGGAAATCACATAAAAATCTGTAGTCACGGCACTCAGAATAGTTTCCGGATCTACATTCACTTCATTAAAATCAAACACACTGATCAAAGGGTTGGAGGGTCTTTTCAACTTCAGATATTTGTGTAGTGCAGTGATGGAGGTTACTTTTTCGGGAGCTTTCATTTTATATCTTTTTTGACACCTTTCCAAAGGAGCGGAATGTTTTGTACTTCGGGTGTGGTATTAGTGTTTCTAAGTTACCTATTTTAAAGCGATTATTTTGTCGTTTGCTGTTCTTTTTTAATCTGCTCGATTCCCTGTCTGTAAGTGGTTATCTGAAATTCCGGGAATCTTTTCCTGAATTTTGAATCATCAAAGAGATTGTCATATTGATATCTCGGAAGAAGCTCCTGTAGCTCTTTTGCGTTTTTATTGAATAAAGATCCGATGGTAAAAGCCAGCTTCGGGATTACAGAATACCTGAATTCTTTTCCATAAATCTGAGAAGCCAATGCAATGAATTCTTTGTAAGTCAGTTTATGATTATCTACCGGTAAATGCCATGTCTGCCCATAAGTCTCCTGTGTATTTCCTATTAAAGCAGTTGCCCGGCTTGCGTCCGGAGTCCAGATCAGGCTTCGAACTTTATCATCTCTTAAAGGAACTTTCAGTTTTTTATCTTCTTTAATGGCGCTGAAAATGAGGCTATTGGTAATACTCTGTATTTTTCCGGGACCATAAAATTCAGGGGCTCTGCAGATTACCGCTTCAATTGTTCCTGCTTTCATTTCTTTTAAAAGCATATCTGTCATTTTTTTTCTTACAATTCCTTTTCTTCCTACGGGATTAAATCCTGTTTGTTCTGTTAATACCTTATTATCTTGGGGATACATATAGGTATTATCAAAAAACACCAGTTTGGTACCATTGATTCTACAGGCTTCAATAACATTTTTCATGATGGTTAAAAATTGTTTTTCCCACAAATCTGTATCCATAGGAAGTCCAAGAGTAAAGTAAGCAATTTCACTTCCTTTCACGGCTTCAATTGCCTTTTCCCTGTCTGATAAATCTGCAGAGAAAACAGTATCTGTATCATTTACTTTTTTAGCATTTCTGCTGACAATACGGATGTCTGATGTATAATTTCTTTTCAGTTCTCTTGCCAGTTCTTCACCAATCTGTCCATTGGCTCCTAATATGGTTTGCATCGTTTTCAATTTTGAAGGTTATGTGAAGCATTGAAAATAAATGGAATACTTTCAATTGCTTTTATTTCTGATGCAAAATTCGGGCATAACTATAAAAACAGAGTAGCCGAATCTATGAAAGTTGTAACATAATCTCTGACGACATACAAAAACCGGAAAAGAAAAGTTTAACAATGTTCGAATAATATAGTATTCTTTTCGTTTCCTTTACTTTTCCGGTTCTTAGAATTTTCTTTTATCATTTCCTGTCTAAAGCCAGATAATTGTCATCTATTCTGCTGATCAGAATGTAAAACAAACCTGCATAGATCATCTGAATACCCATTGCTTCCCAATTTTCGATGGTACTGCTTCCAAAAAGCAGCAGAATAATCAGAGAAGCTCCGGCTATAGTGGCAATACGGGTTTTAAAACCAATCATTAACAGTAATCCGATGATAAATTCCAAAAAGGGGAGTGTAACTCCGAACAGATGTACCAATGGCTGTGGAAGCCAGCTTGTTTCAAAACCTTTCATCATTCCTGATGCAAAATCCTGTAGTTTTACAAGACGAACTAATCCATGTCCTAAAAGATTGATTCCCATCGACACACGGAGGAAAAAATAGGCTGTTTTTGTATTCATAGAATTCCTTACTTATTAAACTTTTCTTCGCTATTATCAATTGGAGTATCAGGATCATTCACCACCATTTGGGCAATATCATCCTTTCTCATAAAGACTACGCCCTGTTTTTCTTTGGTATATTTGATGAATTCCTCCATGGCATGCACCATTGCGGGAGTTCCGCCAATTCTGTCGTGAAAACTGATGCTCATCATTCTTCTCTTTGAAGCTCCTTCCTCATAAAGGCGGTCAAATTCAAACTTCAGCTGGGCTAAAAACTGATCAGGACTCCAGTGCTTTCCTTCAATATTAACAATATCATTATTACGTAATGTATAAGGAATGACAACGAAATTTTTTCCTTTTACTTTGGTAATGAAAGGCTCATCATAGCTTAAGTCATCTATGTGATACAGAAAACCAAGTTCCTGTAATACTTTCAGAGTGTTCGGACTTCTTCTGAGCCAGTTAGCGTTATAGCCAACCGCTTTCTGACCTGTAATCTTTTCAACAACATCTACACCTTTCTTTACAAAACTCAGTTCCTCAGTATAGCTTTTATTCCACTGATTGTCCCAGGTAAAACCATGAGCTGCAATTTCATGACCACCGTTTGCAATGGCTTTGGCCACTTCGGGGTACCTTTCAGCGGCAGTTCCTACGACATGGGATGTTACTTTAATATCATATTTTTTCCATAAATCAAGCATTCTGTAAATTCCTTCATTTCCTCCGTAGCGGTACCAGCTTTCGGCCGGAAGATCGGGTTGCCCTTTAGGCAAGGGAGTTGCGCTGAAAGGACTTTCTGCTCCCTCCGCTTGTCCGCCTGTTTCAAACTGCATAGAAACAGAAATAACCAATTGAGCTCCATTAGGCCAGTTTTTTTTAACTAAAGCCAGTTTTTCATGACGTTGCTTTTTTTCTGTTTTATCCCTGTCATGATGGTCAGAAAAGGACATCAAAACGATTGTTGACGCAAGCAACAGCACTGATTCTTTTATATATTTCATTTTGAATGTATTGATAGGACAAAATTGAGGAATAACCTATCAGTATTTATTGTAAAAATTAATGGTAAATTTGTAAAAATCCATTTTTCCATGAAACGAATTGTTAATTTCCACTCTTTTAATGTTTTCAGTATAGAAAAGGAAATCTGGGATGTTGAGTATCATAACCATAACTTTTATGAATTGATTATTATCGAAAATGGAAAAGGATTTCATCATCTTAACAATATTACTTTTCCATATAAAAAAGGAGATGTTTTTCTCCTAAGACCCAGCGATGGTCATGAATTTTCGATTAAAAGCAGAACAAAATTCATTTATATAAAATTTACAGAACAATATATCTGGGAAAACCTTTTGTCTAATAAAAAGAATGAACTAAAAAAAGTGGTTCAGCTCCTGATGGAAGATCACTCTTTTGTGTATGAATCGGTGATTAAAAGTAAAACAGATAGAATACACCTGTTACAGCTTGCCCGAATTCTTCTGTATGAATTCAGTCATAAGAGCACATATAATAAAGAAATAACGACTGATCTTTTTTCTGGAATTATTACCATTCTTATTCGAAATACAATGAACAATGTAACTACTAAAGACTGGGTTATACAGAATGTAAGCAGGATTGAAAAAATCCTGTATTATATGAATGTCAATGCTTTGGATGCAGATAAAATGAAAATTGAAAACCTAGCCAAAGAGTTTATGCTTTCACCAAATTATATCAGTATTTATATCAAAAAGCAAACGGGCTTCTCTGTACAGCAGCATATTATTCAGCATAGAATAAAAACAGCAGAAAAACTTTTACTCCAAAGTCATTACAACATCAGTGAGATTGCTGATAAACTGGGTTTTAATGATGCCAGCCATTTCAATAAAATATTCAAAACGTATAAAGAAATATCTCCTTCCGAATTTAAAAAGAGATCAACAGCAAAGTAATTGGTTAATAAGTATATGGTTCAGAAATTCAATTTATCTTTTGATTCCGATCGCTTTTAATGCACTGGATGTTAAAAAGATATCATCAAAAACAGTAAGAGATTCTACATCAATGAATCCTGAAGGAATCAGATCACTTTTATTAAAAGACAATTCAATGGAAGGGTCGTATGCAGTAACGATTCTCACTTTTGAATATCCATTATAATCTACTTTGAATGCTTCAAACATACAGTTTTGCTCAGCCTTCTGATATTCAGCATATTCTTCAAATCCCGCAATGTCTGTTCTTTTTCCGTCATTATGATCGAGAGATTTCCACTCAAAATAATTTTTAGGCTCTTTCAGAATATTTCCTTTTGAATCTACAGGAACAAACATTCCAAGGGTCAAACGCTTCTTTAAAAAATTGGCATAATTATTCATCAGATTTAAAATCTGAAGATCGGCATATCCTTCGTGTGAATAGTATTCCAGCACGAAAGTGGTCATCGGAATCAGCTTATGAGAAGCATCAGTCGGCATATAGAGTCTTTACTTTTTGGCCGATAAAAATAGTATTTTTATTTACGTTACCCAACGGAAGCAGGTGAATAGGATGGAATTTATACCCATTCTGAATAACGATAACTTTAGGACAAACTCTCTTTTTTCAGTATTTTTGGAGTAATAACTATCTCAACCATTATAAACCCATCTGCAAAAAACATAAAATATTTTGCATTACTAATCACAATATGTTGAATAAGATACTATTGGCAGCCGGCATCATTCAGTGCTGCTTTTACAATATTAAGGCTCAGAGTTCTGGAGCACATCCTGTCTATACCTCAGAATGGGGTCACCTTTATCGTGAAAATGGCAATAACAAAGATCTTCTGGGAATATTCTCCACTGAAGCTCCTGTTTATGTTCTGGATTCTACCCAAACACAATATAAAGTACAGGTAAGCAATGGTGATATTGGTTTTATAGACCGCCAGCCTTTGCAAAAATCCATGCGTGGAAAGAAATCCGATGGTGAACCCGCTCAGTATTTCTATAGGGGAATACAAGGATATCAGTGCCCGCATTTCTATGTTCAGGTATCAGAACTTCGTGTAAGAAAAGCTCCTACAACAGAAAGTATGGCCACCCGAAGAGCTCCTTTGAATGAGCTGGTATGTATTGATTATGTTCCTTTGTATCAGGATGGCTGGGTATATATTGGTGATCATTTTCATGAAAATCCTGAATATATTCAAATGAAATATCTGGGTAGTGAACTCAATTATGATAAAGTTCTGAAAGAATATCTTGCTGCGAAGGGCAAAAACAAGGAAAAAGAACTGACCCAAGTTGGAAGATTACGTGAAATAGCATGGACTGAAGATAAAAACCTCAAACAGGCCTTAAACTATTGGAAAGAATCTTACAGCAATTCCGGAGTAGAAAACCCAAAAGTAAATATTGACTTTGAACTCCTTCTGGCAGATCAATTTGCCAAAAAGCCATCAACAGAAGTCTATGAGAAAAAACTGAAAGCTTTGAATATGCACTTTGTATGGAAGGAATCCCAACTTTTTGACGGGAAAATCACAGATGCCCAGATGAAACAACTGGAGATGCAGAAAGTCAAAGACATTCCAAATATTCCGGAATGTGGCTGGGAACCTCAATACTTTTATAGAACCCCTAATATCATTGTTGCTTTTGAAGAATATAAAGGAAAGGTCTCCGGAAGTATCTACAAAATGTCTTTTACCAATGGAGAAGCTGTGGTTCTAGGAAATGAACTCATGGATTCTAATTATGATGAAAAGAATTTTGTAACCCATTTTGGAGATTTACTTTCTTCACGCTGGATTTCCTCCCCACATGAATATCACATTCAGAATGGGGATGCCGGACTCTTTATTTTTACCTTTAAAGATGGAAAGCTTTTCAGTTATGAATGCATGTTTTATTGTTAGAAAATTTTTATCATTTTGATCAATAGGAGCGGATTTTTTAGCCCGCTGGTTTTTTATTTCCATATTAAAGGCTTCAACCAAAACTTTACAACTATTAAGTTTTGGCTGAAGCCATAGGATTTTATGCATATTATTAAAACGGGCTAAAGCCCGTTCCTATTGAATATAATAACCCCTTGGATATTTTATTGCTTATCTTTTTTTCCTTTTTAATCAATTGTTAACAATAATCTTTCAAATGAATTTATATATCAATGGAGGCAGGTTTTAACCCGCTTAATGTATTATTTGCCATAAAAAGGGTTTTAGCCAAAACTTGAAATATTTTCCAACATCGGTGATTAAATTTTAAAGCTGTATCTTTACCTCACCAAACAAAATATTACAATATGTCATTTATTACACCGGAAGGAGCCAGGAAGGCTCAGCTATCCCTATCCGAAAGGGCACCCGTTGCTCATGCCATTCTCTCCGGGGAGGAGAATATTTCGAAATACAACAGTGGAGTATGTCATGATGTGGTAGCTTATGCATTGTATATGCGTGGCGCCAGAATAAGTCCTACTCAGCTTGCAGAATCAGCAGGACAGAAATGGTTAACACTATTCAATTATCCGGCGGGAGAAAAATGGGATGGATATTCACCTATTCCGGCGGGAAAAGCCATTGGTTTCTACAGACTTATTGATAAAACCTTCTTTCATTCAGCCATAACTACCGGAAGTGGAAATGAAATAAGATCCGTTAATGGATTTTCATTAGGATCTGCATGGTCTGTACCTGTAGATATGAAATGGGTATTAGGCAAAAGAAATTCTGACGGTACCTTCAATTATGACGGAACCAAAATAGAAGTTTACATCTCTTCTTTATAACACCTTATAAAAAGGTAAAAAGGCAGAAAAGCAAATTCGTTTTTCTGCCTTTTTATTTTTATGCATCAGCACATTTCGGGCAGATCCCGCTGATAATAAAATTAAATTCCTGTGCGATAAAATGCTCCGGTAAACTGATTTCCGGAATAGCATTTTCAATACACGTTACAGAATGGCATTCCTTGCAGTTGAAATGAACATGATTGTGAAAATGCTGTTCATGGCTGCATTTCCCACTGCACTTTGCAAAATTCACCACTCCGTCGATATTAACGATCTTGTGTATAGCACCTTCATTTTCAAGCCTTTCCAAAACCCTGTAAATGGTTACCCTATTGCACAGATCTCCCAGCTTCTTCTGAATATCAGAATGGGTAAGGGCTATATCTGAACCATTAATAAGGTTTAAAATTTCAGTTTTGGCATGTGTATTTCTAACCTGTTTCATATTTTAATGCAACAAAGTTGCGTTATTTAATTTTTTATCTCTACTTTTGCAACAAAGTTACGATAAGAAAATTAATCCATACTATTATGAAATCAAAAATTCTTGATGCTGTAGGAATCTCCGCTGCTGTTTTATGCCTGATTCATTGTATTATCTTCCCATTATTACTGATTGTTCCATTGGGAATATCACACAATCCCTATATTGATTTGGCTTTCCTTTGCATTGGAGCCGTTGTCGTATTCAGAATAACAAAAAAAATGGAAAACCGGTGGCTGAAATTTCTATTCTGGATATCCATTGGCCTTATTTCCATTTCTATACTGACAGATTTCCTGTTTGAAGTACATCTTCCTTTGATTTATGCCGGAGCTGCCGGGTTAATTACTGGTCATATCATCAATTTTAAAAATCATAAACATTAAATACATGACGAAGAAACTTCCTGTAACGGTACTCAGCGGTTTTTTGGGAGCTGGAAAAACCACATTGCTAAATCATATTCTGCATAATAAGCAAGGCTTAAAAGTAGCTGTCATTGTGAATGATATGAGTGAAGTCAATATTGATGCACGCCTTGTTGAAAACCAAAATACCCTTTCAAGAACTGAAGAAAAGCTGGTGGAAATGAGTAACGGATGCATTTGCTGCACACTCCGTGAAGATCTGATGGTGGAAGTAGAGCGCCTTGCTCATGAAAACCGTTTTGATTATCTCCTTATCGAAAGCACGGGAATCAGTGAACCCATTCCTGTTGCGCAAACTTTTACTTATATAGATGAAGAAAGTGGAATAGATCTTTCTCGTTTCAGTTATGTAGATACCATGGTAACCGTAGTAGACTGCTTCAATTTTATGAAAGATTTTGGTTCTAATGAATTGTTAATGGATCGTGACCTTAGCGATATGGAAGGGGATTATAGAACTATTGTCAATCTTCTGACGGATCAGATCGAATTTGCCAATGTGATTATTTTAAACAAAACAGACCTTATCAATACTGAAACGCTTGGTTTTTTAACCGCTGCTATAAAGAAGTTGAATCCGGAGGCTATGCTTTTACATTCAGAGTTTGGAAAAATAGAACCTCAAAAGATTTTAAATACACAGCTTTTTGATTTTGATAAAGCCCAGTCTTCAGCGGGCTGGCAAAAGGAATTACAATCTGAACATCACATCCCGGAAACTGAAGAATATGGAATAAGCTCATTGGTTTTCAGAGATAAAAAGCCTTTCCATCCTATGAGACTTTGGGAATATCTGAATTATCATTATCCCGAAGGAGCCATCAGAGCTAAAGGTTTGTTCTGGCTGGCTTCAAGACCTAATAATGCGTTGAATTTTTCTCAGGCAGGAGGTTCTTTCCGTCTTGAAAAAGCAGGAGTTTGGTGGAGTAGTATGCCTATGAATCACAGGGTGCAATATTCTTCATTTACAGAAAATCAAAAGTTTATAGAAAGCAGATGGGATAAAAACTGGGGTGACAGAATTAATGAGCTTGTGTTTATCGGACAGAATCTGGACAAAAATCAAATGTTATCTGACCTTCAGGACTGTCTTATTAATGATAAAGAAAAAGACATGTTTGATCAAAAACTAACTTTTGAAGATCCGTTTCCAGAGAATATTTAAAATTAACCTTTAATTAATGCAACTAAGTTTCAATAGAAAACTAAATACAATACCTTACAGCATTATTTTAAAAACAATATGGACAGAAGAAAATTTCTAAAAGGCTCAGCACTACTTTCAGGCTTATTGACCTTATCACCATCTGATCTCTGGAGCTTCGGGAAGAACACCGAACTGCATCAGAAAGGAAAAGCCAAGAACATCATCTTCATGGTAAGTGACGGGATGAGCCTCGGAACACTTTCAATGTCAGACCTGTATTCACGTAATATTTTGGGAAAAGGAAGCAACTGGCTGAATCTGTACCATGACAAAAAGGTAACCCGTGCCCTGATGGACACTGCTTCAGCAAGTTCTATTGTTACGGATTCAGCTGCCGCAAGTTCAGCTTTCGGAGGAGGAATAAGAGTAAAAAACGGAACCCTGAACATAGGAGTCAACGGAGAAAAGCATCTACCTATATGGCAGAAATATAAAAAAGCGGGTAAGAAGGCAGGTTGCGTAACAACAGTTACAATTACTCATGCTACGCCCGCAGGTTTTTGTGTCAATTCTTCGAAGAGAAATGCTGAACCTCAAATTGCTGAAATGTATGCTGAAATGGAACTGGATGTACTTTTAGGAGGTGGCGACGAGTTTTTTAACCCTGCTAAAAGAGAAGATAAAAAAGATCTTTATTCCACCTACCGCCAGAAAGGTTACCGGATTCTAAAATCACAAACCGATCTGAAAGAAACCAGAAAAGGAGAGAAGCTGTTAGGAATATTCAGTACAGGGGCATTGCCTTATAGTATTGACAGAACCCATCTTCCGGAATTTAAAAATACACCGACTCTTGCTGAAATGGCCAATACAGCTATCAATCAAATGAAAGATCATCCTGAGGGGTTTGTCCTTCAGATAGAGGCTGGAAAAGTAGACTGGTCTGCCCACGCCAATGATGTAGCAGCTCTTATTCACGATCAGTTGGCATTTGATGAAGCCGTAAAAACCGTTATGGATTTTGCCGAAAAAGACGGAAACACTTTAGTGATTATCACTACAGACCATGGAAACGCCAATCCGGGAACAATTTACGGAACTGATGCAACCAAGAATTTTAACAGTATTTCAGACTACAAATACACCAATGAATATATTCTGAATAAGATTCATAAAGAATATTCAGCAAAAGATATCAAAGACTGGATTTATGAAAGCAATAAGATGGTTCTGAATGATGATGAAGCCAAACATCTTCTGAGTTTTTACAACGGTCTTGAGAAAGAAGAGGGATTGTATAATTATAAGAAACTTCCTTTTAAACTTTACTCGGAAATTCAGAAAAGCAGGAACTCAGTAGGATGGATCAGTATGGATCATTCCGGAGATTATGTGGAAGTGGCAGCATATGGTCCAGGAAATGAGCTTTTGCAGCCTTTTATTAAAAATACAGATTTGCATGATTTAATGCTTAAAGCCTGTACAATATAAACATTCATATTTTTTCATATTTAATTATTTGGGAGATGCGAGGCGGATTGATTGTATCCGCCTTGTTTTTTGTATATAAAACAAGCTCCCATATAAATTACATATTAAGTATTTTTACTTATTTCACATTAAGTAGAAATACTATTGTATTATTCTGTCAATTGAAGTAACTTTATAGTACCATCAATAAAAAAACAACCTTAAAAACAGTACTATGAACCATGTAAAATACAGAGTGGGGAAATGGCTGCCTTCAGACAGAAAGTTCCTCAATACCTGGCTGGAAAAAAAAGTAAAACAGGCTCAAAACAGCAGACTTCCAATGAATCCTGCCGTTGCAGACCTCAGGACTGCTATCTATAATGATCCTGTTTTATATATGAGCTTTACCAGCATGTATGATGAGATCCCGCAAGGATATAATGAGCCTGTAAAAAACTTCGAAACCATGCTCCTTATTATCAATCAGGTTTTACAGGAAGCCCCTTGCTACAGTGTAATAGAAGATAATATAGGACTTGTAGGATTTCCTATTAATGCTATTGTAGACTGGGCTATGGGAACACAGGCAGGATATTTAACATTTCTCCATCCTGAAGTTAACCAAAAACTAAGCGTTATTTTAGGAGAATGGAAAACTTTTCTGGAATCTCCGGCATCACAATATGTACTCGTGGATGGTCCTGTAAACCAGCCACAACCTGATTATACCAATCCTTTAGGCTGGTTTTCGCCACAAGCCCTGGAAGCAATTGCCGCCATGGATCCTTTAAGAGGAAAAGGGAATAATCCTGAAGATCCTTTGCAGAATTTCATTTATAATTATCAGTGCCAACCTAATGAACCTTATTTTGGGTTCAAAAGCTGGGATGATTTTTTCACCCGTCAGTTCAATCCAGGAGTAAGAGAAGTAAATGAGGAAGACAAAGATCCGTCAGTTATTGTTAACGCCTGCGAATCGGCTCCTTATAATTGTGTTACCAATGCTCAGATGAAAGATAAATTCTGGATGAAAGGGCAGCCTTATTCTTTGTTGGATATCATGAACCATCATGAACTGGTTCAGAAATTTGGCGACAACAGTACCGTTTACCAGGCATTTCTTTGTGCTAAAACCTATCATCGATGGAACAGTCCGGTAGATGGTACTATTGTAGCCATTGAGAACGTTCCGGGAACCTATTACGCAGAAGCCCCTATTGAAGGTTATGATCCTTCTGGTCCTAATGATTCTCAGGGGTATATCACAGAACTGGCTGCACGCGCATTGATTTTTATCCAGTCCGATAATGATAAAATAGGATTGATGTGCTTTGTTGCTGTTGGAATGGCTGAAGTATCCAGCTGTGAAATTACGGTAAAAGAAGGGGATCATGTCAAAAAAGGAGACCCTATAGGTACCTTCCATTTTGGTGGATCTACTCACTGTCTTATTTTCAGACCTGAGGTCAGTATTAATTTTGACTTCCATGGGCAAACTCCTTGTTTGAATACTTACAACATTCCTTTGAAAGCAAGAATTGGAGTCGTCACTAATTAATCATACGTCAAAATCATATTTATCAATCATAGAAACAGAAAATAATCTTCTGCTTCTATGATTTTTTTATAGAGTTGTAAAGCAATAAACTTTTTAACAGTTCTATCCTCAAAATAGATGAGGGACTTTACAATCGAACAATTAAAACATTGATTATAAAGCAAATAAAAATACCTATATGGAATTTAATCAAATGATTAAATTATTTGATTAAATAATGAATTTTGTTTATATCTTTGTAAGAGAAAATAGTAGGAATGAAAAAAATAGATACCAGTACAGAGGAAAAAATCAAAGAAGCAGCCCGTATTGTGTTTTATAAAAAAGGATTTGCAGCGACACGAACCCGGGATATTGCAGAAGAAGCAGGAATTAATCTGGCATTGCTCAACTATTATTTCAGAAGCAAAGCAAAGCTTTTTGAGATGATTATGATAGAAACCATGGCTGGATTTTTTCAGAACTTAATGATGGTGCTCAATGATAAAAATACCAGTATTGATGAGAAAGTGATGGAAGTAGTAGGAAAATATATTGATCTCATCATCAAGGAACCTGAAATTCCGACCTTTATTATTAGTGAACTTCGTAATAATCCTAATCTGCTTTTACAAAAGATACCTCTAAAAGAAGTAATAGAAACCTCTGAGTTTTTAAAGCAACATCAGGAAGCTGTAAAGAATGGAAGCATGAAGGAACCCAATCCTTTACATTTTCTGATCAATATCCTCGGACTTACCGTATTTCCTTTTATTGCCAAACCTATGCTCCTGGGAAGCAGTAAATTAAATGATAAAGAATTTGAAAAGATGATGCTTGAGCGTAAAAAACTTATTCCTATGTGGATAAAAGCCGCCATGTCAGTAGGATAATTTTTTTATCCTGAATTTAATCAAATGATTAAAACCCATGAATAATAAAGACAAAATTGATTTTAACTTAAATATCAATTCTTATGTGTAAAAAATTTCATATCTCTATTATAGTTTTTTTGAGTTTAGGTGCTGTTATTCCTCTGAAAGCTCAGTCCGGATCATTAACACTTGAAGAATGCTATCTCCTTGCAAAAGAAAACTATCCCGAAATCAAAAAATTAGGAATTATAGCGAAAACTGCAGAGTATACAATAGACAATGCCAATAAAGGCTATCTGCCCAAAATTTCATTTTCCGGGCAGGCTACTTATCAATCCCAAACCGTTAGCTTTTCTGATGCTTTAAGTACTCTTCCTATAAGCACATCACTTCCGTCATTAAGTAAAGACCAGTATAAAATTCAGGGAGAAGTAGACCAGTTATTATATGACGGAGGTATTATACATAATCAAAAAGAGCTTACAAAAGCCAATAATGAACTGCAGACTCAGAATATTGAAGTTTCCTTATATACATTGAAACAGAGAATCAATGCTTTATTTTTCTCAATTCTTTTAACCAATGCCCAGCTCAGACAGAATGAAATAAAAAAAGCAAACCTGCAGACACAGGTACAGAAGGCTGAAGC
>Ga0157370_10001725_pt1 | contig 26913 bp, 17 predicted proteins | sample C35metaG_FD_113463 | JGI IMG/M metagenome (GOLD analysis project Ga0157370, IMG submission 113463) | Corn rhizosphere microbial communities from Kellogg Biological Station, Michigan, USA - C3-5 metaG | ecosystem: Host-associated > Plants > Roots > Rhizosphere > Soil | place: USA: Michigan...
GGATCGCGGCGGAAGTGGAGCTCGGGGCCGCCGAGCAGGTCGATTCGTTCGATCACTGCATCGGGAAACGAACGCATCCCAAGCGATGCAATCGCGCTTTCGCCCGCCGGCCAGTCGAGGAAGATGGCGTAAAGCGCGTCGTCCCTTTTGGTGAACCTTACGTCCTTGCCAGTGAACGGCTTCGCCTCCTGCTCGTTGAGCATGCCCTCGGGAGGCTTCGTTGGCCCCTCGCCGAAAATATGCCACGGCCGAGTAGCGAAAATCGCTTCGCCATTGAGCTTAGTCCAGGCCGCGATCTGATCGACAATTGCCTCCTCCTTGTCGTCGATCGTGCCGTCGCCCCGCACCGGAATGTTGAGCAGCAGATTGCCGTTCTTGGATACGACGTCGGCGAGCCGCTGAATCACCTGCTTGGACGTCTTGTAGGCGTTTTGCTCATAAATCCGCCGGTCGTAGTGCCAGTTGCCGATGCAAGTGTCGGTCTGCCATGGTTCAGGCCTGATCTCGTCGAGGAACCCGCGCTCGACATCCTCGACAATTGCGCGGCGCTGCACGCCTTCGAGCTTCTTGCCGAAGACAATTGCGTCAATGTCGCCGTGCCATCTGAGCGCCTGGTTGTAATAATGCGCTGCTGCTTTGAGCCCCGTCTGGCCGAGCGGCAGGCCGGTATCGTCGAAATAGACGAGGTCGGGCCGGTAATCGTCGACCATCTGGTTCTGGCGAAGCAGCCACTTCTCGACGAACCGCATGTTACCGGGCGGGGCGGCTTCGAGCCACTGCCCGTCCCGCTTGTCGTGCCACGCGTTCATCGCCGCCGCGGAGGTGATCCCGTCCGGAGGCACATAATAAGGGCCCGTGTACAGCTCCTGCGGGTCGAGCCCTTCCCAGAATTTGCCGCGCCCGTGCTTCTTTCGAAGCCAATAGGCGTCGTAGCGGCGGCCGCGCATCGGGCCTTCGGCGTCATAACCGTAGGCGACCTGATACCAATGCCATGCGTGGCTCGAATGGTTGGATACGCCGAACTTGAGCCCCGCTTGACGCACCAGCGGCTCCCAGCCGCCGACGATGTCACGCTTGGGACCAACTCGAGTCGCGTTCCATTCGTGATGCCTGCTCGCGAACAAATCTAAATTGTCGTGGTGACACCCCATCGCCATGAAATAGCGAGCGCCCGCTTTGACATAGCGCCTGAGGAGCTCTTCGGGCTGCCAGGCTTCCGCCTTCCACTTGCCGATGACCTCGAGAAAGCCGGTGCGGCTCGGATGGCCGTAGCGCCGCAGATGATCTTCGTAAGCAGTCTCGCCTTGCTGCCACGGCTGACGACCCTGGATGTACAGCAGCCGCGCGTACCAGTCGCCGAACTCGGGCTGGCACTGGGGCCCCCAATGCGCCCACATTCCGAACTTGGCGTCGCGGAACCATTCGGGCACGCGATAGTGCGCCGCAAGCGAGTTCCACGTGGGTTGAACAGCATCGGCACTTGCCGCCGCCAATCCGGACTTCGACACGGCCACGAAGGCAGCCGAGCCAGTCTTCAGAAGTTCGCGGCGATCCAGTCCCAATGACGGTCAGTTCTTCGGCGGCATTGTCTGCTGCGGTTGCGCAATTGCCTGCTGCGCAGCCTTGGCTGCCTCCGACCTTGCGTGCGCCTTGGCGATCGCTCCATTGAATTGATCGGCAGTGATGGTGAGCATCAGCCCCTGACCATCTTTCGCGAACAAGTTGATGGGCACCCCGATCTTGGTCTGGCCGGTGTCGAGCACGACGTTTCCGCCCTGCATTTCGACGATCTTCGCAACTTGGACGCCCTTGCTATCGCGCACCTGCGCTCCAGCCTTGATATCTGCAGCGGTCGCGAGGACGGATGCCGTTTTCGCCGCGGGCGGCGTCTGCGCAGCCAGCCCGGCGCTCGCAAATCCAACAAAGCTCAGCAAGAAAATCGGTGCCAATGGAGCTGCGTACTTCATGATTCCCGCCAGGACCGAGAAGTTTGTTAGCGCTATTGTGATGCGCCGTTTTGCTGGCGCCCGCAACCTTTCCAAGAGCTGCTCGCACGCGCAATGATCAACGCGTGAGAAATGAAATCATCCCTGTCGGCCTCGTCGGCTACGGCCTCGCCGGGTCAGTCTTTCACGCACCGTTGATCCGCGCCTGCCCGCGACTTGAACTGACGGCGATCCTCACGTCGCGCGAGGTGCCTGAGCGCGTCGCCTCGCTCGATGAGCTGATCGAGCGTTGCGATCTCCTCGTCGTCGCATCCCCCAACACGAGCCACTTCCCAATCGCCAAGAAAGCGCTGGAGGCTGGCCGTCACCTGGTCGTCGACAAGCCGTTCACGGTGACGATCGAGCAAGCCGACGAGCTTATTGGAATCGCGGCACGGCGCAAACTTGTGCTCAGCGCATTTCACAACCGGCGCTGGGATGGCGACTTCCTGACCGTGCGTGAGCTGCTTGGAAGGCTCGGCGATCTGTTCCTCGTCGAAACTCATTGGGATCGCTTCCGGCCGGTGATCAAAGGGGGGTGGCGGGAAAAGCCGGAGCCTGGCGCCGGCGTCTGGAATGATCTTGGCCCGCATATGGTCGATCAGCTGCTTCAATTGTTCGGCATTCCCAGCGCAATTGAAGCAGACATTTTTGCCCAGCGGCCCGATGCGCTCGTCGACGATTATTTCGACGTGACATTATATTACGGCGCTCTGCGCGTCTGCCTGCGATCATCGAGCCTGGTTGCCTCACCGCGCCCCCGCTTCGGCATCCACGGGACAGGCGGTTCGTTCGTGAAGTTCGGGCTCGACCCGCAAGAAGCGCAGCTCAGGGCCGGAGTTCGGCCGGGAGATCCTGGTTATGGCATGGACGTCGAGCACGGCACTCTGGTCGGGACAGATGGGAGCCGCGGTCCTGTCGCGACCGAGCGCGGCGATTATCCCGCTTTTTATGAGGAAATCGCTGCTTCGATCCTCGACGGGGCTCCTGTTCCGGTACCCGCCGAAGACGCACGCAACGGTCTTCTTATTATCGACCTCGCTCGCCGCGCATCGGCGCAGGGGCAGCGGCTGCAAGTCCCGGCCGCCAGTTCGCTGGAAGGCTGAGTGCCGGGAGAGCCACTGTCGTGTTGCTCCTGAGATCGCGTGAGGAAGCGCCGAGGCTCAGCGTGTAGCTGCCGGGCGCGATCCTCCACTCATGTCCGGCCTCGTCGAACATCGCCAGCAGCCGCGGGTCCACGTCCACATCGACAGCCTCAAACTGCCCGGGCGCGAGGTCGACCTTGGTGAAGCCGACCAGGCGCTTGGGCGCTTGCCAGCCGCCGCCCACCGGAGATGCATAGATCTGCCCCACGGCCATGCCGCGGCGCTGGCCAGTGTTGCGCAAAGTGAAATGCACTCGGATACTGCCGTTCGGCCCAGGCGCTGCACCAAGCGGGCCGTAAGTGAAGGTCGTATAGGAAAGGCCGTGACCGAACGGGAACAGCGGCTGGAGGTTGTTCTTGTCGACCCATTTGTAACCGACCGCCGCGCCTTCGGAATAGTCGATCGTGAACTTGTCCATCTCCGAATTGCCGCCGGGATGCACCGGGCGGGGAAGCTGCGATTCCGAAGCGTAGAAGGTGACCGGCAGGTGACCTGAAGGGTTCACCCGACCGGTGAGCACGTTGGCGATTGCCTTGCCCCCTGCCCGGCCCGGGTACCAGGCTTCCAGGATGACCGGCACGAGCGACGCCCACGGCATCGCCACACCCGCGTTCGACTCGAGCACCACGACGGTGCGCGGATTGGCGGCGGCGACCGCTTCGATCAGCGCGTCCTGGTTGCCGTCAAGCTTCATCGGAACGTCGATCGATTCGCTCGACCATTGGGTGCCAAATAGGATCGTCACGTCAGCCTGCCGCGCAGCTGCTGCTGCAACTGCCGGGTCACTTCCCGCGACGAAACTGATCGATGCATTGGGCGCGAGTGCACGAAGCGCCTCAACCGGCGACGAAGGATAGTAGATGACGGGGCCCGGCCAGCCGGTCGGCTGCAGACACGGAACGGCATTGCCACCTCGCGGATAGACCAGCGACGAGCCGCTCCCGGCGAGCACGCCCTTGTCGGCATGGCCGCCGATCACGACGATTTTGCGCACGTCGGGCCCGAGCGGAAGGAGGTTGCCGTCATTCTTCAACAGCACGATCGCTTGCTCTTCATCGGCCTGGCTCACCGCCTCATGTGCGGCGAAATCAATCGCCCCATCGCCGGTTACGGGATTGTCCTGCGCACCGGTCGAATAAAGCGCCCAGAGCACCCGACGCGCCATGTCGTCGAGCCGCGACTGCGGCACCTGTCCTGCGAGCACTGCAGCCTTGAGCGGAGCGCCGAAATAGGGCTGCTCGTCAAAAGGCCAGCCGGACTGCTGATCAAGGCCATTGTTCGCGGCCTTCACTGTGCTGTGAACCGCGCCCCAGTCACTCATCACATAGCCGCGGAACCCGAAATCACCTTTGAGCACGCGGTTGAGAAGCCAATCATTCTCACACGCAAAGTCGCCATCGACCTTATTGTACGAGCACATGACGGAGCCGGGATTTCCGCGCTCGACTGCGAACTGGAATGCGAGCAGGTCGGACATCCGCGCAGCCGCCGGATCGATCCGCGCGTCATGTCCCTTTCGTCCAGTTTCGAGATCGTTGAGCGCATAATGCTTGGTCGTCGAAATGATGTGGTTCGACTGGATTCCGGCGATCTCCGACCCGACAATCGTTCCGGCCAGCAACGGGTCTTCGCCGCCATATTCGAAGTTGCGGCCGTTGCGCGGATCGCGCGCGAGGTCAACGCCGCCGGCGAGCATCACGTTGAACCCCGACGAGCGCGCTTCGGAGCCGATCATTTGTCCGCCCCTGAACGCCAGTTCAGGGTTCCACGTCGCAGCCGTCGCGATGCCCGACGGAAGGGCCGTGCGCTCGCGCTTCTGCTTGGCCCCGCCTTGAGTTGCAACACCGATGCCCGCGTCTGTCTCCCATTGCGGCGTGATCCCGAGCCGCGGGATTCCGGGCACGTAACCTGCGGAGCCGTAGCGGACCGCCGCCACCGGGTGGTATTTGGGCCAGTCGGACGCGAAATAGCCGAACAAAAGCTGTAGCTTTTCATCGAGCGTCATCTTGCCGAGGGTATCCCCGGCGCGCTGCTCGGCACTGGCTGCTGCCTGCGCGCTCGAGCTCGCTGCAGGTATGAGCGCGAGCCCCGCACAAGCAATCAACAGTGCCGCGCGCGCTCCGTACATCCGACGCATGATTCTCTCTCCCCGAACAATCATGTATGGCACCACATAGAAGCTTGACTCAGTCTGTGGCTAGCGCCGATTGGTAGCGCTACCACAATCGCGCATCGGGGAATTTTTCCTAATCATGCAATTCACCGCCGCGATGCTTCCCGTCGACAGCGCTGAGGCAGTGCTGGCGGGCCGCTTTATGCTCGACGAAGGGCCCACTCCGGTGATCCTGCGCGGCGGCATTGTGGAGGATATCTCGGCGACTGCGCCGACGGTTTCCGACCTGATGGATTTGTCCGAGCCCGCCAACGTGCGCGGACGGCCGCTGTTTTCTGTCGATGAGCTTCCAGGAGAGCGCTTGCTCGCACCGGTCGATCTGCAGGTCGTAAAGGCCGCCGGAGTCACCTTCGCCATATCGGCGATCGAACGTGTGATCGAGGAGCGGGCGCGCGGCGATTACCGCCTGGCGGGCGAGATTCGCGACAAGCTCGAAGCGCGCATCGGCAGCCAAATCAGGTCGGTCCTGCCGGGAAGCGACTCCGCCGCCCGGCTGAAGCAGGCGCTGATCGAACAGGACTTGTGGTCGCAATATCTCGAAGTCGCGATTGGACCCGACGCGGAGATCTTCACCAAGACATCGCCGCTCGCAAGCGTCGGTTGGGGCGCGCAGATCGGCGTTCGCTCCGACTCAAGCTGGAACAATCCCGAACCCGAAGTGGTGCTTGTCGTCAGCAGCCGGGGCGAGATTCGCGGAGCGACTCTCGGCAATGACGTGAACCTGCGCGATTTCGAGGGTCGGAGCGCGCTGCTACTGAGCAAGGCCAAGGACAATAATGCATCCTGCGCAATCGGGCCGTTCGTCAGGCTATTCGATGACCGCTTCACCATGGACGACGTGCGCTCGGCCGTCGTCGAGCTCGACATTGTCGGTGAGGATGGCTTTGAGCTCAGCGGGCAGAGCCGAATGAGCGAGATCAGCCGCGATCCCGAGGAGCTGGTCCGTCAGGCGATGAGCGAGCATCACTACCCGGACGGCTTCGTGCTGTTCCTTGGAACCTTGTTCGCTCCAACCCAGGACCGCGACGAACCGGGGCGTGGCTTCACCCACAAGATCGGCGACGAGGTGCGAATTTCAACGCCGAAGCTCGGCACTCTTGCGAACATTGTTTCGACCTCGCGTGATGCTCCGGCGTGGGAATTTGGAACTCGCGCGCTGATGCGAAATTTGACGGGGCGGGGGCTCCTGACGTCAACCGAAAGATGACTCCTTATGGCTGATAGCCTCACTCATTTGATCAACGGTGTAACCGTTTCCAGCGACGCTTCGGGCGAGAGCATCAACCCCTCGAACCTCGACGACGTCGTCGCGCGCTATCCTAAAGGCGGAGCCGCCGAAGTCGACGAGGCGGTGAAGGCGGCGCGCGCCGCTTTTAAGAACTGGTCCGGAGCTTCACCCGAGGTACGCTCGGACGTGCTCGACCGCGCCGGCGGCCTGATCATGAACCGCGCCAAGGAGCTCGGGACCCTGCTCTCGCGCGAGGAAGGCAAGACCCTTGCCGAAGGAACCGGCGAAGTCATGCGTGCCGCGCGCATCTGCAAATATTTCGCCGGCGAAGCGCTCCGCCGGCATGGGCAGACGCTCGATTCAACCCGACCCTCGATCGATGTCGAAACGCATCGAGAAGCCGTCGGCGTGTTCGGGCTGATCACGCCGTGGAACTTCCCGATCGCGATCCCGGCGTGGAAATCGGCGCCAGCGCTGGCATTCGGCAATACGGTCGTTCTGAAGCCGGCGACTCCGACGCCGGCGATTGCCCATGCTTTTGGCCAGATCCTGATTGAGGCCGGTGCTCCTGCAGGGGTCTTCAACCTCGTGATTGGCGAAGGTGACGTCGGCCGAGCGATCGTCAATCATGCTGACATTGATGGCATTTCCTTCACCGGGTCCCAGCTGGTCGGAGCGAGCGTCGCCGAAGGCGCCGCCAAGCGCCAAGCTCGAGTGCAGCTGGAGATGGGCGGCAAGAACCCGCTGGTGGTGCTCGACGATGCCGATCTCGACCGAGCGGTAATGTGCGCGCTCGACGGAGCCTTCTATTCGACCGGGCAGCGCTGCACGGCCTCGTCGCGGATCATCGTGACCCGAGGCATTCACGACCGGTTCGTCGAGGCGCTGGCCGAAAAGGCGCGGTCGCTTCGCGTCGGTGATGCGCTCGATCCCGAGACGCAAATCGGCCCGGCCATTACGGAGCAGCAGCTCGAACAGAACCTGCGCTATGTCGACATCGCGCGCGACGAAGGCGGCAAGGTGCTGACCGGCGGCAAGCCGCTGACCTTGGGCAAGCGCGGCTATTATATGGCACCAACAGTGATCGCCGACACTTCGCCCGACCAGCGGATCAACTGTGAGGAAGTGTTCGGCCCGGTCGCGAGCACCATCAAGGTGCGCGATTATGAAGAAGCGCTGGAGATCGCCAACCGAGGCCAGTTCGGCCTGTCGGCGGGCATCGTCACCAACTCGCTGAAACATGCGCGGCATTTCCGCCGCCACGTCCGTGCCGGCATGGTGATGATCAATCTTCCAACCGCTGGGGTCGATTATCATGTGCCGTTCGGCGGGACGCGCAAATCGAGTTATGGCGCACGCGAGCAGGGCTTCGCGGCGGTCGAATTCTACACGCAGATCAAGACGGTTTACGTTGGGGGGTAATGAGTTGGCTCAGAAGGGCGAATCTCGCGCGCAATATCCGAGCCTGCGAGGCAAGCGAGTCCTGGTCACTGGGGGAGGCTCTGGAATCGGCGCGGGGATCGTCGAGGAATTCGCAAGGCAGCAATCCGAAGTGATTTTCCTCGACATTCTCAACGGCGAGTCGGAGGTGCTCGCGGCGCGCACCGGAGCACGATTCGAGCGCATCGATTTGACCAGCACCGCCGAAACGACTGACCGGATCCGCGGCCTTATCGAGGATGGCGGGGCAATCGACGTGCTCGTCAACAATGCCGCCAACGACGATCGTCACAAGTTCGACGATGTGACCGAGGAATATTGGGACGATCGTCTCAGCGTGAACCTGAAACACCAATTCTTTTGTTCGCAGGCGGTCGTGCCGGCGATGCGCGCGAAGGGCGGCGGGTCGATCGTCAACCTCGGATCGATCAGCTGGCACCTCGCGCTTCCGGACCTGGTGCTCTACCAGACATGCAAGGCCGCGATCGAAGGATTGACCCGCGCGCTCGCCCGCGATCTTGGTTGCGACAATATCCGCGTGAATTGCGTAGTCCCGGGAAACATCCAGACGCCGCGGCAGATGCAATGGTATACGCCCGAAGGAGAGGCCGAGATCGTCGGCGCGCAGTGCATCAAGGGCCGCCTGGTGCCGCAGGACGTCGCGGCGCTGGTCGCCTTCCTCGCCTCGGACGATGCGCGCCTGATGACCGGACACGAATATTTCGTCGACGCCGGCTGGCGTTAGCATGACCGAGCCGCGCAATCAGTGGTCGCTCGCGGCGGAGCTCGGGGAAGGACCGGTCTGGGTGCGGCGCGACCATGGCCTGTGGTTCGTCGACATCAAGAAGCAGCAGGTCCACCGCTACGATCCGGCCGATCATAGCAAGCGCAGCTGGGATTCTCCCGAGCAGCTGGGTTTCATCTTTCCGGCTGAGCGGGGCGGCTTTGTCGCCGGGCTGCAGTCGGGGCTCTATCATTTCGATGAGGAGAGCGGCGATTTCGACCTCATCGCGAAGGTTGAAGAGGAGCTGCCGAACAACCGCCTCAACGATGGCGTCGTCGATCCGCAAGGCCGGCTCTGGTTCGGCACGATGGACAATGGAGAAAAAGCGAAGACAGGCGCTTTCTATTGCTTCGCTGACGGGAAGGTGGCGCGCACGGGTATCGACGGAATCTCGATTACCAACGGGCCCGCAGTCTCGCCCGACGGGCAGCTGCTCTATCTGGTCGACACGCTCAAGGGGACGATCGACGTCGCCGACATCCGCGACGATGGCTCACTTGCCAATCGCCGAGGCTTCGTGCGCATCGACCCTAAGGACGGTCATCCGGACGGCCCGACGATCGACAGTGACGGCTATCTCTGGATTGCGCTTTATGCCGGCTGGGAGGTGCGCCGCTATTCGCCGGGCGGTGAGCTCGTCACGAAGGTCCGCTTCCCCGTGGAGAATATCACCAAGATCGCCTTCGGCGGGACGAACTTGCGGACTGCTTTTGCAACCACGGCGCGTCAGCTGCTGAGCCCCGAGCAGATCTCGAAGCAACCGCAGATCGGCGATCTTTTCGAATTCCAGGTTGACGTTGCTGGAATCCCCTCTCCGCTCGTCCGCTATTGAGCGGCGAGCGGCGTCAGTGATTGTTCCTAGGCACTTTGTTTGACGTGCCGCGATACTTGACCGCGAACTCGAGCACGCCGCCGGTCGAAAGCTGACCCGTCTTCTCGCGGAACAGTTCTTCCCACGGCGTATTGCTCGGCGGAATGGGTGGCGGCGCTTGGGCTTTGCGCCGGGCGATTTCCTCCTCACTGACCAGCGCGTCGCAGGTTCCGCTATTGAGATCGATCCGGATCATGTCGCCCGTGCGCAGCCATTCAAGTCCCCCACCGGCCGCACTTTCGGGCGAGGCGTTGAGGATCGACGGGCTGTCGGAGGTTCCCGACTGCCGCCCGTCGCCAAGCGTCGGCAAGCTCTGGATGCCCCGCTTGAGGAGCGCGTCTGGCGGCTGCATGTTCACGACCTCTGCCGAGCCGGGCCAGCCAATCACGCCCGAGCCGCGGATCACCAGGATGCAATTCTCATCGATGTTTAGCGCCGGATCATTGATTCGGTGGTGGTAATCATCGGAACCGTCGAACAGGATGGCGCGCGCCTCGAACACGCCTTCGTGGCCAGGACGCGAGAGATAGCGTTGGCGAAATTCATCCGAGATCACGCTCGTTTTCATGATCGCAAAGTCGAACAGATTGCCGGAAAGCACCAGGAAGCCGGCGCGTTCTTTCAACGGTGCTGAATAAGGGAAGATCACCGCGCGGTCCGTTGCTTCGCGTCCCTGCAGATTTTCTGCCTGCGTCAGTCCCGTGCAGGTCAGCGCGGAGCCATCGAGCTTGCCCGCCTGAAGAAGCTCCCACATGACCGCAGGAACGCCGCCCGCGCGGTGGAAGCTCTCGCTCAAATACTTTCCGGCGGGCTGCATGTTGACGAGCAGCGGGACGTCATAGCCGTGCTCCATCCAGTCGCCGGTGCCGAGCTCGACTCCCGCGTGCCGGGCCATTGCGACGATGTGCGGCTGCGCGTTCGTCGAGCCGCCGAGCGCCGCATTGACTCGGATTGCATTCAGGAACGCCGCTCGAGTGAGGATCTTCGAGGGTCGCAAATCCTCATAGGCCATTTCGACGATTCGCTTGCCGCTCTCATAGGCCATGTGCGAGCGCTCACGATATGGCGCTGGGATCATCGCCTGGCCCGGGAGGGACATGCCGAGTGCCTCGCTCAGAGAATTCATGGTCGAGGCCGTGCCCATCGTATTGCAATGGCCGAGCGATGGCGCCGAGTCGCCGGCGCGGCGAATGAACTCTTCTTCGTCGATCTTGCCTGCGCCGAGCAGCCGCCGGGATCGCCAGATGACGGTTCCCGATCCGACCAGCTCGCCTTCATGCCAACCATCGAGCATCGGACCGCCGTTCAAGGTGACCGCCGGAATATCCACCGTTGCGGCCGCCATGATCGCAGCCGGCGTCGTCTTGTCGCAGCCGGTCGTCAGCACCACCGCGTCGATCGGATAACCGTTGAGGATTTCGACCAGCCCCAGATAAGCGAGATTGCGGTCGAGCGCGGCGGTCGGCCGCCGGCAGTTCTCGAAAATCGGGTGCATCGGAAATTCCATCGGAATCCCGCCGGCGTCGCGAATCCCTGCCCTAATGCGCTCGACCAGCTTCAGGTGAACGCGATTGCATGCGGCAAGGTCAGATCCCGTCTGCGAGATGCCGATGATCGGCTTGCCCGATCGCAGCTCCTCGCGCGTATATGCGTCGGCAACATAACGCTCCAGATAGAGGGCGGTCATGTCCGGCCGCCCGGGTGCGTCGAACCATTCGCTCGAGCGGAAGGGGCGAGCGGGGGTGCGGGTCACCGACATCCCCCGCTGCATTTGCAGGGGAGGGGGACCAGCGCAGCTGGTGAAGGGGCCCTCTCCTCCCAACATGAAAGGCCCATCCGCCGGACTTCGTGCGGTCTCCCTCCCCTCGAAATCGAGGGGAAGATCTTCATCACCCCTCCATCTGCTCCAGCTCCTTGCCGCGGGTCTCGTTCACCATCGACTGCACGAGGAAGAAGCTGATCACCGCGCATATGCCGTAGAAGGTGTAGCTGACGGTCAGGCCCAGCCTCGCTGCCATCACCGGGAAGCTGAACGAGATGAGGAAGTTAGCGAACCACTGGACGAATCCCGAAACGGCAAGTGCCGATCCCCTGATCTGGTTCGGGAACATCTCGCCGAGCATGACCCACATCACCGGGCCCCAGCTGAAGTTGAAGAAGATCACATAGAGATTGGCGGCGACGACGGCGATGAGACCGAGGTCCTTCGACAGGATAATCTTGGTCGAATCAGCCGGGTCGATCGAGGCATGGCTGAACGCATAGACCATGACAAAAAGGGTCACCGCCATGCCGACGGAACCGATCAGCAGCAGCGGCTTCCTGCCGACCTTGTCGATTACGGCGATTGTCACCAAACAGGCTGCAATCGATACCACGCCCGAGACGATATTGATCGCCAGGGACTGCGATTCGGTGAAGCCGGCGAGCTGCCACAGCGTCGCGCCGTAATAGAAGATCACGTTGATGCCGACGAATTGCTGGAACGCTGCGAGCATGATGCCGGTCCAGACGATCGGACGGATTTTGAACAGTCCGCGACCCTTGATGTCGCTGAGCCGCGGCCGGTGATCGACGCTGAATGTCGCCCGGATATCCTCGAGCTTCGCGCGGGCCGTGTCGGCTCCGAACAGGCTGGCGAGCACGCCTTCCGCTTTTTCCTGGCGGCCCTTGGATACGAGGTAACGCGGGCTTTCAGGGATCATGAAGAGCGCGATGAGGAAGATCGCCGCCGGGATCGCCTGCATCAGGAACATCCAGCGCCACGCATCGATTCCGCCCCAGAATTTTGCGGTCGATACGCCCGCGCCTTTCGCGAGGAAGTAATTGACCACGAACGCGGCCGTGAGACCCGTGATGATCATGATCTGCTGGACCGTAGTCAGACGTCCGCGGATGTCTGCCGGCGCAACTTCGGAAATGTAGGCGGGCGAGAGTACGCTCGCCGCACCCACCGCCATTCCGCCGCAGATGCGGGCGATGACGAAAATCAGATGCGACGGCGCGGCACCCTGGACCAGCGCCCCGGCAAGAAACAGTGCGGCGGCGAGCATCATCGTGTTCCGCCGCCCCATAAGATCGGCGAGACGGCCGGCGAAGAATGCGCCGATGAAGCATCCGATCAGCAACGAGGCGACTGTAAACCCGAGCCCATTGCTCGGCGACCAGCTTCCTTCGATGAGCCCGAACGCAGCCTTCAATCCCGGCTGCGTGCCGTTCACCGCGCCGCTGTCGTAACCGAACAGGAACCCGCCGATCGTGGCGACGGCGACGATTGCGCCGATGAATCCCATGTTCGCGCGCTGCGAACTTACCTCCATTCCCTCTCCCCTTCTACGCTCTCTCTTCCCAGGCATGTTAGCGTTAACGCCTGCCTCGCGAAGAGCAATGCCGAAATAGTCTATCCGCCCGCAGGCCCCGCCGAATCCCGGATTACGAGCTCGTGGTCGAGGATCGCTTCCTGCGACGTTCCGGTACGGCCGCGGCGATTGAGCTTCAGCTCGCCGAGCAAAAGCTCGAGCGCGGTCGCGGCCATTGCCGAGACCGGCTGGCGGATCGTCGTCAGCTCGGGCCACACGGTCGTCGCCGGCGCGGTATCGTCGAAGCCGACGACGCTTAGGTCCTTGGGCACGTCGAGCCCCCTGCGGTGCGCGAGCCCGACGACCGCCGCGGCCATATCGTCGTTGCTGGCGAAGATCGCCGTTGGACGGTTCGAACTACCCAACAGCCGCTCGGCCGCTTCGAGGCCCGAGCGAAAAGTGAAGTAGCCCTGCTCGATGGAGACGTCGTCGAGCTTGAGTCCGGCCTCGGTCACCGCAGCGATGAAACCGCGCTCGCGCTCGGCGCTTGCAATCTGCGCCGGATGGCCCTTGATGAAGCCGATCCGCTTGTGTCCGAGATCGATCAGATATTCGGTCATCTCCTTCGCCGCTGCGAAATCGTCGATCCGGACGTTCAGCGCGTTCGGGTAGAGCTTGCCCATCGCGACCGTCACGACCGGCGTTCCGGCAAGAGCGAGCTCGGTCAGGATCGGTACCGATTCCGAGAGTGGCGGTGGCAGGATCACGCCCTCCGCATCGGCGTTGGCGAAGCGTCGCGCCACCTCGCACTGCTCGGCTTCATTTTCCGATTCGCACGCCTCGATCACCAAATGGCATCCTGCAAGCCGAGCACCGTCGAGCGCCCCGACGAGGAACTGGCTCAAATAAGCCGCGCTCGGGTTCGAGTAGAGCAGACCGATATGGGTCGCATCGCCCGCAGCGAGGCTTCGCGCCGCCGTGTTGGGCGAATAGTTCATCCGGTCGATAGTCTCGAGCACGTTTTGCCGAGTCTCCGCGCGGACGTTGCGTTCCTTGTTGATCACCCGCGACACGGTCATTGCCGATACACCGGCAGCGCGAGCGACATCCTCGATCGTGACGCTTCCGCGGCCGCGCCGGCTGACCTTGTTCATCGCTTCTCCAGTCGAGTTCGCGTCTATCACCCGGTTGCAGCATTGCAACGCCGCTCGCGTGGGTTATGGTAGCGCTATCATTTTAACTGGGGAGTGGGGATGCGTTCGAAACTGCAAGGCCTCGGCGCCATTCTCCTGGCGGTTCTGCTGTCCGCCTCACCGTCGGCAGCTCAGGCGCCGTCGAGCTCGGCGCCGCTTTACAAGGACCCGGGACAGCCGGTCGACCGGCGGGTCGATGATTTGCTCGCGCGCATGACGCTCGACGAAAAGGTCGCTCAGCTGGAGACGGTCTGGGAGAGCAAGGCCAAGCTCGAGACGGCGAACGGCGACTTCTCGCCTGAACTAGCCTCGAAGAACTTCCCCAACGGCATCGGCGGGTTCGCCCGGCCTTCCGATTACAGAGGAGTGATCCAGTCCAACGGCGCCGCGGGCGCGTCCGGTCCGACGGTCAATCGGGACTCACGTCAGACAGCCGAGTTCATCAACGCGGCGCAGCATTGGGCTGTCGAGCATACGCGACTGGGAATCCCGATCCTGATGCACGAAGAGTCGCTGCACGGCCTGGTCGCTCGCGGTGCAACCAGTTTCCCCCAGGCCATTGCGCTTGCGAGCAGCTGGGATCCGGACCTCGTCACCAGCGTCTTCTCGGTGGCGGCGCGCGAGGCTCGCGCCCGCGGCGCAACGCTCGTGCTCGCGCCCGTCGTCGACGTTGCTCGCGACCCGCGTTGGGGCCGAATTGAAGAGACGTACGGCGAGGACCCCTACCTCGTATCCCAGATCGGCCTCGCCGCGATTCGTGGGCTCCAGGGACCGACGCTGCCGCTTCCCCCCGACAAGGTGTTCGTCACGCTCAAGCATTTTACCGGCCATGGCTGGCCCGAAAATGGGACCAACGTCGGTCCGGCGCACCTTGGCGAACGCGAGCTTCGAGAAATCTTCTTCCCGCCATTCGAGGCCGCCGTGAAGGCCTTCCCGATCCAGTCGGTGATGGCCTCCTACAATGAAATCGACGGCATCCCGAGCCACGCCAACAACTGGTTGCTGAACGACGTTCTTCGTCGCGAGTGGGGATATCAGGGCGCGGTCGTCAGCGACTATTACGGCATCCGCGAACTGGTCACGCGCCACCACCTCTATAGCGACGTCAAGGATGCGGCGGATCGCGCGATCCACTCGGGCGTCGACGTCGAAACACCGGACCCCGAAGCCTATGTCCATCTGCCGGAGCTGGTCCGTGAAGGCCGCGTTTCGATGGCGCTCATCGACCAGGCCGTTCGCCGTGTGCTGAAGCTGAAGTTCGAGGCGGGCTTATTTGAAAGCCCCTATCCGGATGTCGCGACGGCGCAGGCAAAGACTGCGACCCCTGACGCGGTCGCGCTCGCCCGTGAGGCCGCCGACAAGGCGATCATCCTCCTCAAGAACGATCATGGGCTGTTGCCGCTCGATCCGTCGAAAATCCACCGCATGGCCGTGCTTGGCACCCATGCGCGTGACACGCCCATCGGCGGCTACAGCGACGTTCCTGGCCATGTGGTGAGCGTGCTCGAAGGCATGCAAGAGATCGGCAAGGGCCGCTTCGCCGTCGATTATTCCGAGGGCGTGCGGATCACCGAAGGCCATTGCTGGTCGTGCGACGAGGTGAAGCTCACGCCGGCCGCAGTAAACCGAAAACTGATCGCCGCCGCCGTTCAGACGGCGAAAAGGGCCGACGTCGTGGTGATGGTGCTCGGGGGCAACGAGCAGACCAGTCGCGAAGGCTGGGCAGAGACGCACCTCGGGGACCGCGACTCGCTCGACCTGCTCGGTCAGCAGCAGGATCTCGCCCGCGCCATTTTCGCGCTTCACAAGCCAACGGTCGTCATCCTGCTCAACGGCCGGCCGCTGTCGGTCAATTATCTTGCTCAGAATGCGCCGGCCCTGCTCGAGGGCTGGTACCTCGGCGAGGAAACTGGCCACGGCGTCGCCGACGTCCTGTTCGGCAAGGTCGACCCCGGCGGCAAGCTCCCGGTGTCAATCCCGCGCTCGGTCGGGCAGCTACCGGTCTTCTACGACCACAAGCCGACCAGCCGCCGCGGTTATCTGTTCGACACGACCGCGCCGCTTTATCCGTTCGGCTACGGCCTCAGCTACACGAGCTTCGCAATTTCGCCGCCGCGGGTCTTGACGCCGGTGATCGCATCCAATCAGTCGGCGCGGATTGCGGTCGAAATTGCCAACACCGGCAGGCGCGCCGGCGACGAGGTCGTCCAGCTGTACATCCATGACGACCAGGCGTCCGTGACCAGGCCAGTGATCGAGCTGAAGCGCTTCCAGCGAGTGACTCTTCAGCCGGGCGAGCGGCGCACCGTCACGTTCGAGCTCACCCCCGATGATCTCGCGCTTTGGAATCCGGACATGGTGAAGGTCGTCGAACCCGGCACCTTCACGATCTCGGCCGGGCCGGACAGCGTCGATCTCAAGAGCTCGAAGCTGACGGTGACCGGGCCCCTAAATGTGCTTGCAAGGACTGCTGTCCCGTCGAGCGGGGAATAGGCCTTAGCCCTTTCCCGCCGGGCACATCCCCCCGAGCTTGGCGCTGAGGTCCGTGGCTTTGGGCAGCTTCACCGCTTTGTCCTGCGCGAGCTTCCAGTCAGCGATGCGCCCGGGTAACGAGAGGTCGATGTCCGCTCGGTAGACAGGATCGCTTTCCGCTTGCTTGATGGTGACGAAGCGGAAGCCCGCGGCGCGATAGGCCTTGATGACCTGCGGCATCATGTGCGCGCTCATTGCGCTGACATGCATCAGCAGCACGTAAGGAATGTCGCGGCCGTAGAGCGCGCGCGCAGTGCCGCGGGCGACAAAAATGCTTTCCTTCACTGCATTGAGGTACATGCGTTCAAGCTCGGTCACCGCGGCCTTATCGCCGGCCGCGTTGCATCTCGCCCATGCCGGCGTGAATGCCCAGTCGGAGAAGCTCGTCGTCACGTCCGCGATGCGATAGCCGTGCTTGGCCAGGACCGCGCGCGCCGACTTGCGCTGCGCCTCGTCCTTTCCTTCGTCGAGGAAGGGATAGCGGAACCAGCGCCAGTCTGACCCGTCGCCGAGGCGCGAAAGCAGCGGATCGCCCTTCATCAGCTCGTTCTCGAACTGGGGAATTGTGAGCTGGCTGAGGTGCGGGTGGGTCCAGCTATGATTGCCGAGCAGGAAGTGCGCGGCCCGCCACTTGGGCAGCAGCTGGAGAGTCTCGGGATGCTGCTTCGTGCCGATGCCGTTGACGAACCCGATCGCGGGAACGCCGCCGGCCTTTAGCGCTGCGATCATCTGTTCGTTGACTTGGGTGGGAGTGACCCCCGGCGGATAAGGCGCATGAACGGGCAGGTCGTCGATGGTGATCGCGATTTCAGGCGGCCTCGCTGCAATCGATGGGGCGGAGGCCAGAAGCAACGCTGCTACAGCGACAACCCGTCTCATTCGGCCTCCCTGATCGACGATGAAGCATCCCAGATGTCGATCCCGGCGTCAGTCGCGGTGCGGTCGATCCTTGCCAGTTCTTCGCCGCTAAATTGCAGGTTACGAAGCGCGCCGAGCGAATCCTCGAGCTGCTCGACCGTGCGTGCGCCGACCAGCGCCGATGTGACCCGCGGATCACGAAGAACCCAGGCGATCGCCATTTGCGCGAGCGTCTGACCGCGCTCCTTCGCCAGCTCGTTCAGTGCCCTAACGTGCGCGAGATTTTGCTCGGTCAGCGCGTCCGCCGGAAAATATTTGCCGCGCACCGCGCGTGCGTCATCGGGAATTCCGCGAAGATATTTCGCGGTGAGCATCCCCTGCGCCAGCGGGGAGAAGGCGATGCAGCCAACTCCAAGCTCTCCAAGCGTGTCGAGGAGGCCGTGCTCGATCCAGCGGTTGAGCAGCGAATAGCTCGGCTGGTGGATCAGGAGGAAAACGCCCTCGCTTTTCAAAATCTCGTAGGCCCGCCGCGTCAGCTCGGGCGAGTAGGATGAAATGCCAACGTAGAGCGCCTTGCCCTGGCGCTGCGCCTGAGCGAGCGCGCCCATCGTCTCCTCGAGCGGAGTCGAGGGATCGACTCGATGCGAATAGAAGATGTCGACATAATCGAGCCCCAATCTTTTCAGGCTCTGGTCGAGGCTCGCTAATAGATATTTACGCGATCCGCCGTCGCCGTAGGGCCCCGGCCACATGTCGTAACCGGCCTTGGTCGAGATGATCAGCTCGTCTCTGTACGGTCGAAAATCGTCCGCCAGCCAGCGACCATAATTTTCTTCCGCCGATCCGTAGGGTGGCCCGTAATTGTTCGCGAGATCGAAGTGGGTGACTCCAAGATCGAACGCGCGCCGGAGGATTGCGCGGCCGGTCTCGAACAGGTCGACGCCGCCGAAATTCTGCCAGAGGCCAAGTGAGATCGCCGGAAGGTCGAGCCCGCTCCGTCCGCAGCGGCGGTACGGCATCCGCCCATCGTAGCGCTGCGGGTCGGGTTTGAACTTTTCGACAATCATCATCGGCTCTCCTGATTGCCGCCATGCGCATAAAGTCCGATCATTGCACCGACGAATCCTCCGGCTCGTTTGGTGCTGAGCACCGTGCCGTCCGCGTCATTCAAGAGCGAATGCCAGCGGCGTCCATCGGTGCTCCAGTCGAAATCGTACGAAGGCCCATGAGCACTGATCCGCAATTCGATGGGCAGATTTGCACCGATCGGAGCGCTGGCGAGAATCGTGCCCGCCGCAGGATCGCTCTCACCTGCGCGCCGCCGCAAGCGAATCACGCGCTTGCCGTCCTTGCGCCCAAGGGCAAGGAAGTACCAGAAATCGTCATTCTGCAGCGCGACCATCCCTGCTTCGGATCCGTCGTCGTTCGGATCGAAGCTCAGCCTTGTCGTCATGGTCGCGTTCACATGCTGCTGACGCCGCGCCAGGAGCGACGGATTGCCCATGTCGCCAAGCCGCACCGGACGAGCATCGAGCTCGAGCGACCCACGCGAAATCCGCCACCATTTTCCAGCCGGATTGCGCATCATCATCCAATAGAGCGGCAGCGTTGGAGCGTTGAAGTCATCGCGGACTGAAAAGGCGCCGCTCGTTCGTATAGCCGGTTTCGGCCGGGGCGGCAGCGAAGGTCGCTTTGCCGTCCATGGGACAAGCTGAGAGCGCACGGTGACGCGCGGCCACCCGTCCTTCCATTTCACCGGCATCAGTAATGTCTCGCGACCGGTATTGAAATTGCCCGCGAAATCGTAGGGACGAACCCCGAGGAATAGCGCCCACCACTCTCCTTCAGGGGTTTCGACGAAGTCCGCATGCCCTGTCGATGTGATCGGGCTCCGCCGGTTCTTCGGCAGGTCGCGCTGAGTAAGGATCGGATTTGCAGCTAACGGCGAATAGGGGCCGGTAACCAGATCGCTGCGGAATACGACCTCGCTGTGGTTCTCGGCGGTGCCGCCCTCGGCCGCGATCAGATAATAGAAGCGGCCGCGCTTGAAGAGGTGCGGTCCCTCGATCCAGACAGGATTCTGTTTTGGATGGACTCCGCCGTCGACCAGCACTCGGCGCGGGCCGAAGGTCTTGAGCGTCTTCGGGTCGAACTCCTGAAGCCAGATTGCGCGATGGCCATCGTACCGCGGCTTTTCCGGCGGCGGACCATTGTTGACGAGCCACGCGCTCCCGTCCTCGTCGAAGAACAGTGAAGGATCGATTGCGCCGCTGAGCGCCGGAAGGAACACCGGATCGGACCATGGGCCCGCCGGATTGGTCGCCGTAATGACGAAATTGTCGCCGCATCCGACGCAGGTATTGACGATGTAGAAGCGGCCATCGTGCCAGCTGATCGCCGGTGCATAAACGCCCTGGTTCGACACGTTGAGCTTGCCGAAATGCAGCTGCGATGGCCGATCGATCGCATTGCCGATCTGGGTCCAGTTGACGAGGTCGCGGCTCTGCCAAACGGGAATCGCCGGGAACCAGCCGAAGCTTGAATTGACGAGATAATAATCGAGCCCGACGCGGACGATGCTCGGGTCAGGATAGAAGCCTTGGAGGACGGGGTTCGAATATTCGCCCGCTGCGGGCTCCGGCTGGTGATCGTCACCGCGATATTCAAACCAGTCGAACCGCGCGACCGACGGCCGTTGGATTGGTGCCGCTCCGGCGAGCACTGTTGCCAAGGTCAGCACGCCGAACAGCCGCAGCAGCAGCGCCATCAGCGATTTGGCACCGCCGTGAACCTGCCGACGCGGCACTGCGGGACGGCGCCGGTGCCGGTCGCCTTCGCTTCCACCGGGTCATAGATCCGAATATGGTCGTTTTGGCACAGCTGCGTCCCCTGACTTTCGGTCTGCACGATCGAGTTCGCGTCCGCCCTCGCGGCGCTCGGGCAACCTCCGACAAGGTCGGTTCGATAGCTAATGCCGCCGCTCATTTCGAACAGCACCGAGTCGGGCGGGAGCACATGCCGTGCGACGACCTGCTTTAGATCGATGCAGCTGACTTGCGCCCCCATCGGGCCGGCGGGGGGCGGCGGTGGCGGCTGAGCGGTGCATGCGGCGACGCTCAGTCCCAAGATTGCGAACGTCGGCTTCATATCGACCTCCTTGAGCTTGGGTGGCGCGAAGACGCTGAGCGAAACGCTCCGGCCATCGCTTGGTGCAGTAGCTTGGGCTGGAAGTTTAAATCATAAGGCGTGCCGCGCTTGAGACTCTTGTCCGCGCGCGGGTCGAAGCGGTTCAGCCAGCTGTAGCGGTCGACCATGCCCCAGGCGAGCAGGTCGCCGAGCTGCGGATAGCTGAGCATCAGATCGAGGTAAGCGCGACCATAATCAGCGACCATCCTGTCGCGAATCGCGGGGTCGGTTGGCGCTGCATGGTCGTTCACATCGAACTCGGTGACCAGCAGCTGGTAACCCATGCCCACCACCTCGTCGAGGAAGCGCCGCCATGGCGCTTGCGATTCGGCGACCATCTGCGCCACCGGCCAATCCTTCTGAAGCCGAATATGCGACTGGACGCCGAGCGCATCGACCGGTGTTCCCCGCTTCTTGAAACCCTCGAGGAGCTTGAGCACGCCCTTGATGTGTGTCTCGTCTGCCGGGTTGCGCTCCCAGCTCATATAGTCGTTGTAGACGAGCTGCGCGTGCGGCGATTCTTCGCGCGCCGTGTGGAACATGAGGTCGAGGAAATGCTCTCCTCCGAGCGCGCGCGTGACGTTTGTGTCGCGAATGGCACCGGTCTCGGGCTGAACCGCTTCGTTGACCACGTCATAGGAATAAATGCGTGTTCGGTAGCGGCGGCAGACGGTGCGCACATGGCTCGTCAGCAATGCTTCAGCTTCCGCCCGCGAGCGGAACCGAGTCTCGGCAAGCCATTTCGGGTACCATTTGGTCGGCGTCCAGAAGAGCGTATGGCCGCGCATCCTGAACCCGTTCTTCTCGGCATAGGCGAGGATCGCATCAAACGCTCGAAAGTCGAAGCTGTCGGGCCCTCCGCGCCGAACCCACTGCCATTTGAGCTGGTTCTCAGGGACCAGAAGCGAACATTCCCGCTCGAGGATTGCGGCGTAGCGGGGGTTGGTGAAGCTGCCGCTGTCCATTCCTGGCGGCGCCCATCCGACCGCAGAGCCGAACCGCCGTCCGCTCAAGCTCGCGAGCCGGCGGAGCGAATCGGGTGCAGATGCCCCAAAGGATGGCGAAGCCGACGCTCCAATCAGCGCGCCGGCGCCCGCGAGGCTTTCGCGTCGAGTGAGCCGCAAAGGTCCCTCCTCTTACGATGATAGCGCTAACAGGCTAGCATCGGCGCGACAATGCGTGATTCCTCGCATCGCTTCAGATTGGTTGCGGCAGGTGTGATCCTGCTCCTCGTCGCCGCTGCGGCATGGGCAGAAGACGGTCACCGCCTGTGGCTTCGCTACGATCCTGTCGAGGCGCTGCTTCGACAGCAATATAAGCGAACCGCGAGCGAGATCGTGGTTGATGCGAGGGGCGCAAGCGCAACCGTCGTTGAAGCCGAGCTCGAACGCGGATTGTCCGCGCTGCTCGCTGGCGAGATTCCTTTTCGACCGCAGGTCGATCGCGATGGAGCAGTGCTGCTCGCCCTGGCGAACGATCCAAAGCTGCAGAGCCTTCACCTTGCGACCGGCGACCTCGGACGCGAAGGATTCTTGCTGCGCAGCGCACGCTTCCACGGCCATTCGGCAACGCTCATCGTCGCAAACAGCAACAATGGGCTGCTCTATGGCGTCTTCGCGCTGCTTCGGCGCGTGCAGATGCGCGAGCCGGTCGATCAGCTCAACCTGCGATCCGCCCCGGCCTATCCCCTTCGAATGCTTGACCATTGGGACAATCTCGATGGCTCGGTCGAGCGGGGGTATACAGGCCGGTCCATTTGGAATTGGGGATCGCTCCCGAAGATTGATCAACGCTATGTCGACTATGCGCGCGCCAATGCGTCGATCGGCATCAACGCCGCAGTCCTCAACAATGTGAATGCCGACCCGAAGGTCCTGACCCCCGAATATCTTCAAAAAGCCGCCGCTCTTGCCGACACGTTCCGGCCATATGGAATCCGGGTCTTCCTTTCGGTTCGGTTCAGCAGCCCGATCGAAATCGGTGGACTGAAGACCGCCGATCCGCTGGATCCCGCGGTAGCAGCCTGGTGGAGGCACAAGACCGACGAGATTTATCGGCTCATCCCGGACTTCGGCGGTTTCCTGGTCAAGGCCAATTCGGAAGGACAGCCGGGGCCGCAGGACTATCACCGCACCCATGCCGACGGCGCGAACGTCATCGCCGATGCGCTTCGGCCGCATGGCGGCACGGTCCTCTGGCGCGCATTCGTCTATGGCAATTCCGCTGAAGACCGCGCGAAGCAGGCCTATGACGAGTTCCATCCGCTCGATGGCAAGTTCCGCGACAATGTAATCTTGCAGGTCAAGAACGGGCCGATCGATTTCCAGCCGCGCGAGCCGTTCCATCCCTTATTCGGGCAGATGCTGCGCACGCGCGTGGCTCTCGAAGCGCAGATCACGCGCGAATATGTCGGCCAGAACACGGGCGTCGCTTACCTCGCACCCATGTGGACCGAGGTGCTTGATGCCGATACCTGCTCGCCCAGCTGCGGAACCGCCGTTTCTGCAACCCTCAGTGCGATGGCGGGAGTGTCGAACGTCGGCAGCGACCGCGACTGGACAGGCACCAATTTTGACCAGGCCAACTGGTACGCATTCGGCCGGCTTGCCTGGAATCCCCGCCTGTCGGCGCAGCAGATCGCGAGCGAGTGGACGCGATTGACCTGGAGCAACGACCCGCGCGCGGTAAAGCCGATCGTCTCGATGATGATGGAATCGCGCAAAGCCGTTGTGAACTTCATGACTCCGCTCGGCCTAGCCCACCAGATGGCGACCGATTATCACTACGGTCCCGCGCCCTGGGTGTGCGACTTGAAGCAGCCGAGCTGGAATCCCTGTTATTACAATCGCGCCGACGCGAACGGCATCGGCTTCGATCGGACCAAGTCGGGCAGCGACGCCGTTGCCCAATATGCGCCCCCCGTCGGCGCGCGCTTCGCCAATCTCGCGGCGGTTCCCGACAAATATCTGCTGTGGTTCCACCACCTGCCCTGGACCTATCGGATGCGCTCCGGCCGGACCTTGTGGGACGAACTCGTCGGCCATTATGATGCGGGAGTTGCCGAGGCTGCCGGGATGAGCCGGACTTGGGTGAGTGCACGACCTTATGTCGATGCCGAGCGATGGGGCGCGGTTGCTTCCGACCTCAGCCGCGAACTGGGCGAGGCGCGCTGGTGGCGCGACGCGAGCATCGCCTATTTTCAGAGTCTATCGAAGCTGCCGCTGCCGGCCGGCAGCCCGGCGCCGGCACATCCGCTATCCTATTATGAAGCGATACGCCCGCCGAACCTTCCCGGGCAGCGCCGATAAAAAGAAGGCCCCTCCGCTTCCCGGAAAGGGGCCTTTGAACTCTTATCCGCCGCGCTCCGGCGCCGGTGCTGGCGGCGGCGGAGGTGGAGGCGGCGGCGGAGCCGGACAGGTCGCCGTGGCCGCGATCACCGTGCCGTTCGGGCAAGTCTGCGTTTCGGGAAGCGGCGGCGGCATTGGCGGCGGTGGTGGCGGCGGTGCAGCGTGGGTCCGACCTCCAAACGTTCCCCGGACGATGAACGAATACCGTCGATCCTGCATCACGTCGGACCGCGGCCCAAGCATTCCGGAGAGCGTATATTGCTGCAGCGTTTCGGTGACCGCATTGGTCAGATTCTGCGCCTGCACGCCGATCTTGAGGTACGGCGTGAGTTGGAAGAACGCCGACGCATCCAGCGTCCCGTACGCTTTCTGGTAAATCGGGAAGTACGGGAAGATCACGTCTGACTCGGTCAAAAGGAACTTCGAGCGCCAGTTGTACGCCAAGCGGATCGAGATCGGCCCTTTTTCGTAGAAGGGCTCGATGTTGATCGTGTGCTTCGACAGCTGCGCGAGCGGCAGATTGCCAGCCACACCGATTGGCGATGTATTCACCGCCGAACCGCCATTCAGGAACGAATTTGGTATGCCCTTGCTCTGAACATAAGCGTAGTTGGCGCTGAGTCCGAAGCCGCTGAGCGGGCCGGGCAGGAAATCGTAGGTCTGGGTATAACTGATTTCGAAACCTTTGACCTTGCCGGTGCCCGTGTAATTGGCGGGACCTCGGACGAACACAGTCTCGGTCACTCCAGCGCTGGTGATGTCGCGTGGGATGGTGTTCTGGTAGATGTAATTGTGGATCGCCTTGTAGAAGACGTCGAAGGTCAGCGAGCCCACGTGGTTTCCTGCAAAGTACCACTCGAGCGTCGCATCCGCATTGTCGGACGTAATCGGCTTCAGGAACGGATTGCCCGCGCTTGCCGTCGGGTTGCCGTTGCTGTCCACGCCAATGAACAGGAAGTTGCGGATATCCGCCAGCGCCGGTCGCGAGAAATCCTCGCTTGCGGCTACTCGGAAGATCAGGTCTTGGGTCAGACCGAACTTCAGGTTCACGCTCGGCAATACGCGGGTATATTTGTTGATCGCCGTTTGTGGGGTCGTGATTCCAGTCGCCCATTGCGCAAGCTGCGCATAGCCCGTCGGACCGAGCGCGCAGACGCCTCCCGGCACCGTTGGCGGCCCGGAAGGCGCTCCAGGAGGCGGCGCAACCGGCGCGCATTTGACATCATATGTAACAAAGTTCCCGTTTGTATCCGTCATCCCAAGCGCTTGCTGGCTGGGTACGCCGATCGAACCTTCCGACGATAGATTGTCGCGAACCAAGCGAACGCCGATGTTGCCGTCCAGCCGGACATTGCCGAAGATGGGTTCGTCTTGCCCGAAGCGGAGCATCGCATAGGCGTCGTAGGTCTTCTGGCCGACGTTCTGGATCTCCTGCGGCAGGAAATCCGTTCCCGCCACGACTCCCTGGCGCTGGGCGAGCGGCACCCAGCTCCCTGTCGGCGACTGCGCCTCGATCAATTTGGTGAAGTCGATCGCCTGCTGATAACCACTGCCGATGAGGCTGCCGTTATAATAAGGGGCGGCCGGCGGCGCCTGTGTATCGCCGCGGAAGAAGCCGTTCCAATTGTACAAGGACACGTCGCCCTGCGGCACGCCGACCTGGTCCATGAAGACCGGCGTTCCCCAGACTTCGCTGAGCGGATTCCAATTATAGGTCGTATATCTGATGTCTTGCTGGCGGTCGGCGTAGCGCGCGCCGAACTTCAGCTGCTTGAGGAAGCTGTCGTTGAGGAAATTATACGCCACGTCGCCCTGGAACGCCCATTCGTGCCCCCGGCTATGCTCGATGTGATCCATCGCGTTGCGCCAGAAGTAGTAATGGGGGTTGCTGAAATACTCAGAATCCGACGCATTCTTCATCGCAGCCGTAGGCGCCGACCAAGTCGCGCCGAGGACCAGCGGCTTGTGCGGGACGATGATCGGGTACTGACTAGTAAGATCGACTTGCTGATCGGCAAAGTCCGAGCCGGAAATCTCCATGTCGAGCGTGTCGTGCCTGGCTTTGACATACTGACCGTCGAGATTGATGTCCCAGTGCGGGGTCGGGCTGAATTTGAAATTGAGTGAAGCGTCCTGCACCGTATTGCGGTCGTCGACCTGCCGGTCATCGAGCGATTGCTGCATGCCGCCACCCGGTACATGGTCTCCTACAGCCTGGGAGGCGAATCCGGATCCAACAGGGCTACCACGCCATCCGCCCGTTGGAAGGGTGATGTAGCCCTTTTCGAACACGCCGTTCGAATCATATTGGTAGTTCGGAAACGTCGCGCCGTCCGGATAGCCTTGCCACACGGTTCCGCTGGCGCCGAGGATAGTGCCGTTGGGTCCAACCTGGCACCTAGCAGCCGGCTGAGAACCCTGGTTCGGGAACACTCCGCCAACAGGGCCCGACGAATTCGGCAGGCATCCGGCCGGGAATGTGTTATATTCAGATAGGTCCGAGCCGACGCCGAGCTCGTGCTCGCCCCAGGTCTCCGTCGCCTTCGAGTTGAGGAACTGCGCGGTCAGAAGCGCCCGCCTGTCGGTGCTCTGCCATTGCGCGGCCGCGGCAATGCCGCGGCGCTTGCGGTTGTGGGTCTCGGTCTGGAACTGCCCGCCCACCGGAGCATAGCGCGTCCCGGCATAATCGTAGAAGCCGTCGGGGCCGCCGCTTGCGGTGCCGAGACAGGGACCGCCAATCACACCGGGACCCGGCGTTGCAGAAGAGCCGCTGCCAGTGAATGCATCGATGTTCGGCGGAAAGCCGGTGTTATCGGTCGTTCCCGGCAACGGCGCGCGGCACACGATGTTGGTTGGAAGCGTTGTATTCGAA
>Ga0157370_10001727_pt1 | contig 26898 bp, 19 predicted proteins | sample C35metaG_FD_113463 | JGI IMG/M metagenome (GOLD analysis project Ga0157370, IMG submission 113463) | Corn rhizosphere microbial communities from Kellogg Biological Station, Michigan, USA - C3-5 metaG | ecosystem: Host-associated > Plants > Roots > Rhizosphere > Soil | place: USA: Michigan...
CAGATTGCGGCAAAACACCATGTCGTACGGCAGCTCTGCGGCCAGCAAACCCGGCTCAAGCAGATTGCCGGCCTGAAAACGCACCTGTTTGCGTACCTGCGGACTTATCACATAGCCATTGCCCTCGGCGCTGAAGTAGCGATTACGAAAGCCCAGGGTGTCGCCGCGAAAAGAATTGCGCCCATAACGACCGGCCACCGCGCGCTCGATGGACAACGGGCTGATGTCCAGCGCGTCGACCGTGAACGAGGCGGCGGGCAGGTTGGCGTCGAGCAGGCACATGGCGATGGAATACGGCTCCTCGCCGGTTGAGCACGGCAGGCTCAGCAGCCGCAACGGCCGCGCGCCGGCCAATTCGCCGATGCGCCGGGTGGCCAGACGGGCCAGGGTGGCGAACGACTCGGGATAACGAAAAAACCACGTCTCGGGCACGATCACCGCTTCAATCAGCGCCTGCAATTCGCCATCCGACTGATTTAGCGCGCGCCAGTAGCTTTCAACATCGCGCCCTGGCACAGCGGCCATGCAGCGCTGCACCGCGCGCTCGACCACCGACTCGCCCACCGTGATGGCGTCCAGGCCGATGCGCTCTTTCAGCAGGTGCTCGAAACGCGGGTCGATGCTCATGGCGTGCCGGCTTCCAGGCTCAAGCCGGCGGGCGGAAACAGCAGCGCCTGCGCACTTTCAGGCAGTAACTGGTCGATCTGAATGCGCTGCACCAGGCCGTCGCGGGTTTCCAGTACCGGGCCTAAATACGGGGAGTCGGGGCTGAGCAAACCGTAATCGCGGAATGCCTCGGCGTCGCAGCGCAAGGTGTCGCTGGCTTGTTCCAGCACCAGCCCGAGCGGGGTTTGGCGGCCGTCGCTGGTGCGGTAGTCGACCAGCACCGTGCGCGTGCTGGTGCGCGCGGGCGCAGGCGTGCCGAGGCTCAGGTGGCAAAGGTCGAGCACCGGCACCAGCGCGCCGCGAAAGGCGAACACGCCGGCCACCCACGCCGGGGCGCCCGGAATACTTTTCACCGGCACGCGCGGCAGCACCGCCACCACCTCGCGGGCAGCCAGCGCATAGCGTTCGCCGCCGAGCGAAAACAATAAATACAGCGGCGCCTTTTGAAGCGGCGCCGGCTGCGAGTGGCTGCTCATGGCGGCCTTAAACCTTGAAGCTCGACACGCCGCTACGCAGGCTGCCGGCCACCTGATTCAGCTCTTCGATGGCGAAGCTGGCTTGGCGCAGCGACTCCACGGTTTGCCCGGTGGCTTCGCCCAGTTGCGTGAGCGCCTGGGTAATCTGCTCGGCGCCGGTAGCCTGGGCTTGCATGCCCTCGTTGAGCACCACCACGCGCGGCGCCAGCGCCTGAACCTGGTCGATGGTTTGCGACAACTGCTCGCCCACCTCCTGCACCTCGCTCATGCCACGGCGCACCTGCTCGGAGAATTTATCCATGCCCATCACGCCGGCCGACACCGCCGATTGAATCTCGCGCACCATCTGCTCGATGTCATACGTGGCCACGGCCGTTTGGTCGGCCAGGCGCCGGACTTCGGTCGCCACCACCGAGAAACCGCGCCCGTACTCACCCGCTTTTTCCGCCTCGATGGCGGCGTTGAGCGAAAGCAGGTTGGTCTGATCGGCCACTTTGACGATGGTGGTCACCACCTGATTAATGTTGCTGGCCTTCTCGTTGAGAATGCCCAGCTTGGCGTTTACCAGCTCGGCGGCGCCCATTACCTGGCGCATGGTGTCTTCCATGCGTTGCAATCCCACCTGCCCGGCTCCGGCCAGCGCCGATGCCTGCTCGGCGGAATAGGACACCTCGCCCATGGTGCGCACCAGGTCGCGCGAGGTGGCGGCAATTTCCCGCGAGGTGGCGCCAATTTGCGTGGTGGTGGCGGCGGTTTCCGTGGCCGTGGCTTGCTGCTGTTTAGAGGTGGCGGCAATTTCCGTCACCGAGGTGGTGACCTGCACGGCCGAACGCTGGGCCTGGGAAACCAGCGTTGTAATGTCATCGACCATGGCGTTGAAGCCGCCCTGCACGGCGCCGAACTCGTCGGCGCGCACATCGTTGAATCGCGTGGTGAGGTTGCCGGTGCGCATTACCGTGAGAATCTGCGCCAGGTTATTCAGCGGGCCCATGATGGCGCGCATCAAAACGAAACCGCTGATCAACGCCACGGCAATCACCAGCAACAGCGACAACACCAGGCTGATCTTCGCGCCGGCGGCCTGGGCGGTGATGGACGTGGTGGCCACGTCGGCGCGGTCTTTATTGAACTGCACCATTTGCAGCAATTGCTCGCGGCCTTCGGCCCAGACCGGGCGCAGGCGCTCGTTGAGAATTTTGCGTGCTTGCAGCGGCTGGCCTTGCTGGAAAGTGCCGAGCACCTCGGCGAGCGTCTTGTTGAATTCGTCGCGGTTTTTCAGGAAGGAGTCGAGGTGTGCTTTGTCTTCAACCTCAACGATGGACCGGCGGTATTCGGCGACGCGGGCCATGAGTTTTTCGTCGTTACTGGTGAATTCGGCCAGCACGGCCGGGCTGATCACCTGCTCATCCGACAAACCCACCACCTGTTGCGCCAACAGGAAACTGTCGACCCAGGAGCTGCGAATGTAGGAGCTGAAATACACGCCGGGCATGGAGTCTTCGGCCACGCTTTTGGCGCTGGTTTCGATGGTAACCAGCCGCGAATAGGCCACCACGACCATCAGAATAATGATCGCGATGATCACCGCGAAACTCGCCAGAATGCGCTGACGCAGGGTCCAGTTCTTCACACGTAACTCCCCTAGTGAACGGTGCCCGCGCACGGCTCAAGCTGACGGCGGCAGATGGCGCGCCAATGGCAGCGACTGTAAGACGCGCCCTACACCGGCGCAAGCTGAAAGCGTAGCAGCGAGTAGGCATATCAATGGCTTGTGGGCGGTAGTTACCGTGGGCTTTAGCGTAAACAGGAATCGCGGCTGAAGCCGCTCCTACGGAAATATGTAGCCTGTGGGAGCGGCTTAAGCCGCGATGCTGACGCCACCTTTTGCCCGTCCCAACGTCCAGTGAAGGCGTCGGCCACAGGCGACCGCCGCCACTGCACGGAACCGTCCCACCCAAAACCACACCGTTTTCCCAACGCCCGTTAAGAACGGGATGGCAGCACCCGCCCCCACGTCATCACCAAGCTTGCCACCTCATTTTTTCCTCCGGTGTGCTTGCCATGAAATCGATTCCTTTTATTCCGAGTTCCCTTGCCAAGGCGCTCACGCCTTGGCACTTCATTTCCGCCACCGCGCTTGTCGCGCTCACCGTATTGGGCAGTCAGCCGGCGCAGGCTGTGATGTTGGATATAGGGAGCTTGCAGAACGGTGCCGCTGGGCTCGCGGTAAAAGGGATTAGCGGCAATGGGGAGGTAGTAGTTGGGTTAGCCGGTGGAGACCCTTCATATTGGAGCGCGACCACCGGGTTCCAGACGATTCCCGATATTTTTCCACGTTATTGGCGAAATGCCGCAAATGGCGTTAGCGCAAATGGCCAGTTTGTGGTTGGTACCTCTTGGGGTCTCGCAGGAGGCGTCGCAGTCGGACGCGCCTTCCGGTGGGACATCGCGGCAAATACAGAGTTGGATCTAGGCTCGTTGGGTGGATTGGCCAGTGACGCTTATGGCATTAGCGATAACGGAGAGGTCGTGGTTGGTACCGCAGACACTTCAACAGCCACTGTTTATTTCGGCCGTGCATTCAGGTGGGAAGGCGGCGCTATGACCGATCTCGGCGTATTGAGAGCCGGAGACATCAGCGTCGCCCGAGGCGTCAGCGGTGACGGTCAGGTCGTGGTGGGTTACAGCACCAATGCAACGTTGGGCGCCAATGGCTATGGAGTAGAAGACTTAACCACCAGCAAAGCTTTCCGTTGGGATACCGCCACGACCACGATGGTCGACCTGGGCTCCCTGGGGGGCGCCAGCCAAGCCTTCGCCACTAATAGCGATGGCTCGGTAACAGTGGGACGAAGCGAGCTTGCAGGGAACAGTCACGCTGTGATCTGGACCGCGCCCAACGCACTTCTGGATCTGGCAACCCTTGGCGGTTTGTCATCGAGCGCAGCGGATGTAAATGCCGACGGTTCGGTGGTCGTGGGCAGTTCACAGATCAATAGCGGCGAAAACCGCGCCTTTCGCTGGACCAACATGACCGGGATGGTAAACCTCGGCGTGTTGACCGGAGAAACCAACAGCTTCGCAACAGGCGTCAGTGACGACGGCAACACCGTGGTAGGCAATAGCGGCAACCGCGCTTTCATCTGGACGCCGGACAGCCCAGCCATCCAGGACCTGTCATACCTACAAACCTCCATCATCCGCAGCACCAATACCGTCAACCACCTCGTAGCCGCGCAAACCCGTCGCCTGCGGGATCTGGCTCAGCAGCAATGCCTACCCGACGCCTCGCAAACCTTCTGCCTGGGTGTTGGCGGCAGCCGTGATCGGGCCGACGGCAATACCAATGGCAATCAGCACAACCTGAATCTGGCAACCGGCTTGCGCGTAAACCCGCATTTCTCGGTCGGCGCAAACGGCACCGTAGGCCGCGCCGACTTGCGCGAGCAAGGCGCGCAGCAGCGCAACACGTTCGGCTTGAGCCTGTGGGGCGCCGTTCAGGAAAACGTCGACGCCACCGGCTGGAATGCCAGCACCAGCATGGCCCTCGGCGACAGCGCCAATCGCTTCGAACGCGGTACCGGCTTGGCGGATGTTCAGCGTGCGCGCGCCAAGCTGGGCCTGAGCAGCCGCGTGGTGCGAGCGGCTGTTAATTACGGGTTCAAGATCGACGACTCGGTGCTCTCGCCAGAACTGGCGTTGAGCCATGGCAGAACCACGCAAAACGGCTTCACCGAACGCAACGTCGCGTTGCCGCTGACGGTTGAAAGCTCCGTCAGCCGCGAGGCAATCGTCACCGTTAGCGTGCGCAGCGCCACCGCCGTTAGCCCGCAAGGCACGCTGCACTTGAGCCTGGCGGCAGATGCGCTGCTGAGCGAAGACAGCCACGCGCTGGAAGGCCGTTCAGCCGTGCCGGGCTTGGGCCGTTTCAAGCTCGACAGCAGCCTGGACAAGCGCCGCGTTGTACCCGTGGCAACCGCAGGCTATAGCCATGCGCTAGACGCCAATTCAACGGTGGGCGGCGGTGTACAGATGGCGCAGTCACGCTACGCCGGGGAACGTCCGCTGTTTGGCCTGGGCGTTCAATACCGCTACTCGTTTTAACTGACGCGAACCGCCGGCCATGATGACCCTGCGTCAAATCCGCCATTCATCGCTGTAGCGAGCAGGCACATCAACGGCTTGGGCTTTAGCCTAAACAGGAATCTCGGCTGAAGCCGCTCCTACGGAAATATGTAGCCTGTGGGAGCGGCTTCAGTCGCGATGCTGACGCCACCTTTTGCGCGTCCCAACGTCCAGTGAGTCCGTCGGCCACAGGCGACCACCGCCATTGCACGGAAACGTCCTACCCAAAACCACACCGTTTTCCCAACCCCCGTTAAGAACGGGATGGCAGCACCCGCCCCCACGTCATCACCAAGCTTGCCACCTCATTTTTCCTCCGGTGTGCTTGCCATGAAATCGATTCCTTTTATTCCTAGTTCCCTTGCCAAGGCGCTCACGCCCTGGCACTTCATTTCCGCCACGGCGCTTGTCGCGCTCACCGTATTGGGCAGCCAGCCGGCGCAGGCTGTGATGTTGGATTTAGGGAGTTTGCCGGGGAATACAGACACGGTGAACGCGCAGGCTATTAGCGGCGACGGCAAGGTGGTGGTGGGGCAAATTGGCGGGACCAACCGAGAACTGTTCCGATGGACTATGGACAAGGGGATGACGAGTCTCGGGCCCGTTGATCGCGTTACCGTCGCCGGAGTTAGTAATGACGGTACCTACGTGATCGGCTCTTACACCAATCTTCTCTCGTTTCGCTGGGATGCCATTAATGGCTTCGTCGATTTAGGTACGTTAGGAGGGAGTGAGGTTGTAGCCAGGGGCATCAGCGATGACGGCAGCGTGATAGTAGGGTCAACTGGCAATGTCGGAAGCTGGAGCAGTGCGTTTCGCTGGGAAAACGGGGTAATGCAAGACATTGGGGCTATTGGCTCAGGAGGAGTAATCGCGAACGGGGTGAGCGGGGACGGGCGCGTTGCGGTAGGCGCAAGCTCAGGGCTCGCTTTCAGGTGGGATAACACGAACGGCATGAGCGATCTCGGCACCTTGGGCGGGCTTTCCGAAGCACTCGCAGCCAGTCGGGATGGCTCGGTAATTGTTGGTTACAGCGCCACTAGCGGATTTTTCGCCAACCAGCACGCATTCCGTTGGACTGAGCAAAGCGGTATGCAGGATCTTGGGACATTGGGCGGGCAGACCAGCGTCGCCAATGACATTAACGCCGATGGTTCGGTCATTGTGGGCAAAGCCCAGCAAGCCGACGGCGCCGATCGGGCTTTCCTTTGGACTGACGCAACGGGCATGACCAGCCTCGGCGTGCTGTCGGGCACTACATCCAGCGAAGCCACAGGCGTCAGCGACGACGGCAACACCGTAGTCGGAACTAGCGGCAACCGCGCATTCATCTGGAACGAGTCCTTCGTGTTACCCGGCTTGGCCGGTATGCAAGACCTCAACTACTTGCAAACTTCCATCATCCGCAGCGCCGTTACCGTCAGCCATCTGACCGCCAGCCAAAACCGCCGCCTGCGCGACCTCGCTCAGGAACAATGCCAACCCGGTGCCGCGCAGACTTATTGCTTGAGCCTGGGCAGTCAGAACTACCGCGGTGATGCCGACAGCAGCGCCACGCAAAAGAACCTCAACCTGGCCGCCGGCATGCGCCTTAACGAGCAGTATTCGGCGGGCGTCACCGGTAGCCTGGGCCGCGCGGATTTGAACGTGCAAAGCGCCGAGCAGAAAAAGGCGTTCGCGTTGGGTGTGTGGGGCGCGTTCCAGCAAAACGCGGATGACACCGGCTGGGGCGCCGCCGCCAGCGTGGCCGTCGGCCAGAGCCAGAACAGCTTTGATCGCGGCATGGCACTGACCGACGTGCAGCGCGCCCGCGCCAATCTGGATCTCACCGGCACGGCCTTGCGCGTGGCAGGCAACTTTGGCATGCGCATGAATACGCCGCTGGGTGATTCGCTGATTACGCCGGAAGTTGCCCTGAGCCATGTCAGCACCCACCAAGACGGTTTCACCGAACGCAGCGTGGCCTTTCCTCTGACGGTTAAAGGTTCGACCGAGCAGCGCACCTACGCCACCTTCGGTGTGCGCAGCGCCACTCAAGTCAGCCCTAAAGGCACGCTGAACCTGGCGTTGGCTGTCGACACCTTGCTGAGCGATAACACGCAGGGCATCGAAGGCCACTCGAAGGTGCCAGGCTTAAGCCGCTTCAACCTCGACAGCAGCGTGGATCAACGACGTGTCATTCCCACGGCCACGGTCGGTTACAGCCACGCGCTCACGGCTAATTCCGCGTTGGGCGGCGGCGTGCAGGCGGCAGCGTCCACTCATCAAGGCGGTGCTCCGCTGTTCGGGCTGGGTATGCAATACCGTTATTCGTTCTAAGACGCTATCTGAAAAAGAGATAGCTCGCCTTCCCCCGCGTTAAAACTCATGGCAAGGTCGCCAATCGACCTTGCCGCGAGCTGCTTCCCATGATGACCCTGCGCCAGATCCGCCATTTCATTGCGGTGGCTGAAACCGGCTCCATCTCCTCTGCCGCCCAGGCGGTATTCATTTCTCAATCCACGCTCACGCTGGCCATTCAGCAACTGGAGCAGGAAATCGGCGTCAGCCTGTTCAATCGCCACGCCAAGGGCATGACCCTGACGCACCAGGGCCACCAGTTTCTGCGCCAAGCGCACCTGATTCTGGCGACCGTGGACAACGCTAAACGCAGCCTGCAACAGAGCACCGACCAAGTCGCCGGCCAGCTCACCATCGGCGTGACTGGGCTGGTGGCCGGTTATTACCTGGCCGATTTGATTACCCGTTTCCAACGCGCCTACCCAAATGTGGAAATCCGCGTAATGGAAGATGAGCGCCCGTATATCGAGCATTTGCTGGTGAGCGGGGAAATCGACGTAGGCGTGCTGATTCTGTCCAACCTCGAAGACCGCCACGCCCTGCAAACCGAGGTGCTCACCCATTCGCCGCTGCGCCTGTGGCTGCCGCCGCAACATCCGTTGCTGGAGCACGACAGCATCAGCCTGGCCGATGTGGCGAAGGAGCCGATGATTCAGCTGAATGTCGATGAAATGGGCCTGAACGCCCAGCGCATCTGGTCGCGCGCCGGCCTGCAGCCCAACGTGACGTTGCGCACCGGCTCCACCGAAGCGGTGCGAAGCCTGGTGGCGGCGGGGTTGGGGCTGTCTATTCAGCCGGATATGACGTACCGGCCGTGGTCGCTGGAGGGCGACATTATCGAGGCGCGGGCGGTGGTGGATTTAACCCAGACGCTGGACGTCGGTCTGGCCTGGCGGCGAGGCACGGCGCGGCCTGCGCTGGTCGACCCGTTCCTTACGGTCGCCCGCGAGCAGCTCAATAACCGCAGGCCATCTATTTAATCGAACGCGGCGTTCGGTATTTAGAATTTGTCGCCTACCTAACCGCCCACTAGTCTCTGTTGCCATTCGTATCAAAGCGTTTCAGCCCTCGCGAAAGCGGCTGGCGCTTTAGAAAACAACAACAGTGAGCGAACTCGATGGCCGGTGCCGCCCCCTCCACGACTTTTTGCAGCGCCCTGCTGATCGACGGCCAGCTCGTGACTGGCGAAGGCTTTGTCGAGCCGATTCTGAATCCCGCCACCGGCGAAACCCTTATTCGTATTGCCGAGGCTTCAACCGATCAGGTCGAAGCTGCCATTCATGCCGCCCACCGCGCCTCCACTGGCTGGGCCCGCACCACGCCGCAACAACGCTCCGTCATCTTGCTGAAGATTGCCGATGCCATCGAGCAGCGCGCTGACGCGTTGGCGCAGTTGGAGGCGTTGAACTGCGGCAAGCCGCAGCATCTGGCGCGCCAGGACGACCTGACCGCTGCCGTCGATGTGTTCCGATTCTTCGCCGGCGCCGTGCGCTGCCAAACCGGGCAACTGGCCGGCGAATACCTGCCGGGCTACACCAGCATGGTGCGGCGCGACCCCATTGGCGTGGTTGCCTCGATTGCGCCCTGGAATTACCCGCTGATGATGGCTGCCTGGAAAATCGCCCCGGCGCTGGCGGCTGGCAACACGCTGGTGTTCAAGCCATCCGAACACACGCCGTTGTCGATTCTGAGCCTGGCACCGGTTCTCGCCGAGCTGCTGCCGCCGGGCGTGATCAACATTATTTGTGGCGGCGGCGAAAGCGTCGGCAGCCATTTGGTCAGCCATCCGAAGGTGCGCATGGTGTCGCTCACGGGCGACATCGTGACCGGCCAGAAAATTCTTCAGGCCGCCGCCAAAAGCGTGAAGCGCACGCACCTGGAGTTGGGCGGCAAAGCGCCGGTGATTGTGTGCAACGACGCCGACCTGAAAGCCGTGGTCGACGGCGTGCGCACCTACGGCTATTACAACGCTGGCCAGGACTGCACCGCCGCTTGCCGCATCTATGCGCAAGCCGGCATTCACGACCGCCTGGTGGCCGAACTGGGCGACGCCGTCAGCAGTCTGCGCTTTGCCAGAAAACGCGACGCCGACAACGAGATCGGCCCGCTGATCAGCGCCCGCCAGCGCGACCGCGTAGCCAGTTTTGTCGAGCGCGCCCTGGGCCAACCGCACATCGAACGCGTGACCGGCGCCGCGGTGCATTCAGGCCCTGGCTTTTACTACCAGCCGACGCTGCTGGCCGGCTGCAAACAGAGCGACGAAATTGTTCAGCGCGAAGTGTTTGGCCCGGTGGTCACCGTGACCCGCTTCGACGAGTTGAGCCAGGCGGTGGACTGGGCCAACGACTCCGAATACGGCCTGGCCTCCTCGGTGTGGACGCAGAACCTCGACAAAGCCATGCAGGTAGCCGCCCGTTTGCAATACGGCTGCACCTGGATCAACAGCCACTTTCAACTGGTGAGCGAAATGCCCCACGGCGGCCTGAAGCGCTCGGGTTACGGCAAGGATTTGTCCAGCGACTCGCTGGAGGATTACACCGTGGTGCGCCACATCATGGCGCGCCACGGCCAACTGACCGATTGATTGACGCAAGCCCCAACCAGCTCGGCTTAGACCGGGCGGTTAAACAACAAGAAGTCCCGTAACACGACGTTCAACTGCCCCAATAAAACAGAGAAGAGGGATACCTAAATGTTCGTGAAAAGAACCGCTTTATTAAGTGCGCTAACCACCGCCCTGCTGGCCAGCGCCAGCTTGCAAGCGGCCGAAACGCTGAAGGCTGTCGGTGCTGGCGAAGGCGCGCTGGATATCATCGCCTGGCCTGGTTACATCGAACGCGGCGAGACCGACAAGAACTACGACTGGGTGACCCAGTTCGAGAAAGACAGCGGTTGCAAAGTGAACGTGAAAACCGCCGCCACCTCGGACGAAATGGTCAGCCTCATGACCAAGGGCGGCTACGACCTGGTCACCGCCTCCGGCGATGCCTCGCTGCGCCTGATCTATGGCAAGCGTGTGCAGCCGATCAACCCGGAACTGATCCCCAACTGGAAAACCCTCGACGGCCGCCTCAAAGACGCGCCGTGGTACGTGGTCGATGGCAAAACCTACGGCGCGCCCTACCAATGGGGCCCGAACGTGCTGATGTACAACACCAACGTGTTCAAGAAAGCGCCGGACAGCTGGAGCGTGTTGTTCGAGGCCCAAGACCTGCCCGACGGCAAGCCGAACAAAGGCCGCGTGCAAGCCTACGACGGCCCGATCTACATCGCCGACGCCGCCCTGTACCTGAAAAACGCCAAGCCTGAACTGAAGATCAACGACCCTTACGAACTCAACGAAACCCAGTACAAGGCCGTGCTCGACGTGCTGCGCAAACAGCACGAGCTGATCCACCGCTACTGGCACGACACCACCGTGCAAATGAGTGACTTCAAAAACGAAGGCGTGGTGGCCTCCAGCGCCTGGCCGTATCAAGCCAACGCGCTGAAAGGCGAAGGCCAGCCGATTGCCACCGTGTTCCCGAAAGAAGGCGTCACCGGCTGGGCCGACACCACCATGTTGCACGCCGAAGCCAAGCACCCGAACTGCGCTTACAAGTGGATGAACTGGTCGTTGGAACCGAAGGTACAAGGCGACCTCGCCGCCTGGTTCGGCTCTGTGCCAGCGGTGCCGGTGGCGTGTAAATCCAGCGAGTTGCTGGGCGCTGAAGGTTGCGCGGTGAACGGCTACGACCAGTTCGACAAGATCGCCTTCTGGAAGACGCCGCAGGCTAAGTGCAAGACGCAGGATGCGTGTGTTCCGTATTCCAAATGGACGCAGGATTTCATTTCGATCATGGGCGGGCGTTAAACCGCTGCCCTCTCCCCCCGCCCCTCTCCCGCGAGCGGGCGAGGGGAGCTAAACCTCGTTTGACGCAAAGGCGCCGATTAGGCCCCCTCGCCCGCCTGCGGGAGAGGGCGGGGGGAGAGGGTTCGCCCGGCCTCCTCGATTAAGAAATCGTTTCGCGCTTCACCCCGGAGTTCCCCGCTATGACCCCTGCTGTGCAATTCACCGATGTGTCCCGCGTGTTCGGCGACGTCAAGGCTGTGGACCGTGTGTCCATCGACATTCAGGACGGTGAGTTCTTTTCCATGCTCGGCCCCTCCGGCTCGGGCAAGACCACGTGCTTGCGGCTGATTGCCGGTTTCGAGCAGCCGAGCACGGGCTCTATCCGCATTCATGGTGTCGAGGCCGTCGGCCTGGCGCCCTATCAGCGCGATGTGAATACGGTGTTTCAGGATTACGCCCTGTTTCCCCATATGAACGTGCGCGACAACGTGGCCTACGGCTTGAAGGTGAAAGGCGTCGGCAAAAGCGAGCGCTTGAGCCGCGCCGAAGAAGCGTTGGGCATGGTGGCGCTGGCCGGTTATGGCGAGCGCAAGCCGGTGCAGTTGTCAGGCGGCCAGCGCCAGCGTGTGGCCTTGGCCCGCGCGTTGGTCAATCGGCCACGCGTGTTGCTGCTGGACGAACCCTTGGGCGCGCTGGATTTGAAGCTGCGCGAGCAGATGCAAAGCGAGCTGAAGAAGCTGCAGCGCCAACTCGGCATCACCTTTATTTTCGTCACCCACGACCAGACTGAGGCGCTGTCGATGTCCGACCGCGTGGCGGTGTTCAACAAGGGCCGCATTGAGCAGGTCGACACCCCGCGCAATCTCTATATGAAACCGGCCACGCCGTTTGTGGCCGAGTTTGTCGGCACCTCGAATGTGCTGCGCGGCGAGTTGGCGCAATTGCTCACGGGTAGCGCCGCGCCCTTCTCGATTCGCCCGGAACACATCCGTTTGCAAGAGGCGGCGGGCAGTGATGCCAACGCCACCGAAGTGCTGGTCACCGGCCTGCTGCACGATGTGCAGTACCAAGGCGCCGCCACGCGCTTTGAAGTACGCCTGGAAAACGGCCAGAACCTCAGCGTGACCCAGGCCAATAATCAGTGGCAGCAAAGCGCGCCGGCGTTTCAGCCCGGGCAGCAAGTGAGCGTGCGCTGGGCCCGCGAGGCCATGGTGGCGCTGGTTGATGGGGAGGCTCGCTGATATGAGCGCCCTCGCTACGCCCTTGGCTGAACGCCGCCCTGGCGGGTTGCTGCACGGGTTGTCGAACCTGCTGTACCGCAAGCCCAATCTGTATCTGGCGATGCTGCTGATACCGCCGCTGCTGTGGTTCGGCGTGATCTATTTCGCCCCGCTGCTGACCTTCCTCTGGCAGGGCGTGTACACCTACGACGAAATGGCCATGGCCGCCACGCCGGACCTGACCTGGGCCAACCTGGCCGCGCTGTTCGAGCCGGCCAACTACGACATCATTCTGCGCACCGTGACCATGGCCATCGCCGTGTCGCTTGCCAGCGCTGCGCTGGCCTTTCCCATCGCCTATTACATGGCGCGCTACACCACGGGCAAAACCAAGGCGTTCTTTTACATCGCGGTGATGCTGCCGATGTGGGCCAGTTACATCGTCAAGGCCTACGCCTGGACGCTGCTATTGGCCAAGGGCGGCGTGGCGCAGTGGTTCGTGGAGCAGCTGCATTTGGGGCCGGTGCTGCAATTCATTCTGGGCATTCCGGGCATTGGCGGCAGCACCTTGTCGACCTCGCAGCTGGGCCGCTTTCTGGTGTTTGTGTACATCTGGCTGCCGTTCATGATTCTGCCGATTCAGGCCTCGTTGGAGCGCCTGCCGCCGTCGCTGCTGCAGGCCTCGGCCGATCTTGGCGCGCGCCCTGCGCAAACCTTTATGCAGGTGATTTTGCCGCTGTCGGTGCCGGGCATCGCTGCCGGTTCGATCTTCACCTTCAGCCTCACCCTGGGCGATTTCATCGTGCCGCAGCTGGTGGGCCCGCCCGGGTTGTTTATCGGCAACATGGTTTATACCCAGCAAGGTTCAATCGGCAACATGCCGATGGCCGCCGCGTTCACCTTGGTGCCGATCGTATTGATCGCCGTGTACCTGTCCATCGTTAAACGATTGGGGGCTTTCGATGCGCTCTGATTCTTCAGCTTCGCTGCCGCTGAAAATGGCGGCCTGGGGCGGGTTGGTGTTTTTGCACTTCCCGATCCTGATCATCTTTATGTACGCCTTCAACACCGAGCAGTCGGCGTTCAGCTTTCCGCCGCAGGGCTTCACGCTGCACTGGTTCAGCGTCGCCTTCGCGCGGCCGGATGTGCTGGAGGCGATCAAGCTGAGCGCGCAGATCGCCTGCCTGGCCACGCTGATCGCCATGGTGCTCGGCACCCTCGCCGCCGCCGCGCTGTACCGCCGCGATTTCTTCGGCAAGGAAGGCGTGTCGCTGATGCTGATTTTGCCCATCGCCCTGCCCGGCATCGTGACCGGCTTGGCGCTGCTGACGGCGTTCAAAGCCTTCGGCATCGAGCCGGGCATTTTCACCATCGTGGTGGGCCACGCCACGTTCTGCGTGGTGATTGTTTACAACAACGTGATCGCCCGTTTTCGCCGTACTTCCCACAGCCTGATCGAAGCCTCGATGGACCTGGGCGCCGACGGCTGGCAGACGTTCCGCTACATCATTTTGCCGAACCTCAGCTCGGCGTTACTGGCCGGCGGCATGTTGGCGTTTGCGCTGTCGTTCGACGAAATCATTGTGACCACCTTTACCGCTGGCCACGAACGCACCTTGCCGCTGTGGCTGCTCAACCAACTCAGCCGCCCGCGCGACGTGCCGGTGACCAACGTGGTCGCCATGCTCGTGATGCTGGTGACCATGCTGCCGATTCTGGGGGCGTATTACCTCACCAAGGGTGGGGAAAGCGTGGCCGGTAGCGGCGGGAAATAAAAGCGAACTTGCGGGCTTTTGTAGGAGAGGCTTTTAGCCTCGAGCGGTTAAAAACTCGAGGTTAAAGCCTCTCCTACAGGGTCCTTACACAGACCTGAAAAAGGGGAATTAGCCATGCAAACCAAACTGCTGATCAACGGCCAACTGGTCGCCGGTGAAGGCGCCGCGCAAGCGGTTTTAAATCCCTCGCTGGGCACCGAGCTGGTGAGCATCAACGAGGCCAGCGAAGCCCAGGTGGACGCCGCTGTACGCGCCGCCGACGCCGCGTTCGACAGCTGGTCGCAAACCGCGCCGAAAGACCGTTCGCTGTTGCTGCTCAAGCTCGCCGATGTGATCGACGCCAACGCCGAAGAACTGGCGCGGCTCGAATCACAGAACTGCGGCAAGCCGTACAACGCCGCGCTAAATGACGAGCTGCCGGCGATTGCCGATGTGTTCCGCTTCTTCGCCGGCGCCAGCCGCGTGATGGGTGGCTCGGCCGCCGGTGAATACCTGCCAGGCCACACCTCGATGATTCGCCGCGATCCGGTCGGCGTGGTCGCCTCCATCGCGCCGTGGAACTACCCGCTGATGATGGCCGCCTGGAAACTCGGCCCGGCCCTGGCCGCCGGCAATACTGTGGTGCTCAAGCCGTCCGAGCAAACGCCGCTGACCGCCTTGCGCCTGGCCGAACTGGCTGCCGACATTTTCCCCGCTGGCGTGCTCAACGTGGTGTTCGGCCGTGGCCCAAGCGTGGGCGCGCCGCTGACCGGCCACCCGAAAGTGCGCATGGTGTCGCTGACCGGTTCGGTGGCCACGGGCAGCAACATCATCGCCAGCACCGCCGACACCGTGAAGCGCATGCACATGGAATTGGGCGGCAAGGCGCCGGTGGTGATTTTCGATGACGCCGATATCGACGCCGCCGTGGACGGCATCCGCACCTTCGGCTTCTACAACGCCGGCCAAGACTGCACCGCCGCCTGCCGCATCTACGCGCAAAAAGGCATCTACGAAAAATTCGTGACCAAGCTGGCCGAGGCCGTGAGCACCATTAAATACGGCGTGCAGGATGACGACAGCACCGAGCTTGGCCCGCTGATCACGCAGCAGCACCTGGACCGCGTGGCCGGTTTCGTTGAGCGTGCCCGCGCCATTCCCCATATCAAAGTGCTTACCGGCGGCAAGAAGGTCGACGGGCCTGGCTTCTTCTTCGAGCCGACCGTGCTGGCCGGCGCGTTGCAGGATGACGAAGTGGTGCGCCGCGAGATTTTCGGCCCCGTTGTGTCGGTCACCGAATTCAGCGACGAAGCCCAGGCGCTGGCGTGGGCCAACGACTCCGATTACGGCCTGGCCTCCTCTGTGTGGACCCAGGATGTCGGCCGCGCCCACCGCTTTGCCGCCCGCCTGCAATACGGCTGCACCTGGGTGAACACGCACTTCATGCTGGTCAGCGAAATGCCCCACGGCGGCCAAAAGCTGTCGGGCTACGGCAAAGACATGTCCATGTACGGCCTGGAGGACTACACCACCGTGCGGCATGTGATGTTCAAACATTAAGGAAAGCCTGTAGGAGAGGCTTCAGCCTCGATTGGCCCGACATAACGCGGCCAAGCGCAACGAGGCTAAAGCCTGTCCTACAAAAGGTCTTTGCAAGGTTTTATCCCCACTTTTCACCGTCCCGGCCGTTGCTGGCGTGCGCAGCAGCGGTGGTGAGCCGTGGCCGTTTGCGGGTGCGCAATGCCAATAACGACAGCCCAACCGGGCACATAAATAAATAGCTGCCATCACCTCGAGGAGCACTAAAAATGAGCGATCAATTCGCCGACAGCGACGCGGAGCAACTACGCGCGCTGGGCTATACGTCCAACTTCAAACGCAGCATGAGCGTGACGGAAAACTTCGCGCTGGGCTTTACCTACCTGTCGCCCGTGGTGGGCGTGTACACCCTGTTTGGCCTGTGCCTGGCAGCCGGCGGCCCGCCGATGTTCTGGGCCTATTTGCTGGTCGGCCTTGGGCAAATGCTGGTGTGCCTGGTGTTTGGCGAAGTGGTGTCGCAGTTCCCGATTTCCGGCGGCGTCTATCCGTGGGCACGCCGGTTGGTGGGCAAGCGCTGGGCGTGGATGGTCGGCTGGGTGTACGCCTGGGCATTGGTGGTGACCATTGCCGCCGTGGCCGTGGGCGCGGGGCCGTACATGGCGGCCATGCTCGGTTTCGAGCCAAGCAATAACACCAACATCGGCATCGCCCTGGTGCTGACGGTCATCGCCACGGTGGTCAACCTCAGCGGCACCAAGGTGCTGGCGCGCATCGCCATGTTCGGCTTTATCTGCGAACTGCTGGGCGCGTTGGTGGTGGGCATCTACTTGCTGATTTTCGAGCGTCATCAGCCGTTCAGCGTGTTGTTCAATACGTTCGATATCAGCATCGACGGCTCGTACCTGCCGGCCTTCCTCACTGCCTCGCTGGCGGGCATGTTCCTGTACTACGGCTTCGAGGCCTGCGGCGACGTGGCCGAGGAAACACCGAACCCGAGCAAGAGCATTCCCAAAGCCATGCGCATGACCATCTACGTCGGTGGCATCGCGGCCATGTTCGCCTGCCTGGCGCTGATTTTGGCGGTGCCGGATATGGCTGCCGTGATCAACGGCACCGACGCCGACCCGGTCACCACCATTCTCAACAACGCCTTCGGTGCCACGGGCTCGAAAGTGGTGATGGCAGTGGTCATGGTCTCGTTCATCTCCTGCGTGCTGAGTCTGCAAGCGGCGGCCAGTCGCCTGTTGTATTCGTATGCCCGTGACGAAATGATCATCGGCAGCAGCCTGTTGAAAAAACTGTCGCCGACCACCCATGTACCGACCACGGCGTTGCTGGTGTGCGGTGTGTTGCCGGCCATCGTCATCTGCCTGGGCTTTGTGCTGCAAGACGCCATCGCCACCATCGTCAGTTTTGCTGCCATCGGCATTTACCTGGCGTTTCAGATGATTGTCAGCGGCGCCTTGTTTGCCCGTCTGCGTGGCTGGAAACCCAGCGGTGCATTCACCCTCGGCGGCTGGGGCATGCTGGTGAATATCGGCGCGTTGATCTACGGCGTGCTGGCGATCATCAACATGGCCTGGCCGCGCTCGCCGGATGCCGCCTGGTACGTGAACTACGGCATGCCGTTGTCCACCGCCATCGTGATTGGCCTGGGCGTGATTTACATGGTGCTGCGCAAGCCGTACGAACATGGCACTGCGCCAGCCGGCGATGCCTGGAAACTCAACAAGTAAAACCGCTAATGCCCGGTTCACGCCGGGCCCAGCGTGGCAGGATGTTTGTGCTTACGAGGTGCGCGCGATTGCGCGCCTCGTAATACAAGAGGCATGATGCGGCGAAGGCACCCACCGTCAGCTCGGAGCAGCCGGCAGTGACCGCTGCTCATGGAAGATGCCATGCCACATTCGATTTCGCGCCAAGGTCGGCCAATCCCCTCTCAGCGTTCAACACAACGGCCGTTCTGGCTGCTGGTGTTGTTTTTGCCGTGGTTTGCCAGTCAAAGCAGCCAGGCTGCCGTGCCGCCGCCGGCACATTTGCAGACCATCGATTTTCAGCTGCGCTGGAAACACCAATTCCAATTCGCCGGTTACTACGCCGCCATCGCCCAGGGTTATTACCGTGAGGAAGGCTTCGACGTGCGCCTGCATGAGGGCGCGCCGGGCAAAACGCCGGTCGAAGAAGTGCTGGCCGGACGAGCGCTGTATGGCGAGTCCAACAGCGAATTGCTGTTCGAGCGTTTGAACGGCAAACCGCTGGTGGCGCTGGCGGCCATTTTTCAGCATTCGCCTTCGGTGCTGCTGGCCCGCTCCGATGCCGGCATTCACACGGTGCACGACCTGGTCGGCAAGCGCGTGATGCTGATGAACGCGCAAACCGATGCCGACTTTCTCACCATGTTCAGCCGCGAAGGCATCGACCCCGCCAGCCTCGACTTGCAGCCCAGCAGTTACGACGTCAACGACCTGGTGAGCGGCAAGGTGCAGGCGTTCAATTCGTACCTCACCAACGAGCCGTTTTACCTGCAACAGCACAACGTGGCTTACACCGTGCTGTCGCCGGCCACCTACGGCATCGATTTCTACAGCGACATTCTGTTCACCACCGAGGCAGAAGCCACCGACAACCCTATCCGCGTGGCCGCGTTTCGCCGCGCCACCTTGCGCGGCTGGCGGTACGCGATGGATCACCCGGACGAGATCATCGATCTGCTGCTGACCAAGTATCAGGTGAACAAAACCCGCGAACACCTTCAGTTCGAAGCGCAGGCAATGCGCGGCCTGATTCTTCCCGACCTGGTGGACATCGGTCACATGAACCCCGGCCGCTGGCTGCGCATGGCCGAAGCGTTCAAAGAACAGAACATGGTGGCGAACATGAGCCGCCTGGACGGCTTTCTCTACGACCCCAACCCGCCGCAACTGGTGGAACGGCTGCGCACCATCATCATGCTCATCAGCATTGGCTGCGCCGCCATTCTGGTGGTGGTGCTGATTTTGCTCAGCAGTCAGCGTCGACTGCAGCGCGAGATTGCCCGGCGCATCGTCGCCGAGGAAGAAGTGCGCGCCCTGGCGTTTCACGATTCGCTTACCGGCCTGCCAAACCGCAACAGCTTTATTCCCTACGCCACGCAAAAGCTGCTCACCGCCAAGCGCAACGATGAGCGCCTGGCCCTGTGTTATTTGGACCTGAACAAATTCAAGGAAATTAACGACTCTTACGGCCACCAGGCCGGCGATGCGATTCTGGTGCATGCGGCGCAAGCCATCAGCGCCAACATTCGCGAGGCCGACATGGCCGCGCGCATGGGCGGCGACGAGTTTGTGGTGCTGCTTGACGGCGTGCACGACGCCGATGACATCTACCGTCTCACTGAACAGATTTCCCACGCCATCGCCCAGCCTATGCTCTGGCAGGGCCGCGAATTGAGTGTTTCGTGCAGCCTGGGCGTGGCGATTTACCCGCAAGCGGGCGAACAGCTGGACGAGCTGATGTCCAAAGCCGACTCGGCGATGTTCTATAAAAAAGCCGCGATGCTGGCCCTGCGCTAGGGCCACTGCCAGTCAACTAGCCTGAACCATCTGCCGCCGACGCCGGTCCACCCTTCAGTTACCTCTGATTGAAGGAACGGCTATGAACACGCAAAAACGCTACGTCCCGCAGGAAATCGACGACATCGAGGACCGCATGGGTTCCATCGAGCAGTTGGACTTCGACGCCCGCAATGATGAGCGCAGCGGCCAAGTGGGCGACCTTAAATCTCCGGAAGAAATCGCCCGTGAGCAGCCGGCCAAGCGCGTGCGTGAAGCCGGCCAGAGCGGCGGCGAGACCCTCGGCATTGGTGAGAACGAAGACGGCGTCAGCATGGACGACCTGAGCCCGGAAACCCTGATCGACGAAACCGGCGCCCGCTCGCCCAACGAGCCAGGCGGTAGCACGGCGGCAGATTGGGATTTGAGCATTGTCGATGAGGCGGATATCGGCGAGGGGTATGGGCTGGATGAGGAAGAGTTGGCGCATGTGAAGCCGTTGGATGGGAAGCCGGAGTAGATCGGTTTTGTAATCCGTCGCTGCTTTCGCGTGGGGTTAGTGGGCTGTGCACGTCGCGCCATTCTGGATCCCCGCGTGCGCGAGGATGACGGGGGGTTGATAAGAACGCCGTCATCCTCGCGAAGGCGGCGGTTCGACGACTCGAGATCCAGAATCGATCGGCTGACGGTGATTGCCCGACGAGCCTCAAGTGCCCCCCTACCGCGCAGCAATATGCGCAATCATCAACTGCACCGTCTCCTGCCCGCGATACTCGTTAACGTCCAGCTTGTAAGCCAACTCCACCCAGCGCACGGTGGGGTTTGGCCACACCTCGCGGTCGATGCCAAACGCGATGCCGTCCAGCTGCACCGAGCCGCACTCGCTTTTGAGCACCACTTTTAAATGCCGCTCGCCGACCACCCGTTGCTGCACCACTTGAAACACGCCATGGAACAACGGCTCAGGGAAATGTTGCCCCCACGGTCCGGCGTTGCGCAGGGCGCGGGCCAGTTCCAGGTGAAACTCTTCCACGGCCAGCGCGCCGTCTGACAGCAGCCGGCCGGTGAGGTCATCTTCTTGCAGGTGGCGGCGCACTTCGGTGTCGAAAGCAGCGGCAAATGCGGTGAAATGCTCCTGCGGTAACGACAACCCGGCGGCCATGGCGTGGCCGCCGAATTTGCTGATCAGGCCAGGGTTTTTGGCGGCCACGGCATCCAGTGCATCGCGAATGTGAAAGCCCGGCACCGAACGCGCCGAGCCTTTAAGCACGCCATCGCCGGCATCGGCAAAGGCAATGGTCGGCCGGTGGTAACGCTCTTTCAGGCGCGAGGCGAGGATGCCGATCACGCCCTGGTGCCAGTCTGCTTCGAACAGGCACAGGCCAAACGGCAAGGTGTCCAACGGCAGGTCTTTGAGTTGGGCCAACGCTTCGCGCTGCATGCCTTGTTCGATGGCTTTGCGGTCTTGGTTAAGCTGGTCGAGCTGCACGGCCATGTCGCGCGCCAGGGCTTCGTCTTCGCACAACAGGCATTCGATGCCCAGGCTCATGTCGTCCAGCCGGCCCGCCGCATTCAGGCGCGGGCCGAGAATAAAGCCCAGGTCGGTGGAAGTGATGCGCTCGGCCGGCCGCCCGGCCACTTCGAGCACGGCGCGCAAACCTGGGCGCGCACGGCCTGCGCGAATCCGGGCGAGGCCTTGGTGCACCAGAATGCGGTTGTTGGCGTCCAGCGGCACCACGTCGGCAACGCTGCCCAGGGCGACCAGGTCGAGCAATTCAGCCAGGTTCGGTTCTTTGATGCCGGCACGGGTGAACCAGTCCAGCTCACGCAACCGGGCACGCAGGGCCAGCAATACATAAAAAATCACGCCAACACCGGCCAGCGCTTTGCTCGGGAAGGTGCAGCCGTGCTGGTTGGGATTGACGATGGCGTCGGCGGCGGGCAGTTCAGGGCCGGGCAAGTGGTGGTCGGTGACCAGCACATTCAAGCCGGCCGCCTTCGCGGCCGCCACGCCTTCAACGCTGGAAATGCCGTTGTCCACCGTCAGCAATAACTGTGGTTCGCGCTCCAGGGCGACGGCGACAATTTCCGGGGTCAGGCCGTAGCCGTATTCAAAACGATTGGGCACCAGGTAATCGACGTGGGCCGCGCCCAGCGCCCGCAAGCCGAGCACGCCGACGGTGCTGGCGGTAGCGCCGTCGGCGTCGAAGTCGCCGACGATCAAAATGCGCTGACGCTGCTCCAGCGCCTGCACCAGCAACGCCACAGCGGCGTCGATGCCCATCAGTTGCTGGTAGGGAATCAGCTTGGCCAAGCCTTTATCCAACTCCAGCGCCGACTGCACGCCACGGGCGGCATACAAACGGGTCAGCAGGGGCGGCAGGTCGCCGAGGTTGGGCAAGGTGGCAGGTAACGGGCGGGCTTCGATGCGCATGGGTTTTGGCAGGTTCTACACAAGTAAAAAGGCATTCAACGGGGCGACCCCATCACGCGGAGGAGTCGGCGCGGGCGCGCATCAGGCATTCGGCCGGCGGGCACCTTCGATGTTCCAGTGCGGCTCGATTTCGCTGAGGCGCAGTCTAAACCGTTCCACCTGTTCGGAGAAACGCATCGCCAGCCAATGCAGGCCTTGCAGCGTGCTGTCCTGACCAAGGGGCGTGGGTTCAGCGCCAACCAGGCTGTTGGACGCCTCGTTACGCTGCAACAGCAGGCCCACCCGGCCGAAACGCAGGGCACGCACGGTGCGCAGCAGTTGCCGGCGCACCGCCATTTCACGCGGCGTGCAGGCCAGTTCGAAGCCGGACGCGGGCTGGCAGTTGACCAACATTTCCAGCGTTTCAAGAATCGAGCGGTGCAGACGTTGCAGCTCTTCCAGGCGCGCGAGCGGCACGCGCGTTTCCTTGGCCACAGACTCCATCAGCGCCCGCGCCTGCACCAGCCGTTGGCTCATGACCACAAAGCGCTGGCCCGTTTGTTCGACGGACTGCGGTTTGCCGTCCAGTAGTGCGCCGTAAAGCCGGGCGCAGTCGCGCAGGTTGTCGGCCAAGCGATAACGCCAGGCGTAGACCGCGTATTGCGGCAGCACGAACGAGAAGGCTACGGCAATGGAAATGCCGATCAGCACGTTGGCGGTGCGCCATAAGCCGGTACTGAAATCCAGATCGCCGTGACCGGCGACGATCACCATGGTGATGGCCGTCAGCAACGCGACATAACCGGGCCGGCCGATGGCGTAATAGGCGCAGGCACCCGCGCTGATCGACATGAGCGTGAAGAACAGCAGCAGCGAACCGGACAGGTTCATCAACACAATCAACCCCAGCCCGATAGCGGCGCCGAGCATGGTGCCCAGCGCGCGCTCCATGGCTTTCTTGCGCACATTGCCGTAGTGCTGCAACCCGCCGACCACCACCAGCAGCGACACCGATGCCCACACGCCGTGGGGCAGGTTGATACCAGTGGTTAGAACAACCGTGGCCGCCATGGCCAGGCCCACGCGCACGGCGTGGATCATGTTGGCGTGTCGGTAGCGAACGTAGGGCGAGGTAATCGCCTGTATCAGTCGCGCCAGACGGCCGCGTCGTTGCGCTGCGGTCGGTGAAGTCTTAGAACCCATGGTGCCGTGACCTCGGTTAACCCTGCGCGGCGTTTATTCGCCGCGATCGCCCATCAGCCATTCCAGTTGCACTTCGTGCTGGCCACGCTCGTCGGTGACGTAAATGGTGCCTTCGCTGATCATCACGGCCCAGTTGATGGCGCGCGGCATGTCTTTGGCCAGGTTCTCCAGCGCCTCTTGCGGCACGGCGGCGATGTTGACGTTTTTCAGCATTTTTGCCGCGTCCACTACCTTGCTCTGCCACACGCGCAAGCTGCCGTAGGCCAACAGGCTGGTGCGTTCGGTGCGGCGCGAACACCAGGTCAGGCGATCGGCATCCGGCAAGCCGACTTCGATCCAGTGCAGCACGCGGCCGTCCAGGCTCTTCTCCCACAGCGCCGGCTCATCGACATCCGACAGGCCACGGCCAAAGCTCAATTCTTCGCTGTACCACAGCGCGTAGGCCAGCAGCCGCACGGTCATGCGCTCTTCGGTTTCCGAAGGATGGCGGGCGATGGTCAGGCGCGATGTGGCGTACACGCCCCGGTCGAGGTCGGTGAGGTTGAGGTCGACTTTGTAGGTCGTGGAAGGCTGGGCCATGGTCGGGTGTCTGGGCAGGGGAAAGGTCGGCAAGTCTACCGCAAGCGACCGCTGCGGGTTAGAGTCGCGGCCATTGTCTGCCGCCGGATTGCGCCATGAACCTTGCCAACAAACCCCTCGCCGGGGTGAAAGTCGTTGAACTGGGCACGCTGATCGCCGGGCCGTTCGCCTCGCGCATCTGCGCCGAATTTGGCGCCGAGGTGGTGAAGGTGGAGTCGCCCGATGGCGGCGACCCGCTGCGCAAGTGGCGCAAGTTATACGAAGGCACGTCGCTGTGGTGGTTTGTGCAGGCGCGCAATAAACAGTCGCTGACGCTTAACCTCAAACACCCGGATGGCCGTGAGGTGCTTCGCAAGCTGCTGAGTGAAGCGGACATCCTGATCGAAAACTTCCGACCCGGCGTGCTGGAAAAACTCGGTTTCGGTTGGGACGTTTTGCACGCGCTGAATCCAAACCTGGTGATGGTGCGGTTATCCGGTTTCGGCCAGACCGGCCCGATGAAAGACCAACCGGGGTTTGGCGCGGTGGGCGAGTCCATGGGCGGGCTGCGTTACATCACCGGCTTCGAAGACCGCCCGCCGGTACGCACCGGCATTTCCATTGGCGACTCGATTGCCGCGCTGTGGGGCGTGATCGGCGCGTTGATGGCGCTGCGGCACCGCGAGGTCAACGGCGGCAAAGGCCAAGTGGTGGACGTGGCGTTGTACGAGGCGATTTTCGCCATGATGGAAAGCATGGTGCCGGAGTTCGATGTGTTCGGCTTTATTCGCGAGCGCACCGGCAACATCATGCCGGGCATCACGCCCTCTTCCATCCACACCAGCGCCGACGGCAAGCACATTCAGATCGGCGCCAACGGCGATGCGATTTTCAAACGCTTTATGCTCGCCATCGGCCGCGCCGACCTGGCGGACGATGCCTCGCTGGCCAGCAACGATGGCCGTGACCTGCGCCGTGATGAGTTGTACGGCGTGATCGACCGTTGGGTTGGCTCGTTGCCGCTGGAAGCGGTGTTGGCCGCACTGAACGCCGCCGAGGTGCCGGCCAGCCGCATTTTCTCCGCAGAAGACATGTTCGCCGACCCGCAATACCTGGCCCGGGAAATGTTCCTCAGCGCCAAGCTGCCGGACGGCAAAGCCTTCAGGATGCCGGGCATCGTGCCCAAGCTGTCTGACACACCCGGCAGCGCCGAGTGGGTGGGGCCGCAATTGGGCGAGCATAACCACAGCGTGCTGGCGGGCTTGGGGTACAGCGCCGAGCAGATTGCCGCGTTGAAAAGCGCGGGCGCGATCTGACCGCGTCAGTGCCAGCCGGCGCGTGGTTCGCGAGCAAGCTCGCTGCTACAAAATCTCGTACGTCGGTGCCATCTGGATAAGCGCTCTGGACTCCGCCAGGCGCGGCCTTTATCGTTCGCCGACTGAGTAAAGGCGCGTTAGACGCTGACACTCTCCACGCTGTACTCCTGGTGTCCCCGGAGTGTTGTTCTGATGCCTTCACTGCCCTTCTTCCAACGCTTGCTGGTGCTCGCGCTTTGCGCCGTCGCTGCCCTCCCCGCGTGGGCGCAGGATAAGCCACGGCTAATCTGGACGATGCGCGACATGCCGCCGTTCACCATTCTCGAAGGCCCGCTCAAAGGCCAGGGCATCGCCGACCGCATGATGAAACGGCTTATCGCCGACATGCCCCAGTACGAGCACGTATTCAGCCTGGCCAACCGCGCCCGCGCGATGCAGATACTCAACAGCGGCGTGCTGACCTGCGATTCCGGTTTGCTCTGGAGCAAAGAGCGCGAGCAGGTGATGCATTTCTCGATTGGGACCTTGGGCATCCTCACCAACGGCATCGTGGTGCGTAAGAGCGATGAGCCAGAACTGGCCGGGTTTATTTCCGGCGGTGCGTTCGATTTGGAAGCGTTTCTGGCCGACGGTCGTTACAACGTCGGCACGCTGGTGGAACGCAGCTACGGCAAGGTGATCGACGCCGAACTGCAACACGCCAAGCCGGAGCGAATCGTGGTGCACCACGGCATCGATGCCACCTTGAGTTTGCTGCGCATGCAACAACACCGGCGCCTGACGGCGGTGCTCGGCTACTGGCCAGAAATGCGCTACCAGGGTGAGAACGCCGGCGTGCCGTTGGACGCGTTGAGCTTTTACCCGGTCAAGGGCGTACCGGTTTACCAACTCGCGTACGTGACCTGTTCGAAAACGCCGGAAGGCCTGGAGGCGATTAAAGCCATCAATGCGTCCGTGCGCCGATTGCGTGAGGGCGAGGTGATTGAGCTGTACGCGCAGTGGCTGAACGGGGCGACGCGGGAGGCGTATTTGAAGGCGGCGAAGGGATTTTTTAAGGAGTGAGCGTCTGGGGCTGAAAACCCTCTCCCCCGGCCCCTCTCCCGCAAGCGGGCAGAGGGGAGCAAAGTGCATCGAGGCAAGAAGCGCGATCAGCCCCCTCTCCCGCTTGCGGGAGAGGGCAAGGCCAAACGCAAAATTCCAGCCAGAAAAAAGGCCGGCACCACGCAAATGGGCCGGCCTTTTTCGTTGCCGCTAGCGCTTACAGCGGCTTACCGCGATTGCCGTGTTCGCTCACAAAGCTCTGCATGGCTTTGATGTCGTTCGGCAGCACGGTGCAGCGCTCGTCACGATCAAACAGATCTTGCAGATGCGGCGGCAAGATCGGGCCTTTGCCGACGCCGGCTTTTTCCACCGCTTCGGGGAATTTCACCGGGTGGGCGGTGCCCAGCACCACCATCGGCGTGCTCAGGCTACGGCGGCACTCGCGCGCGGCTTTCACGCCAATGGCGGTGTGCGGGTCGAGCAGCTCACCGCTTTCGGCGTACACCTGGGCGATGGTTTCGCAGGTTTCTTCGTCGCTGACGGCCAGCGAGTCGAACAGCTTGCGCGCTTCGGTCCAGCGATCCTGGTCAACGCTGAAACCGCCGCCTTTCTTGAAGGTGGCCATCAGGTCGAAGATCGCGGCGCCGTTGCGGCCGTGCAGGTCGAACAGCAGGCGTTCGAAGTTCGACGAAACCATGATGTCCATCGACGGCGACAGCGTGGGGTGCAGCGTGTCTTTCACATACTGATTGCCGCTCATAAAGCGGTGCAGGATGTCGTTGCGGTTGGTGGCGACGATCAGCTGGCTGATCGGCAAGCCCATGTTGCGCGCCAGGTAGCCGGCGAAAATGTCACCGAAGTTGCCGGTCGGCACCGAGAACGCAA
>Ga0157370_10001729_pt1 | contig 26883 bp, 21 predicted proteins | sample C35metaG_FD_113463 | JGI IMG/M metagenome (GOLD analysis project Ga0157370, IMG submission 113463) | Corn rhizosphere microbial communities from Kellogg Biological Station, Michigan, USA - C3-5 metaG | ecosystem: Host-associated > Plants > Roots > Rhizosphere > Soil | place: USA: Michigan...
CACTGCCCTGCTCCAGCGCTGTGCTCAATTGCTGGCGCACCAGCGCGAGTTCCAGCGGCCGCTCGATGCCGGCGGCCTGTGCCTGGTCACGCAACGCGGCGCAGGCCTGGCTGAGCAACAACAAAGTGTCGCCGGCTTCGCGCTCGTCGAACAGTGCGTCGATCATCGCTTGCAGGGTGTCGGCCCAGGCGGCCAGGGAACGCGGGCGTTGCAGGTCTTCGGCCAGGGAAGCCAGGCGCTGAACGAAACCCGCCAGGCGCCCGAGCAGTTGCGCGCGGGCGCCTTCGAGGGCATCCAGCGGCCAGGTGTCGCCCAATAGCGGCGCGGCATCGCCCGCCAATTGTGGCGGCGCGGCAAAGCCCAGCAGCAGGCGGTCCAGGCCTTGGCGCCACGTGAAGGCAGCATCGGCCGGTAAGCCCAGCTGCTCGCGGTGCTCGCTGTCACGGCCCCAGCGCACGCCAGCTTCGCGCAGCCAGTCGCGCAGCAGCGGCAAATCTTCGTTTTCAATGCCGGCACGGCGGGCAATCGACGGCTGCTCCAGCCAGGTGAGAATTTCTTCGGCGCCGAACCGGCTTTGCTCCAAGGTCAGAAGCGCGAGGAAGGCTTCGATAATCGGCAGCTCGGCGCGCAGGCTCCGGTCGGCCAGGCTGAACGGAATACGCGGCGAACGGGGCCCGCGACCCTGGCTGTCGCGTGTGGCAAACACGGCTTCGATAAAGGGCGCGTAGCGTTCGATATCGGGCGTCAACACCACCACCTGATCGGGCGTGAGCGTGGGGTCGGCAGCAAAACGGGCGAGCAGTTGGTCGTGCAGAATTTCCACTTCGCGCAGCGGCGAATGGGCGATATGCACTTCCAGGGATCGGTCGTCGTCACGCAGCGTCAGGCGCTCTTCGGGCTGACGCGTGCGCAGGCGCAAAATATCGTTTTGCAGGGCGCGCAGCAGCGAGGTGTCGTGCAGGTCGGCGTCCTCGGAGTACAGCCCTACTTCCTGGCCGCCGAGGCCGAACAGCGCGTCGAAAAAGTCGCGTCCCTGTTTGCCGAGGCTGGCGAGCAGCGGGTGGCCGACGTCCAGGTACCAATCATCAGCAGCGGTGGCGCTATTGAGTACCGGCTGGCGCGCCAGTTCGCGCACGTCACGAATATCGCCCCAGGCTTCGCGGCACGGGTTAAGGGCGCAAACCACCACCTCAACGTGCCGAGCCAGCCCGTCGAGCACACGCATGTGGTGCGGCGGCAAAGTGCTGATGCCGAACACCAGCAAGCGTTCGGGCAGGCCGGCAATGGGCGTGTCGTCGTGCAGGCGGCGCAGTAAATCGTCGAGCAAGCGCGCGCGGTGCGGGTGGCCGTCGCGGGTCAGTTCACGCCAGAGCAAGGCTTGCCAACCTTCGTCGGCGCCAAGGTCGAGCAACTCGTTGCGCTCCCAGGCGGCGAGCCAGTCGTCGCGGTACAACAGGTATTGGTCGAAGACGTCGGCAATGCGAGCGCCGAGCGACAATCGCCGACGCTCATCGCCGCCTTCCAGGTACTGCGCCAGCCGCGGCGCTTGCTCCAGGTTGCTCGGTTCGCACAGCCAGTCGTACAGCCGCCACGTCAATGTGGTGGGCGAAAACGCCGATTGCTCCGGCAGCTTATTGATGAGGTCGCCCAATACCAGCCGGGAAATTTCCCAGACAAATTTGGCCGGAAGTTGCACCTCCAGCTGCATGGCGATGCCTTGTTTGCGCGCCAGCTCCAGCGTCAGCCAACGGCCCATGCCCTGGCTCGGCACCACGACCAACGCCGGGGCAAACGGCTCGCGCTGCGGTTGGGCCAACATCGTGGTGGCCAACGCGCCAAGGGTTTCCAGATCGGGGGCGTGGTAGAGCGTGAGCATGGGCGCCGTCGCTTGCAAAGATGGCACGTAGGTTACCAGCTCGGCAGGCCGTTCGGGACCGGCAAATCGCGCGTCGAAACTGGCGTGAAGCGCATTCGCCAACTACAGCTAACTGCATGGCGGAGAACAAAAAATCGAACGCCGGCCGTTTGCGTCCGGTCCACTGCCCATATTCGCCATGCTGCCAGGGAGGCCGCACTTATGCTGACCCTGCTCAACCTGCTTTCTGCCGTCGCCCTACTGATTTGGGGCACCCATATTGTGCGAACCGGCATCCTTCGGGTGTACGGCTCGCAACTGCGCAAAGTACTTAGCCACAACATGGACACGCGCCCGCTGGCCTTCGCGGCGGGCATCGGCGTGACCGCGCTGGTGCAAAGCAGCAACGCCACCGCACTGCTGGTGACCTCGTTCGTGGGCCAGGGGCTGATGGCGCTTACGCCGGCGCTGACGATCATGCTCGGCGCCGATGTCGGTACGGCCTTGATGGCGCGCGTGCTGACGTTGGATTTGTCCTGGCTGTCGCCGCTGCTGATTTTCCTCGGCGTGATTTTTTTCCTCTCGCGCAAACAGAGCCGCGCCGGCCAGTTGGGGCGCGTGGCAATTGGCTTGGGGTTGATTGTGTTGGCGCTGCAATTAATCGTCAGCGCCGCCCTGCCGATCACCGAAGCCCACGGCATTAAAGTGCTGTTTTCCTCACTGACCGGCGACGTGCTGCTCGATGCGCTCGTAGGTGCGTTGTTCGCGCTGATTTCCTATTCCAGCCTGGCCGCCGTGCTATTGACCGCGACCATGGCCAGCGCCGGCTTGATCAGCCTTCCGGTGGCGCTGGGCTTGGTGATTGGCGCCAATATCGGCAGCGGCATTCTGGCCTTGCTCACCAGCAGCATGCAGACCGAAGCAGGCCGCCGGGTGGCGTTGGGTAGCCTGCTGTACAAAATCATCGGCCTGCTGCTGATCAGCCCATTTATTCACCCGTTGGTGCACTGGCTGAGCACCTTGAAAATGAGCCCGCAAACCTTGGTGATCGGCTTTCACCTGGCCTACAACACCACGCGCTGCCTGCTGATGCTGCCGACGGTTCATGTGATGGCGCGCTTTTGCAATTGGCTGCTGCCTGACCGTCAGTTGGACAACGGCATCGCCAAACCCCGACACCTCGACATGACCGCGCTGGACACGCCCAGCCTGGCGCTCAACAACGCCGTGCGCGAAACCCTGCGCATCGGCGATTTGATCGAAACCATGCTCGGCCATTTCCTCGCCGTATTGCGCGGTCCGCAGCCGCTGGCAGGTAAAGAATTGCGGCGACTCGGCGATGACGTCGACGCGCTCTATAACGCCGTGAAGCTCTACCTGGCGCAGGTGCCGGGCGAGGCGCTGGGCGAGCACGATCGCCGGCGCTGGGCGGAAATCATTGAGCTGACCGTGGACTTGCAACAGGCCGCCGACCTGCTCGAGCGCATGCTTGGCAAAGTGCAAAACCAGAAGACCGCGCAGCAACATTCGTTTTCTGAAGCGGGCCTGCAAGAACTGACCGAAATGCACCAGCAACTGGTGGCCAACCTGCGCTTGGGGCTGAGCGTGTTTTTGTCGGGCGACGCCCACAGCGCCCGTCAGTTGCTGCGCGAGAAACGCCGGTTCCGCGCGCAAGAGCGACGCATGGCCCATGCCCACGTGTACCGGCTGCATCACCACATTGTGCAAAGCATCGAAACCAGCTCACTGCACTTGGAGCTGATCGCGGACATGAAGCGTCTTAACTCGCTGTTCTGCAGCAGCGCCTATGCCGCGCTGGAGGCCCACGAACACGGTGCGTTGGCTGATGGCGATGACGATCACCCTGAGTCAGCCATGCAGCACGCCGACGACGGGCACGCTCACGAGGCAAAACCGGCGGCACGTTGAGCGCTGTCTTTTAACCGACGGCTTGGGCAGAATCTGGCGCCATGCCCAACGCCATCGATCCCCGCCACGCCTCCGTCAGCGCCAGCCTCACCCAGTCGGTGCTGCACGCCGCTGCCCGGCTGGGTTTGGACCGCAACGACTTGCTGGCCCAGTGCGGCTTGAACGAGCAGCAACTGACCGATCCCGACGGCCGCGTTGCTTTCAGCGCCCATGAGCAACTGTGGCAGGAATTGGACGACCGTCTGCAAGCCAGCGAGCCAGGTTTGCTGATCGGCGCCAATCTTGCGCCCGGCCCGTTCAGCGTCTTGGGTTACCTGCTGCAAAGCAGCGCCACCCTGGGCGATGCCCTGGCGGCGGCGCTGCGTTATCAACGCCTGGTTGGCGAGGGCGGCGAGCTGCACCTGCACGCTGAGGGGGACGAACTGCGCGTGATTTATCGCCCCGTGCACCCCGAACTGCCCGCCACCCGTACGCGCGTGCTGGCGCTGATGGTTTTCTGGGTGCACATGATGGCGCCGCTGCTGCACACCTATCGCCTGCTTCGTGCGGAATTTACCCATCCCCAACCGCTTGATACGCAGCCCTACCTCGCCGCCTTCAATGCCGAACTTCGCTTCGGCTGCGCCGACTACGTACTGGTATTGCCATTGGCGCTTCGCAGTGCGCCGTTGATTCAAGCCAATCCACCGTTGCAAATCCTGCTGCGCCAGCACGCCGAAGCGCTACTGGCGCGCCTGCCCAGCGAAGGTCTAATCGCCCGGGTGGTCGCCCTACTCGGCGCCCAACTCGCCCATGGCGAACCGGACCGTGCCGATCTGGCGCGTACCCTCAACCTGAGCGAACGAACCCTGCAACGCCGCCTCGCCGAAGAAGGCAGCAGCTACCAGCAATTGCTTACCGACACCCGCCAGCAATTGGCCGAACGCTACCTCGACGATGGTCAATTGCCAGCTGCGGAAATTGCGTTGTTATTGGGCTATTCGGAGCCGAGCGTGTTCTTTCGGGCGTTCAGAAATTGGACGGGGTTGACGCCGGGGGAGTATCGGTCGCGCATACGTTCGGTCTAAGGCACTCAGCGAGGCGCTACGTGCGAACGAAGGCAAAAAGGGCCTGGTAGTCGCCCCTGTCGGCGGCCCGCAGGGCCTCGATGTACTTTTTGCGCACTGCGCCAGCCACCGCAAGGCTAGCCGCGCTTCCCCATGAAAAGGCGCGACTGCCACATTGACGCAGTAGCAAGTCGGCCATCAGCCGAGCATGGCGACCGTTGCCGTTGGCAAACGGGTGGAGCCACACGAGCCTGTGGTGGAAGCGGGCGGCGGTCTCTTCGAGGGGGTAAATGTCGTTTTCGATCCAGTAGCTGACATTGCCAAGCAGTTGCCGGAGCTGCTCAGCAATCTGGGTCCATTCACAGCCGATATTCTTGCCGGTCTGGCGAAACCGACCTGCCCACTCCCAGGTGTCGGAGAACATGCGTTTGTGCAGCTCGCGGCAAAACTGATCGGTGAGCACGTCGAGTTTTTTCTGTCGATCGAGCCAGCGGTGGGCGCTGTAGATATTCTCGGCCTCCCATTCATCCAGCTCGCTTTGAGTGCGGATATGAGTGGGCAACAGCCCCGCCGCCTCGTCGGGGTCGAGCGGAGTTTGACCTGGCCGCAACGCCACCGTCACCGCCACAAACGCGTCCATGAGCCGGACAACAATTCCTGTCGCCGATCCGCCACTTTGCGCTCGATGTAACTGTCCGAAGGCCGCTGATCTTCCAGCGCCATGGTGTGAGCGACGCCCATTACCTCTTGCCGCGCCAACGCGTCGGCTCGCGCTTCGATCATGTCGCCCAGCGGCTGGCGAGGGACTAAAGCGTACACAAGTTCGCAATCCAGCCCGGCCGCCAGTTTTCGAAGTTGACCGAGCGTGATGCGGTCGTTGGCCTCTGACACCTCGCATTTTTGCAGCGTGGAAGCCGACACCCCGACCAGTGCCGCCTGAACCCGAACCGAGCGACCAAGCGATTCGCGGATGGCTTTCAACCACCCCCCGCGCGGTTTAGTCGTGCCTTGCACCAGCATGAAAGGCTCAACGGCACGTTCAATTTGATGGAGACGAAGCTTGAAGAAAGAGAACGTCTGCATGGCGGCCCCCTGCGAACCAGAAGCGTGATCTGTATGTGTATACGCATACAACATACATGTTTATGTACGCCTATAGGCAATCAGTTAGCAATGTATCGTACGCCTATAGGCGCACAGATGAACGAAAAAGGCGCGTCTATGGCGCAATGTGGATTCATCAAGGGTTTGGGTTGTAGAAGGGAAACGCTGGAGTTAACTGTGTGCAGACGGTCGTCACATCCTGGCGCCAAGTAGCTCACGCACGCTGAGCTGGCTCGCTCTCACTAACGCACTGGCCATTTGGCTCAGCTGCTGAATCACGCCGGATTCGTGGGCCTTGTTGATAAAGGCGTCAGCGGTGGCAAGCGTTTCGACGTAGAGCATCAAGTCGGCGGCGCGCTCCAGCGCAGCTTCGATGGGCACACCGGCATTGACCGAGAACAGCGCAACCCCGTCTACGGTGTCGAAGGGTTGGGAGGTGGTTAAGGCGTTTTTCATCGTCATCTTCCTTAGCTCCGTTAAGCGGCCAAGCGAGCTGCAGTTCGAGCGACGGCGAACTCTACGTCGTGACGCGGCGCGAATCTGTCGGCTGCGACGGAAAAAGTCGCAGGTTAACGGGAACAAAATTGCCGTTTTGTGGCTGGGACAGGCGAAAAAAAACGCCGTCACAAGACGGCGTTTTCAGCGGGGTCGGAACTGCAACGGTGTTTAAAAATTCATGCGCCATTCCGCTTGCAAACCATGGTTACGGGCGTTGCTACCCACATCGCCGACATACCCCACGCCAAGGTTTTGCGCGGGACTGATGCCCAGGTCGACGCCAGCTTCCAGCGTCATGCTATTGCGGTCCAGCGTGCTGCCGTAGACGTCAAAGGTGCTGCCGCCGGATCGGTAGGCCTGCTGCGTCACCACGTCGACATCGCCAAACAGGCGACGCCATCCAGCGCTCGCATGGGGCGTGACGCTCATGCCGTTATCAAGCTGGCCGAGGTGTGCCAACCGCAGGCCAAGCGTAGCGCTGACATTGCTTTGCTGTTGGTCGTCGACGTGCAGCGCCGCTGCGCCACCCTTTTCATCGTAGGCGTCGCGGGCGTAGCGCTGGTAACCCAGGTTGAAAAACGGTTCTTTAAGCAACCGACCGCTGGCGGTTTGATAGGCGAATTCCACGAAGGCTTGCTGCCCTTTCGCCGAATATTCGCCACGAGGGGTGTCGCTGAATTGGTTAAAACTCAGCTCCCGTTTGCTCGTGCCGCTATGCCCGCTGTAGGCCATGCCCATACGCGTGGCCAGGGCGCCGTTCTGGTGTAGCGCATAGGCGCCGAGGTGGTAACTGTTGACGGCGCCGGTGAGATAACTGCCGGCGTCCAGGTCGGTTTTCGAGTAACCACTTACCACGCCCAGACGCCAGTCGCTGGTAACCGCCCAGTCGGCACCGATCAACGCGCCGCTGGTGCGCTGTTGCAGATCTGCGGGGTTGTCGTCCTGCTCGAAGGTGCCTTGGCTGCCAAGGGCCTGCAGCCACACGCGACCCTGCGCCTGCGGGTCTTGCAGGCCGCGTGCATCGTCTGGTGTGCCGGTGGCGACCAGCAGCGGGCCGTCATCGCGAAGCATCGCCGCTTGCAAGCTGTTGCCGCGGCTTTCGAGTTGTTGCATCGCCTGCAACATGCCGCTGCTGACTTGCCCGGTGCTGGCAAGCATGGCCGACACCCGGCTGGCATTGGCGGCGCCGGCCAGTTGTTCGAGGGCGACGCCGGCTGTATTAAAATCGCTCATCAGCAGATGATTGATCAGGCCTGGAGTCTTCACGCCCATGCTAGTGGCTGCATTAATCGCGCTCGGGCTGGTGGCGGCGGTAACAATCGATTTGTCGTTGCGATGCAGCTCCAGCTCAACCGAATGGCTGGTGTAGATCAGCTTCGGATCAAGGAAGTACAGATTGGTTTTCACGCCTTCGAACGTGCCGCCAACGCCAGCTCCGGCGGTGAGAATGGTGTACCGGGTATTCGGCTCGTAGGCGCCCATACCGGCCGCCACCTGCACGCTGGCGTTTTGAATCGAGACGTTGTCGCGCACATCCACCAGCCCGGCTTTGCCATCTGCGCCGGCGCTGACATAGAAGGTGGTGCCCAGCCCCATTTTCAGGCTGCCGTTGATGGTCAAGGTGTCGCTGGCAAACTCTGCCCCCAGCGCCCCGCCCTTAATTACTTCCACGCTGCCCACCGTGCCTTTACCGCTCAACACGCCGCCGCTGTTGACGGTAACGGCGGAATTGGCCAGCGTACCGTTAACGGTCAATTGCCCGCCGTTTACGCTGGTGGTGCCTGTCATGGCGCTGCCGTCGCCATTGAATGTCCATTCAAGCAGGCCGTCTTTAATCAGGCTAAGCGTGCCAGTGCCGCCATTTTCCAGCACACCGTCGAAGGCCGACGCTCCGAGTGCGCCGGTGTTGATGACCAACGTGCTATTGCCCTGCCCGCCATTACGAACGGTGCCCTCGCCCACCAAGCCACCCAACGTCATGCGCTGGCCGGCCAGTTGCAGGCTTGTTGCAGTGCCTTTGAGTTTCACCGCCACAATCTTGCTGGTGAGGTCTGCGCCTTCGAGTTTTAAATAACTGCTGTCGTTGAAAGTAAGTAAGCCGCCGACAATAGCGTCTTCGGCGGTAACGCGAATAAAACTTGCGTCGGAAAACGTAACTTGGGCGCCGTTTAGTGCACCTTTTTTTGAAGCTACAAGACTTGAATTATCTTTAAAGTATTGTTTACCCGCATTCACCGCATCGGCTTCGGACGCTTGTAATTGGCTATCACCGGAGAACTCTACCGAGGTGCCTGGTTTAAACGTATTTTTTATATTCGCCTGCACAACATCTTGCCCGGCGAAGCCCATATCCACGGCAATAGCGCCATCGGTGCTTGCGTTATAATCTGCGGCCAGCGCATGTGCGGCGATAACCTGAGCGATAACGGCGCATATAACAGACAACTTAAATGTATTCATAATTATTCCTTGAGTAAGCAACTTCACCGCGACACTTAATAGGCGAAACAATAAATTCGCTGCTGCCATTACGGCCGAAGCATTAGAAGAAAAGGGGGACTGAGGCAAACAACAGGCGCGGACGGTAACAACTTAAAAACTTAGTTGTCCACGCCAAGGAACTTCCCTACAAAACATTGAGATCGAAGAAAAACGAATCAGCCTGAAACCGAACTAAAACACTCACTTTCACACGACACTCGCACGTAATCGGCCGCCGCCAGAGAGCGGCGTTCGCTGGCCGCCCCCGTCTATTTTCCGTACCATCCGCCCCCCGTTTTGCCGTACCGCAGCCGCTGCCATGAAACCCGCTCGCCTTCGCGCCGACCTCCTCGCCGGCCTTACTACGTCATTTGCTTTGGTGCCGGAGTGCATCGCCTTTGCCCTGGTGGCGCACCTCAATCCGCTGATGGGCCTTTATGGCGCCTTTATCATCTGCACGCTCACGGCCTTGTATGGCGGGCGGCCTGGCATGGTGTCGGGGGCGGCGGGGTCGATGGCGGTGGTGATCGTGGCGCTGGTGGTGCAGCACGGCGTTCAATACCTGCTCGCAACGGTGTTGCTCGGCGGGGCGATCATGGTGCTGTTCGGGCTGTTGCGGCTCGGCAAGCTGGTGCGCATGGTGCCGCACCCGGTGATGCTGGGATTTGTGAATGGCTTGGCGATCATCATTGCGCTGGCCCAGTTAGAGCACTTCAAAAGCGGCGAGCAGTGGCTGAGCGGTTTGCCGTTGGCGCTGATGCTCGGCCTGGTGGCGCTGACCATGGCCATCGTCTATCTGCTGCCGCGCCTGACCCGCTCGGTGCCGCCGGCTCTGGTGGCGATTCTCAGCGTTGGCTTGGCGGTGTACCTGCTGAACCTGCCCACCCGCACCCTCGGCGACATGGCGCACATCGCCGGCGGCCTGCCGACCTTCGCGCTGCCCGCCCTGCCCTGGACCGTCGAGACGCTAAAAATCATCGCGCCCTATGCGCTGCTGATGGCCATGGTCGGCCTGCTGGAAACCCTGCTCACCCTTAACCTCACCGATGAAGTGACCGAAAGCCGTGGCTACCCCGACCGCGAGTGCGTGGCGTTGGGCGCGGCGAACATGGTGTCGGGCGCCTTTGGCGGCATGGGTGGCTGCGCGATGATCGGGCAAACCGTCATCAACCTCAGCTCCGGCGGCCGAGGGCGGCTGTCAGGCGTGGTCGCCGGGGTGATGATTCTGCTGTTCGTGCTGTTTCTGTCGCCGCTGATCGAGCGCATACCGCTGGCGGCGCTGGTGGGCGTGATGTTTGTGGTGTCGCAGCAGACCTTCGCCTGGGCCTCGCTGCGGGTGCTGCACAAAGTGCCGCTGAATGATGTGCTGGTGATTATCGCTGTCACGGTGATTACCGTATTTACCGACCTGGCCACCGCCGTCCTGCTGGGCATCATCATTGCCGCGCTCAACTTCGCCTGGCAGCACGCCCGCGAACTGTACGCCGACATTCACCTGGAACCCGACGGCAGCAAGCTGTACCGCCTGCACGGCACCTTGTTCTTTGCCTCGACGACGCCGTTCCTCAATCAGTTCGACCCTGCCCAAGACCCGGCGCACGTCACGCTCGACTGCCAGCACCTGAGCTTTGTCGACTACTCGGCCATTGCCGCGTTGAAAACCCTGCGCGAGCGCTACAGCAAAGCAGGCAAGCACCTGCGCGTGGTGCATTTATCCGAACGCTGCAAGAAGCTGCTCAAGCGCGCCGGCGCCGAGCACGCGTAACGGCATTCAGGCGTCAGCCACCACCACTTCGAGGCCGACGCGTCGGTAGTCTTCGATGTCGCCAGAGGGCACGCGGGCTTCAGTGAACAGCGTGTGCACCCGGGCACACGGCGCGATCAAAAAAGGCTCCACAGCGCCCAGTTTGTCGGCGGTGGTCACCGCGATCACCTGCGAGGCACTGTTTAGCAGCGCCTGTTTCAACTCCACTTCTTCGAAGCGCGGCGTGGTCAGGCCAATGTCCGGGTGCAACGCGCACACGCCGGTAAACAGCAGGTCGGCCTTGACGCCGCGAATCAGCTCCAGCGCCTCGCGGCCGTAAGTGGCCATGGTGGTGGGATTGAGCTGCCCGCCCGCCACAATCACGTTGATGCCGGGGTATTCCGCCAGCGCTACGGCCGTCATCGGCGAAGCGGTAATCGCGGTCAGGCGAATATCCAGCGGCAGCGCGCGGGCAATGTGCAGCGGCGTGGTGCCGGAATCGAAAATCACCACTTGGCCGTCTTGCACGCGCTCGGCGGCCAATTGCGCCAGTTGGCGTTTCATGTCGTCGCTGTCGTTCAGCCGGGCGAAATAATCTTTGCCCGAATCCTTCGGCCGGGGCAGCGCGCCGCCGTGTACGCGCTGCACCAGACCGGCGCCGGCCAGCTCGGCCAGGTCGCGGCGAATGGTGTCTTCTGACACCTCGAAATGCGCGCTCAGTTCACTCGCCAATACGCGCCCATCGCGCTCAAGCATTAACAAAATCTTCTGCCGCCGGACCTGCGGTAAATCGGTGACGATGTGCTGGCTCTGCATGGTTATGCCTGCTTGTGCGGGTTTGTGCGTTTTTCGCTGAATAGGCGCAAGCCTAGCGGGGCATTCAGGCAAATACAACGGCGACCTTCCGGCGCTTTTTGCGATCAGCGCCGCCGCTCTTGTAGACTCCCCGGCCTTACTGGCCTCTGGTTTAGTCCCATGCAAGGTTGTTGCTTGAGTTGGCGGTGGTTGCTCAACGGCGTACTGCTGATGATTGCCCTGGGTTCGGCGCCGTTACGGGCGGCCGAGCCGCTGGACGTCGTCGCCGTGCGCGAACAACCGGCCTCGCTGACCGCCTTTATTGCCTTGCTGGAAGACCCCGCCGGCAACCTGACCCTCGCCGACGTGCAGCAGCCCGAATGGGCCAGCCGTTTCAGCACCGACTTGCCTGCCACCAGCGCCCTGGGCCTGGGTTTTACCCGTTCGGCGTACTGGTTGCGCGTGCCGCTGCGCAACACCAGCGGCACCACGCTGCACCGGATGCTGGCGGTGGAAAACCCGCGCATCTCCCATATTCAGGCGTACCTGCCCGACAGCCAGGGACAATACCGCGCCGTTATCACCGGCTCCGATGTCCCTGCCGACACCAAGGCGTACGCCAACCGCAACTTCATCTTCCCGCTGACGCTGGCCCCCAACAGCGAGCAGGTGATTTACCTGCGCATGCAATCGGCCGTTGGCTTGCTGATTCCGTTGCAGCTGTGGGCGCCCGAGGCGTTTCATGCCCACGAGCGTGACGACTATGCCGGCCAGGCGTGGTATTTCGGCATTGCCGTGGCGATGATCTTGTTCAACCTGATGCTGCTGGTGTCGCTGCGCGACCGCATCTATTTGCTCTATGTCACCTTTGCCACGCTGACGTTTGCCGCCCTGGCAATCAAAAACGGCCTGGCGCCGGACCTGCACCTGGCCGGCGTGCCGCTTAACGCCAACGTGATGTATTACTCGGCCACGTCGCTGGCACTGGCCGCCATGCTGCTGTTTATGCGGCGCATGCTCGCCACCGCGCAGTTGCTGCCGCGCACCGACCGCGTGCTGGTCGGTTTTATCGCGCTGTACCTGCTAACGCCCATCGCCTATGCCGTAGCGTTGCCGCTGTTTTCCCGCGCCGGCATTGTGCTCAACCTGGCCACCGCGCTGCTGGTGGTGGGCGTGGGCATCGCGGCCGGGTTGAAACGTCAGCGCAGCGCCTATTTCTTCCTCGGGGCGTTCGCCCTGCTGATGCTCGGCGGCGCCATGACCTCACTGCGCGCCATGGGGATCATGCCCACCAACCTGTTTACCGTAGACGGTTTGCAACTGGGCTCAGCCCTGGAAATGCTGCTGTTGGCCTTTGCCCTCGCCGACCGCTACAACGTGCTGCGCCGGGAAAAAGCCCGCGTGCGCGAGCAACTGCTGCACACCCAGGAACAACTGGTGCACACCCTGCAGCACTCCGAACGCGAACTGGAACAGCGCGTGGCCGAGCGCACCGAGCAGTTGCAAGCACTCAACATCCAACTGGAAACCCTGAGTCTTACCGACGCCCTCACCGGCATCGCCAACCGTCGCCGATTCGACGAGGTGCTGACCCAGGAATGGGCGCGCGCGCAACGCATCGGCTCGCCGTTGGGCCTGGCGATTCTCGACGTCGACTGGTTCAAGCCCTACAACGACCACTACGGCCACCCCGCCGGCGATGCCTGCTTGCAGCAAATCGGCAAGGCGCTGGCCGCCACCGTGTGCCGCGCCAGTGATCTGGTGGCGCGCTACGGCGGCGAAGAGTTCGTGTTCCTTGCGCCCATGACCGACAGTGCCGGCGCCCAGGCCATGGCGCGTAAAGTGGTGCAGGCCATCGCCGCCTTGCAGCTGCCCCATGCGGCCTCGCCGCTGGGCCATGTCACGGTAAGCGTTGGCGTGGTCAGCCTGGAACCGAGCGCCGACACGTCGCCGCAGTTGCTGGTGCAACAGGCCGACGCCGCCTTGTACGAAGCGAAAAAGCAGGGCCGTAATCGCATCAGCGCGCCGTAGCCGGGCCTCTGTGGCTTTGCGGTCGATTTCAGCGAACGGCCGTCCGGCAACGCCCTTTTGATCCTACGCCGCGCTGATCACCTTCCTCTTCCGAGCCTTGCGCGGTGCGCGCCACTCTGCGTACGCGCACTTCGCGCTACAACGGAAAGGACTCGCCGCATGACCAAGCACTGCATCACCACTGAACACGGCCACCGCTTCCATTCCACCGGCCAGGTCGAATATTCACGCGGGCTGTTTAGCGTAACGCCCGATGTGCCGCTGCTCGACGCCCTGCACAGCGTGTCGTGCCTGCTCACCAGCATGGAAGACGGCATTCTCGACGCCGCCGTCGGCAACCTGCCGCTGCAAGACAACGCCGCCTGGCTGACCCACCACACCTTGCAGTCCGCCAAAACGGTGGTCGACTCGCTGATTGGCAGCATGACCTCACCGGCATCGGCGATGCTGGGCAGCCAATCGGCCTGGACGCGCGAAGCCGGCTACCTGTCGTATTTCATCCTCGATGACATGCATGTGCAGCGCGCGCCGTTCGGGCGCTTCGGGCCGTTCCCCAGTGCCAATGCCATGCGTGAGGCGCTGGACCGCATTGAACGCAAGGTGCCCGACATTATTCTGGTCAGCCGCAAAGCCCGCTTGGCAGCGGACCTGATTGGCGAGTCGGAGTTAAACGAAGAGCACGCCAAGACGTTAGCGAAGATCGACGCGCTGACGGCATAAGCGCGCGGGCAACGGACGGGCGCACTCAGTCCAACTGGTTGCGCAGCGTCCGTTCCTTCAACCGATAAAACTGCGCCGAGCCACCATTGCCGGCGCTCTCGTAACGCGCAGCCACCGCCGCCGCAGCATCGGCAGCCACGTCGAACGCATCCATCAGCGTTTGCCGGTCATCGCTCGCCACCACCTTGCCGTGATCGAAACGGCCCGCCATAAACCCGCCTTCGGGCAAATCGAGCACACCCTGTTGCAGCTCGCCGTGAGCGGCGCGACCGAAGACCAATCGCTTCACCTGCGCGCCCTGCACTTCCTTCAAAACCCCCAAGCCATCGGCTACGTTGCCGGCGCATTCACCGTCCCAGCGCGCCGACCCTGCGGGCCAGTCAGCGGGCAAGGTGGTTACCGTGCAGGCTGCGACAGCCAACGGCGAAAGCAGGGAAACACTCGCCGCCAGGAACAGGCGGCTTGGCAAACGGCTAACGCTGAAATCCATGGGAGCAACTCGCGGCAGATAAGGGCCTGGCTATTTAAGCAGACGCCCTGGCCGGGCAACACAGCGCAGCGGGCTGAAACGCCCGCCCAAGGTTTGGCAAAAATTCTTGAAACCTCTGCGCAAACTATCGAGTCAGAGCTCTCAATAGGGAGTGCCATTTCCGAGGCGCTCTGGCACCACTGGAGCACGCTCATGTTGATACTCACCCGCCGCGTTGGCGAAACACTTCAGATTGGTACTGACATCTCGGTCACCGTGGTGGAGGTTAATGGCAACCAAGTGCGTATCGGCATTGCTGCGCCTAAAGAAGTGGCGATCATGCGGGACGACGCGAAAAAGCGACAACCCTCCACTGCCCCCGCCTGACTCAATGAGAGCCACCCATGTCGCGCCGCATTCTGCATGAGGGCCCCGCCGATATTATTTTCTGCTTCGCTCAAGGGTCCATCGAGCTGAGCAAACCCACCGTTATTCGCGAAGAGCGGTTAGGCGTTTATTCCGCCGCCGCCACCGACTGGGAATTACCCACCGGTGCCAGCTACGTGATTGTGCGCTTTGCCGGGGAAGAGCTCTCCGGCACAGTCACTCAGCAGGCCAAGACCACCCTGTATTTCTCCTGACCCGCCTCGTTCGCGTTACGCGCCGATCACCCCGCCATCCAGCCGGGTGATTAGCAGCGTGGTCGAGCGCGGGCGGGTTTTGCCGTCGCTGGCCGGAAAGCTGATGCCGGGGTGCTGGATGTTCGCCCACATCGCCTTGCCATCCGGGCTCCAGGCCAAGCCGGTGATTTCGCAGCCACGCGGCCCGACCAGAAAACGCCGCACCTCACGGCTCGACGGATCCGCACACAGCAACTGATTGCAGCCCATGTTCTGCATGGCCGGGTCGACGTCGTCGTAGTCGGTCTGAATCCACAGGCGCCCCGCCTCATCGAATGCCAGGCCATCGGGCGAGGACAACACGTCGCCATTAATGGTGCCCGTCAGGTTGGCCGCCACCGGCTTGCCATCTTTGCCCTTGCTGCCCTGCGCTTCGCCGGCCAGCAAAAACAGCTCCCAAGTAAACGTGGCAGCCGTCGGATTGGCGTCTTTTTCGTTAAACCGCAGGATGTGCCCGTGCAGGTTTTGCGCACGCGGGTTGGCTTTGTCCAACGGCTGTTTAGTGCCGCGTCCGTCGTTGTTGGTGAGGGTCACGTACACCTCGCGGGTACGCGGATGCACGGCCGCCCATTCGGGGCGGTCCATGGGCGTAGCGCCAGCTTTGTCGGCGGCCGCGCGGGCATTGACCAGCACCTCGGCCTGACTGGCAAAACCGTTTTCGGCGCTTAGCCCGTTCTGCCCGTGCACCAGCGCCAGCCACTCGCCGCTGCCGTCGGCGTTGAGCTTGGCGACGTACAGCGTGCCGCTGTCGAGCAGGTCGCGGCTGGCTTTGGGGTTGCTGGCGTCGTGCTTACCCGTCGGCACGAATTTGTAGATGTATTCGCCTTTGGCGTCATCGCCTGAATAGAACGCCATCTTGCCGTCGTCGCCCAGGCTCAACGCGGCGCACTCACGGCTGAAGCGGCCGAAAGCGGTGCGTTTGATCGGCTGCGCGCTGGGGTCGAATGGATCGATTTCCACCACCCAGCCGAAACGGTTGGGCTCATTCACATGGCCGCCGTGGGGTTGGCTGGCGTCTGGCGTGGCGTCGAAGCGCGGGTCGGCGGTTTCCCAGGCGTAGTTTTTACTTGTGCCGCTGCTCGCCAGGCCATAGCGCTTATGGGCGACGCGCTGGGCGAAGTCAGCCTGGTCACGGTTGATAAAGTAATTCGGCCAGTTCTCTTCGCAGGTCAAAAACGTGCCCCACGGCGTGACCCCGGTGGCGCAGTTATTCAGGGTGCCGAGCACTTCCAAACCGCTCGGATCGCTGGCGGTTTGCATCAGCGCATGACCGGCCAACGGGCCCGCCAAGCGCATGGGGGTGAGCATGCTGATACGCCGGTTGTAGGCGGAATCCAGCACGCGCTGCCATTGGCCATCGGCGCCCTTCTTCACCTCGATCACCGACACACCGTGGGCCGCCTGTTCCTTGCGCACTTCGTTCAGCGGGCGCGGCTTGCTCTGGTCGATGGTGCTGGAAGGATGCAGATGCGGGTTGATGTATTCGTGGTTCATCACCAGCAGGCCACGGTCGGTTTCGCCGGGGAAGGCGAAGAAGTCCATGCCGTCGTGGTTGTCGCCGGCCTGTTTCAACTGCGCTTGCCAGTCGTCGCTGGCGTCGGCATTCCACGCCGGCGCGCCCGCCTCCACCGGATCGCCCCACGAGAAAAACGGCACGGCGCGATACCCCTCGGCCACCAGCACGCGGTCGAAGTTCGGGTCGAGCTGCACGGGCACGCCTTTGAAGTTCAGCAACGGACTGGCCCCCGCTTTGCTGCACGCACCCAGGCCACCGAAGAAGCCCAGAATCGCCACGCTCAGCCCGCCCTTGAGCACATTGCGGCGGCTGGGATTCAACAGCTCGGCCAGGCTCGGGTTGCTGCTGGGGTTGATGGCGATGTCGTCGTGGCTTTCCAGTTGTTGATGAAACTGCTGGTGATCGTGGGGCATGGCAAGGCTCGCAAATAAAGATAAAAACAGTCCGGCACGCGGACTACTCGATTCGGTAGTGAAAGGTGTTTTTCACGTTGGCCACGCTCACGGCCTGGCCGTCGACGATACGTGGCTGGTAACGAAAGGTGCGCGCGGCGGCAAGCGACGGCCGCACCAGCAGCGGGTGGCATTGCCCCAGCACCTGCGGGTTATCCACGCGGCCCTGCGGCGTGACGGTGTAAGTGACGGTGCAGTCGCCTTCGATGCCTTTCTCCAGCGCCTTGTCTGGGTACTCCGGGGCTTCCTTGCTCACCGGCAGGTAGGGGCGACTCTCGGCTGCCAGCTTCTCGGCGGCGGCGCGGGCGCTGGCTTCGCGTGCCGCAGCGGCGGCTTGCTGTTGGCGTTGCTGTTCGGCCTGGCGTTGCTGCTCCATCTGGCGCGCTTGGGCCTGTTGCTCACGCTGCTGTTGCTGCGCTTTTTCCTGCTCCTGCACGCGCTTGCGCGCCAGGGCGGCGTGGTCAATAACCGGCGTGGGCTTGGCCGGCGTTTTAACCGGCTCAACGGGTTTGGCGACCTCGACCGGCTGCGGTGGTGGGCTGATGATTTCGGCCGGCGCCGGCGCTTGAACAGGCTCAGGCAAAGGCGCAGGCGGTGCCAAGGTAATCAATTGGGTGGTCAGCGTTTGCACCTGCGGCTCAGGCGGCGGCGTGGGCTGCCAATGGCTGACCAACGCCACGATCGCCAAGCCATGCACGCCAGCGGCGACGGCCATCGCCAATGCTTGCCGCAGGCATTTGCGGTTGGGCAGTTGCAGGCTCGGCATCGGTTGCAGGCTTGGCATTAGCGCAGCACTCATTGCGGCGCCTCGGTGATCAGGCCGAGGTTGCGTACGCCGCCTTTTTGCAGCGCCGCCATGCCGGCCACCACCGTGGCGTAGTCGGTGTTGTGGTCCGCGCGGATGTACACCTGAGTGTCGCCGCGACTGGCAATGATGGCGCCGACCTTAGCGGTCATTTCCTCCAAGCCCACGGCGCTGTCTTGCTGCTCGTGGCTGTCCAACTCAGCGCCGACATTCCAGTAGTAGCCGCCGTCGGCCTTTACCGAGAGCGTCAGGATCTGCTGCTGGCTGGTGGTCGCCAGCGCCTGCGCGGCCACCTTGGGCAGTTCGATTTTTACGCCCTGGGTGAGCATCGGCGCGGTGACCATAAAGATCACCAGCAGCACCAGCATCACGTCGATGTAGGGCACCACGTTCATTTCCGCTTTCGGGCCGTGCTTGCGTTGAGGCTTGCGCATGGCGAATTCCTCAGGCCGCGTGCGCGAGGCGCGTGGAGGCTTGCAAGGCGCGGTGCAGGCGGCCTTGCAGCTCATTGCCAAAGCTGTAGAAACGCGTGCTCAAGGTTTCCACGCGGGCGGCAAAACGGTTGTAGGCGATCACCGCCGGAATGGCCGCGAACAGGCCGATGGCGGTGGCGATCAGCGCTTCGGCAATGCCCGGCGCCACAGTGCCGAGCGTGGCCTGCTGCACCTGCGACAGGCCGATAAACGAATTCATGATCCCCCACACCGTACCGAACAGGCCGATGTACGGGCTCACCGAGCCGACGGTGGCGAGAAAGGCCAAGCCCTTCTCCAAGCGCTCCTGCTCCTCGCTAATGCTCACCAGCAAGCGTCGCTCCACGCCATCGACCACGGCTTCAGGCGTAATGCCTGGCTCGCGGCGCAGGTGGCTGTATTCGCTGAAGCCTTCGTGAAAAATGCGCTGCAAACCGGCGTCGTCGTCGGCGTTTTCGCCGCTGTCGCGGTGCAGTTGCGCCAGGTCGTTGCTGTTGCGAAAGCGCAGTTGAAACGCTTTAAGCAGGCGCTCGGTACGACCCAGCAGCAGGCTGCGCTGCACGATCAGGTACCAGCTGACCAACGAGGCCAGCAGCAGAATCAGCATCACGCCTTTAACCAGCAGCGAGGCATCGTTGATCAGGCTCCAGACGCTCATCTGTTCGAGGGTGCTGTGCATGGTGCGGCTCCTTCTTTTCTAACCCCGCCGTGGCGGGGTTGTGATCGGCTATTCGATTACGTGGATGTTGCGAACTGATGACAGCCCACTACGGCAGGCGCAGCGCCTTGGCGACATCACTCCAGGGCACCAGCTTGAAGTTCTGCGTGCTCTCGGGCATGCGCTTGCGGCCGTCTTGCACCGCCAACAAACCCTCGCTCCAGGCACCGCCGAGGTTGGCGCCGGTCACTTCCAGGCCGTCGGTTTCCGAGGCGCCGTCGATGCCCAGCGCACCGTTGAGGCCGACACGAAACGCGCCGCGCACGGCGAACGGCGGCTGCGCATCGAGCAGCACATAGCTGTCGTTGCCCTGGCTCGACACCACCAGGTAATTGCCGCGCGGCCCGTGGTACAGGCCCATGCCTTCAACGTCGGCCTTGAGCACATCGCCAACCTTGAGCACGCTGGTCAGCTCGCCCGAAGCGTCCGGGCGCGCGTCCAGCGTCCACACGCCAACGTCTTCCTCGCCAATAAACAAACGCTGCTGGCGGTCATCGGCGACGCAGCCTTCTGGCTGGCTGTCGACCTTGAAGCGCCGCACCTGCTGGCCCTGAATCTGGCCCTGCACGTCGCTCAGGCGGTACTGCAGAAAGGTGCCGTCTTTGCCGTTGGCGAAGGCATACAGCTCGCCGGACGCCGGCTGGAACAGGCAGATGCCGTAGATTTCCGCTAATGGCGTGCGCACCTCGCCGGCCTCGCGCAGCGCACCCGTGGCGCGGTCGATGGCGAACAGGCTGATGCTGTTGCGATCGCGATTGCTGGCCACTGCCAGGTCAATCGGTTTGCCCGCGAGGGTGAAACCGGCGCGCACATCGACGTTGTTCAAGCGCCCCACGGGTAGTTCTTGCAGCAAGCGACCATCGAGGTCGTAGGCCAACAGGCCCTGCTTTTTATTGGTGCCGAGCACGCGGGACAAGTGCGGCTGCGTCGGATGCAGCCACACAGCCGGGTCGTCCGCGGCATCGCCCTGGCGCCCGACCGGTTCGGTCTGGCGCAGCGCCGGCACAGCGGGCAGTCGCGGTGGCAAGGGTTGCGGCGTGGGCTTCCAGTTGAGCTGGCCGAGATAGACGCGCTTTTGCTCGCCGTCTTCCACCAGCAGTTCCACGCCGTTGGCAGTCACGCGGGCGTCGAGGCGCTCGGGCTCCGTGAGGCCATCAAGGTGCAGGCTGGCGACGCTTTTCCATTCCTCGGCGTCTTGCTGATACAGATTCAGCGTGGCGCTTTCGGCGTCCAACGCCACCAAGCCGCCGGGCAGGCTGACCATCGCTTGCGGGCTGCCGGCCAGCGTGCCGAAGGGCGCGCGAAAATCGACCGGCACGCGTGCGGTGTCGGCTTCCGGCGCTGCGGAGTACGCCCACAGGCCGACGTTTTCTTCGTTTACATACATGCGATTGGCGGCGTCATCGGCATGGCAATACTCGGCGCCTGGCGGCGTCGGCAGGCCGCGCAGGCGCAACGGCTCCTTGTTCATGTGCGCGCCGCTGCCCACTAGCCATTGCTCGCCCTTGCCGTCTTCGCCGAGCAGAAACAGATGCAGGTTGGCGGCTTCGTCGCGGTACAGACACAGGCCCGACACGGCGTAATCGCGCGCCGGCAACAACAGCGGTTTGCCCCACTGACGCGTGCGCGGGTCGAGCACCACCAATGCCGCTTGTTGGGTAGCGCCGTCGACGCTGGCAACCAGCACGTCGTTGCCCAGAGAGCGGCTGTCGAGCCCGCTATAAGCGCCCGGCAAACGTGCCAGCTCGGTGCCGTCGCCGGTCAGCAACAGCAAACCATTGCGCTCGCTGGCGGCCAGGCGCAGGTCGCCGCTGCCGGGAACATCGGCCGGCAAAAAGCGCACGTCTTCGGCCTTCACTTTTGCCGACGCGCCCCAGGGCGACAGGCTGACGGCGGGCTTGGTTTCGGATGTTTTCGGCAGCCCATCGCAGCCGGCCAGCAGCAACGCGGCGGCCAGCAAGGTGGGAGCAAACCAGGGGGTGCTAAACAACGGTGTCATTCACGGTGTCCTTAAACAAAACGCACACGCCACAACGCCCCGCGCGGGGGCGCGCGGGCGGGATCAGAAGTGGGTGAAGGTCAGGCCGAGCTTGTAAGTCGGGCCGTATTCCTCGTACTGCGCGTTGTAGGAACGGCTGCCGGTGTACACGTAGTACGACTCGTCGGTGAGGTTCTGCGCCTCGAACGACAACTGCAGGTTCTTGGTCAGGAAATAGCGCGCGGTGAAGTCGACGAAGGTTTGATCGTCCACGTGCAGGTCGTGGGCTTTGTCGTCAACCGAAGCGACTTCGAACAGGTAGTCGGATTTGTAGTTGGCCGACAGGCGCAGGCTGAGCGTGTCGTTTTCCCAACCGAGCATCAGGTTGCCGACGCTGTCGGACTGAAACGGCAAGTCGATATCGCGCTTTTGTCCTTGCCCTTCAATCTGCGCATCGGAGCGGCTGAAGGTGGCGTTGGCGCCCATCAGCAAGCCATTCCACGGCGCCGGCAGGCTGCTGAACTTTTGCTGCCAGGCCAGCTCCAGGCCGTACAGATCGGCGCTGTTGCCGTTGGCAAACGTATTCGCCTGATCGAACGCGGCCCAGCGACCGGTGCCGGCCAGGTCGGTGTTGTAGACGAAGTTTTCGATGTCTTTGTAGAACACGAACGCCGAGACCACGCCGTCGTTATTCAGGTAGTGCTCAATGCCTAAATCGAAGTTGCTCGACTCCAGCGCGTCGAGGTCGGGGTTACCGAATTCGGCCTCATCGCCATCAATCACAAACCCCGGCGCCAGTTGCTCGAAGGTCGGGCGCACCACGGTGTTGGTCCAGGCGAAACGCACCTGGGTTTGCTTGTCGATCTGGTAACGCACGTGCAGGCCTGGCAGCCAGTGGTCGTACTTTCTATCGGCTTCGCTGGAGACGAAATCGCCGTCTTCAATGCCGGTACCTTTGGCTTTGAATTCGGTGCCCTCGTAGCGCAGGCCGGCGATGATGCGCCAGTCGTCGACGTCGACGGTGTGCATCAGGTACGCGGCGTTGATGTCTTCGCTCATGTCGAAGTCGTTTACCCGCGACTGTTCCTCGTCGTAAAACTCGCTGCGGTCCAGCCGACCGAGCAGGTTTTTGATCGAGCCGGCACTGATGCCGGGGCCGAAATTGTCCAGACCGTAGTGCACGGTGCCCTTGGTGAATTGAGTCAGCGACAGCTCGTCGTCGGTGATGCCGAAGTTGTCGAAGTCTTCATAAGCCCAGCTGTCGGTGTCGTTATCTTTGTCGCGGCGGCTGAGTTTGCCGCCGAACTTCACCTGCGCCGTGTTGCCGGCCAGCTCGTAGTCGCGGGCGAAATCGAGCTTGATGTTTTTCTCGGTGTCGGTGGTGTTCTGCTCTTCCCACTCGACGCTGTCGAGTTCGAAATTGGCCGGGTTGTAGAAGTCGCTGCCAATGTTCAAACGCGGTTTGCGCGTGCTGCTAAAACCGCTGTCGGCGAAATCGTCGGTGCCCTCAAACGTGGCCGAGGCGATATGGCCGGGGCTGTCTTCGCTGGACTCGCTCCAACCGGCCTGGGCGTTGATGGTCCAGTCGCCACGCAGGTGTTCGCTGCCGAGCACGTAGCTCTGAATCTTTTGCGTTTCTTCGCGGCTTTTCAGCTCGCGCCAGCCTTCGCTTTCGCCCAGCTCGCCAGCGGCTTGCGCGTCGGCAAATTCGACGCCGGCGGCGTTGCGGGTTTCGCTGTCTTTGTAGCGGCTGTAAAGGGTGCGCAGGTAATAGCTGTTGTAGTCGTCGGCCTGGTAGTCGAAGTTCAGGCCCAGGCCGGTGCGCTCGCGGGTGATGTCGTAATCGCGCTGTTCGAATTCTTCGAGCTTGGCGCCATCGGTGAAGTCCCAGGCGCCGCCGGTTTCGACGTTGTCGGAGCCAAAGTCACGCTTGCCCCAGCTCACCGCTGCCGCCACGCCGAAGTTGTTGGTGCCCTCGCCCAGGCTAAAACGGTCGCTTACTGCGCCGGACACTTTCGGGCTGTTCTGGCCGGTGTTGTCGTCGTGACTGCCCTCGACGCTGCCGGTGTAGAACAGGCCTTTGTGGTCGAACGCGGAAAGGCTCTGGACCTCGATGGTGCCGCCGAGGGAGTTGGCGTCCATGTCCGGGGTAAGGGTTTTGATTACGCTGAGCGACTGCACCAATTCCGAGGGCAGCACGTCCAACGCCACCGCCCGGGTGCCGCTGTTGGGCGAGGGAATCAGCGTGCCGTTGATGCTCACGCTGTTCAGGTCTGGCCCCAGCCCGCGCACGCTGACAAACCGCCCCTCGCCCTGGTCGCGCTCAACGCTCACGCCCGGCAACCGCTGCGCCGCTTCAGCGACGTTCTCATCGGGCAACTGGGCGACGCCGTCGGCACTGACCACGCTTTTCACGGCATCGGAGGTGCGCTGTTCCTTGATGGCTTTGTCCATGCTCACGGCCTGGCCGACCACGTTGACGTGCTCGGTTTCCGACGGCTCGACGGCGCACGCGGCGCTGGCGGCCATCGCCAGGGTTAGCGCACTAAGGGCATGCCCGGCGCGGCGGGCGTGGCGAAAACTTCTGGTCATCGGTAACTCCCCAAGAGGCCGGCAGGACCCGGCAAGTGGAGCGACACGCTAGGCAGCGGCCATGACGCTTCTGTGACAGCGCAGGGCGCCAGACCAGTAAAAACGGGGGTTTCGAGGGATTGCGCAGGGTAAATGGGCTGAAATGACCCGCCGTTTTGCTGCCACAAACCACGCGTTGTGGCGGCGCAAAGCGGCGGCGCAGAAAAACCGCACGAATGCCTGAGCCCAATTGACCTCCCCCGCTGCAACCTGAGCGTCATAAAGCGCTGGTTAGCTGAGCGGCATCAGTTCGGCGGTCTGGCTTTTCAAGGGCTCGGGTCCGCCGCCTTCCGGGAGCCCGTCGATGTCCAACCTTCTTCACCACCACCGCCTGAAACTCACGGCGCTGTTTCTCGCCGCCAACCTCGGTTTGCTGTTGCACCTGGCGGCAGGCGATTTAAAAGCGATGGCCGAATGGGTGTGGCTCGATGTGGTCGGCGAAGGCGGTTCGGCGTTGTTGGCGCTGGTGTGGTTGGGGCTGATCCTGAAAAGCCGCCCGGCCGGACGGGTGACTAACCTGCTCGCCATCGGCCTGAGCTGTGTATTTTTTTCCTGGTGGATCGACCTGCTTGACGAATTTATTCGCCTGCCCGACAGCGTGGTGTGGGACCACTGGCTGGAGTCGGGGCCGATGCCCGTCGGCTTGCTATTTCTGACCTACGGCATCTACCACTGGCACCACGAACAACTGGCCATTTCTCAGCAAATGGAAAAGCGCGAGCGCCTGTCCCGCGAGCATCGGCTGTTCGACAAACTCACGCCCCTGGGCGGTGCCGACTACCTGCGTCGGCAACTGCAATTGAGCGTGCAACACAGCGCCCAGGCGCAACAGCCACTGTCGTTGGTGGTGGTGGATATCAACAATTTCGACGGCATCAACCAGCGCTACGGCCACGACGAAGGCGACCGCGTGTTGCAGGCCATGACCCAACTGCTGTTGCTCAACGTGCGCCAACAAGACCTGCTCTGCCGCCTGGCTGGCGACCGCTTTGTGGTGCTGCTGCCGGCCACTGGCGAAACCCTCGCCAACCAGTTCGCCGGCGAGCTGGCCGAGGCCGTGCGGCACCTGGCGCATAAGTCGCGTCAGCACGGCGAGCGCATTCAACTGAGCGCCACCGTGGCAACGGTCATGGCCCTGCAGGAAACCCCGGACAGCCTGTTGCAACGGCTGAACCTGGCGTTGGCCAAAGCCAAGCGGCCGTTGGCCCTGAGCGCGTGAGGCAGCCATGACCCTGGCCTGCCCCTGGTACGAATGCGACAGCCGCCTCATCGCCGCGCATCAACAGCCAGCGACATTGATCGAGCTGTGCCTGTCGCGCGGCATCGACAGCCACCGGCTGCTGCGCGGCACCGGGCTGTTTATCGAAGACGTGCCCAACGCCGACACGCTGATCAGCCCCACGCAATTTCTTACCCTGATCGACAACGCCCAGCGCTTGCTCGGCGCTGACGACTCCAGCTTTCTATTCGGCCAACGCTTGCTGCCCGGCCACCACGGCGCCGCCAGCCAGGCCTTGGCGCTGGCCAATAATCTGCAACAAGCCTTGGAACTGCTCGGCGAACTACGCGCCCTGCTCTCGCCCCTACTGAGCCCGCGCTTGCTGCTGGATGAACAGCACGCCTACGTGTACTGGCTCGACAGCTGCGGCGCCGGCAGCCAAGCGCGGTTTCTGCTGGAAGCCAACATGACCGCCGTGGTCGCCATGAGTCGGCGTCTGGGCGGTGAGCACCTGCCCTGGCAATGCCACTTCCGCCAGGCGCCGCCGCGCTATATCGAGCAGTACTGGGTCAACCTTGGCGAAGACCTGCACTTCAACCGACCCTACAACCTGCTGCGCCTGCCCCGCGAATGCCTCACCCGCGCCTGGCCGCAAACCGTACAGAGCACCGCGCAGGTCGCCTGCCAACAAGCGCGTCAACAGTTGCATGACTTGGGTGCCGAGGCGAGCTTGCTCGACACCTTGCAACGGTGGTTATTTCGCCACGTACGCGAAGCGCCCAACCTCGACCATGCGGCCGCCGCGTTTGCCATGAGCCCGGCCACGATGAAACGCAAATTGCACAAACACGGCACCAGTTATCAGGAGCAACACGACCAGATTCGCATGTTGGTGGCGTTGTATCTGTATCAGGTGAAGGGCTACAGCAATGATGAGGTGGCCAGTCATTTACGCTTTCACGATGCGACGAATTTTCGGCGTTCGTTTAAGCGCTGGACGGGGTTGGCGCCCAGTGCCTTGTTGGCGGTTTTGCGGGGGTGAAGGTCAAGGGCATCGCGGCTAAAGCCGCTCCCACAGTTGGAGGAGCGTTGCGTCGTGTGTTGTGGAGGTATTGATTACCGCGTGTGCTGAACGTTTTAGTTTCGCGCCTTACGCGCGAGTCACTTTTGTCATTGCCCGGATTGCCGGCCCAGCCAAAAGTAACCAAAAACGCTAGCCCCTACCTTGGCCCTACGCTCCGTCGCCGCACCAGGGGCACGTCACAACGGGCCATCCATGGCCCGATGTTCCTTTCGCAGCATCCATGCTGCTCAACCCCCTACACGGCGACTCCACTCGGCCCGCGATGAATGGGGCGGGCAGATCACAAGCCAGATCAAAAACAGATCCAAAGCCAGTCAAAAGCATCGCGGCTAAAGCCGCTCCCACAGAATCAGCGGCAGGGTCAGATTTGTTGTTGATCTGCTCTTGATCCGCTTTTGATCTGGCTTGTGATCTGGCTTGTGATTTACCCCGCACCGTTTATCGCAGGCCGAGTGGAGTCGCCGTGGAGGGGGTTGAGCGGCCGGGAGCCGCGAGAGGCGTGTCGGGCCAAGGATGGCCCGTCTCGCCGTGCCCCCGGAGCGGCGACGGAAGGAGGGAACCCGCAGCGCAGCGGAGGGCCAAGGTAGGGGCTAGACCTTTTGGCTTCTTTTGGGGCAATGCCAAAAGAAGCTCGCGCGTAAGGCGCGAAACAAAA
>Ga0157370_10001731_pt1 | contig 26862 bp, 18 predicted proteins | sample C35metaG_FD_113463 | JGI IMG/M metagenome (GOLD analysis project Ga0157370, IMG submission 113463) | Corn rhizosphere microbial communities from Kellogg Biological Station, Michigan, USA - C3-5 metaG | ecosystem: Host-associated > Plants > Roots > Rhizosphere > Soil | place: USA: Michigan...
CATGAGTCTGATTTGCCACAGCGGCAATGGCAGCGCGAAGAGGAGGAACGCCGACGCGAACGCGAGGAGCACTCTCGATAGCTGTGACATCTCAGCGTTGTCCGTTCTTGGCTTCGGCAAGCTGCGCCTGCGTCTTCTTGCTCACGTTGGCCATGAGTTTGGTGTTCGACCCCGCCGGCGACACCCGGACGTACCCTTGCATCTCTTGATGCAGCGCCGAGCAGAAATCGGTGCAGTAGAACGGATAGATGCCGGGACCTTTCGGAATCCACTGCAGCGTGCGCGTATCACCGGGCTCGAGAATCAACTCCGAGTTCGCCATGCCGAGCACGGCGAATCCGTGCAGGATGTCCCAATCCTGCTCGATGTTCGTGACGTGGAAGTAGACCGTGTCACCGACCTGCACGCCTTCGAGGTTGTCCGGCGCGAAGTGGCTGCGGATGGCGATCATCTTGATGTCGACGCGCTTGCCGGTGCGCGCGATGCCGCCATCATTCTCCGACTTCGTGACCCACGGATTCGTGTTCTCGGCCAGCTTGTGATACTTGAGCTGCTTGTCCTTGATCACGCCCGCCGGCAGCGCTTGCGCGTAGTGCGGCTCCCCGATCGTCGGGAAGTCGAGCAGTAGCTTCATCTTGTCGCCGCTGATGTCGATCAGCTGCGCCGACTGCGCCATCTCCGGTCCCGTCGGGAGGTAGCGATCCTTCGTGATCTTGTTCATCGACACGAGGTACATGCCCCACGGCTTCTTGCTGTCGCCGCCGGGAATCATCAGGTGGCCAACCGAGTAGTAGACTGGAATGCGGTCGACGACTTCCCACGTGCCCAGCTTCCACTTCACGACTTCCGACGAAATGAACATCGACGTGTAGGCGTAGCCTTTGCCGTCGAACTCGGTGTGCAGCGGGCCGAGGCCGGGCCTCTGCACTTCGCCGGCGATCACAGCGTCGTACTTGAGCACCGGAATGCCGTCGATCGTCGACTCGAACGCCTTGTCGGCGATCGCCTTCTGCATCTTGGTGAATGAGTGCACTGGAATGACGGTCGCCAGCTTGCCTCCGGCGACGATGTATTCGCCCGTCGGATCGACGTCGACGCCGTGCGGCGACTTGGGGGTCGGCAGGTAATACGCGACGCCCGGGCACGTCTGCGGATCGATGAGCTTGACGCTGGACTTCCTTTCCGACTTGGCGAGGCGCGAGGTCGAGTCGACCCAATTGTGCATGTAGTCGGACGGACGCGACTCGGCTTTCCCCTGCGCGACGCACTCTTCGGCGCGCTTGTAGTTCACGGCCGCAACGAAGTCCTTGTCGTTCTGCGATGCGTTCTCCTCGAGCTTGGCGTTCGCCTCTTCCGAGTTGTACGACGTGAAGAAGAACCAACCGTCTGACGGACCCTTTCCGGCATGCCCGAGATCGTAGTTATAGCCCGGCATGAGGATCTGGAATGCGATGTCCATCTTGCCCGGCTGATCGGCCGTGATGAACGACAGGGTGCCCTTGAAGTTCTTCTTGTAGCTCGCGATCGGGACGTCGGTGTTCGGGATCGGCACGCTGAAACGCGTCGCCGACACGATGTACTTGGTGCTCGGCGTCGTGAACGGCGACGCATGGCCGCCGGCCGAGTTCGGGATTTGGAGGATCTCGTCGGTCTCGAAGCGGGTCAGATCGATGCGCGCGACGCGCGGCGTGTTGTTCGCGTTGATGAACAGCCAGCGCCCGTCGGGCACGCCGTCGGTCTGCGATAGCTCGGGGTGGTGCGAGTCGTCCCACGGGAGAAAGCCGTAGGTCGTCTGGAGCAACGGCTTCGTCTCTTCGTTGTAGCCGTAGCCGTCTTCAGGAAACTGTGAAAAGACCGGAATGAGCTTGAGGAGCCGCCCCGACGGTAAGCCGTATACAGCGACCTGACCGCTGTAGCCTCCCGACATGAACGAGTAGAACTCGTCGTATGAGCCTGGTGCCACGTACACGCGCGAGGCGGCATCGCCGCTCACGAGACTCTGCGTCGTGGCACTCTTTGGTGCGCACGCATAGAGAAGGCCGATCGCTCCGATGCTCGCCGCCGCGAGCAGCATGGAGCCTTTGAAAGAGATTTTCATTCGCCCGCCGCAATGGGATTGTTGTCACCCGACCACTGCGGACGAAGATGCGCCGATGCTACGGTCCCGATGTATCAGGCGTTTCGCGCCAATGGCGTAGGACCATTCCCTTCAGCCCGTGGGGGATTTTCGGACGACGGCGAGCGCCGGCCACGCGTCCCGTGCGGCGCGGGTCGGCGCTGCTTCGCAGGGCGTTCACGATGACCGCGACATCGATCGCCTCCTGCAGCGCCGCTCCGACCGCCGGCGGCAGACCGCCGAACGCGGCCACGAGCATCGCCAGTCCGCTCAAGCCGAGCCCGACCCAGATGCTCTGTCGTGCAATTCTGATCGTGCGCATGCCGATGGCGATCACGTCGGACACAGGCTCCAGCGAGTCGATGAGGATGATCACGTCGGCCGCTTCGGCGGTGATACCTCCGCCATGCGCGGCGAGCGCGATTCCAACATCGGCGGCCGTGAGCGCCGGCGCGTCGTTGATGCCGTCGCCGACCATCAATACCTTGCCGCCCTCGGCGCGGAGCCGTTCGATGAAACCCGCCTTGTCGGCCGGAAGCAGGTCGCCGTACGTCTCCTCGATACCGACGCGTTCCGCGAGCGCGCGCGCGATCGGCGCATGGTCCCCTGAGAGCAGGACGATGCGTGAGATCCGTCTCGCCCGGAGCGACGAGAGCACCTGGGGCAGCTCGCGACGCACTTGGTCGGCGTACTCGATCACCGCCGCGAGCCGCCCGTCGATTTCGACGTAGGCGCGAAGCGTGGAGTCGGCCCGCTCGAGTGTGGCTGCATCCAGCACTCCGTTCTCGCAGTACGGCAGTACGAACGCGCGCGCGCCGATGCGCACCGTATGACCTTCGACCTTGGCGGCGACACCTTGGCCCGGAGCCTCGAGACTTTCCGTCGCGGGTGGAACCACCAACCCGGCCGCGCGGGCCCCCTCGACGATGACGCGACCGAGCAGGTGACTCGACCCTTGCTCGACCGACGCGGCCCAGCGGAGCACGTCATCCTGCGTGAAGCCTCGGGCGACGCGCACGGCCTGAAGCCGCGGCTTGCCGATGGTGAGTGTGCCCGTTTTGTCGAACACCGCGACCTGAGCCGTCCCCAGTCGCTCGAGCGCGCCACCGTTCCGCACGATGACATGTCGCTTCGCGGCACGATTGATTCCACCGATGATTGCCACCGGTGTGGCGAGAATGAGCGGGCACGGGGTCGCGACGACGAGGATCGCCAGCGCGCGCGTCCAATCGCCCGTCGCCAGAATGGCCAATCCGCAGACGGCGAGCGTAATCGGCGTAAACCACATGGCGTACTTATCGGCGAGCCGCTGCAACGGCGCTTTGCTCGCCTGCGCCGTGCGCACGAGATCGACGACGCGCTCATACTGGCTCTCGGCGGCAAGCGCCGTCGTGCGCATGCGGAGGGCGCCGAACCCGTTCACTGTGCCGCTCATGATCGTCGTGCCGGCGCGTGCCGGGACGGGCGCGGCCTCGCCCGTGAGCGACGACGTGTCGAGCTCCGACTCGCCTTCGGTGACCACGCCGTCGCACGGGACCAGGTCGCCCGGTCTGACCAGCAGATCGTCGCCAACCTGGACGACCCCCACCGCCACGTCGTCCACGTGGCCACCCACGATGCGATGCGCGACGCGAGGCGCCGCCGCCTCGAGGGCACGTACCGCCGCCGACGCTCTTCCTCCGGCGAACCGCTCCAGCGCCTCTCCCCCGGTCTGCATGAGGACGATGACCAATCCGGCAAAAGGCTGGCCGAGCGTAATAGCGCCGATGATCGACAGTGTGGCGACGACGTCAGTCGCGAAGCGTCCGTGACGGGCGGCGCGGACCGTACCCCACACGACGGGTGCGCCGGTCGCGATCAATCCAATCATCCAGACTTCAGCGGCCAGGCCCGGGCTGACCGCGTAGTGCAGCACCGTGCCCACGCCAAGAAGCACCACCGCGAAGATCGGAAGGAAAGCGCGGCGTGGCATCATTCAAGAATCACAGTCCGGAACCGACGGCCACCGAGGTCGCAACCGCGTTCATCCGAAGGTCAACAACGTCTGACCCGCGCCGTGCGAGATTCGCAGAGCGATGTCTCGCCCACGGCCGTCGCTCAACACGTCGATTCGGCTGACGTTCCCGATACCGCGCGACAGGTGACGGTCGAGGTCACCGAGCTCGCCGAACATGAGCTCCACGCGACCGTCGTGCTGATCGTACGTCGCGCCGAGCAATGGGTAATCGTGCAGCTGCGCCTGCGCACCGATCTCGGGCTCGTCGACTTCGAGGACGCCACGCCGGCCGGCGTTCCGTCGCGTGAACTCATCGAGCGCGCGTGACCACTCCGGACGTTCGGGAGCTTGGATCACCGGCGGCTCGACGGTCGTGTGCGCCTTCGTCATCGCCGCCGCGTGCGGAACGGTGAGGACGCTGCAGGTGGCGCACCGCAGAATGCGCGTCGTGACGCTGCCAATCAACATGCGGGTCACGAATCCGTGCCCGTGGCTTCCGGTCGCGATGAGATCCGCGTTGACGCTTGCGGCAAAGGCCAGCAGCTCCGTGGCCGGGTCGCCTTGCAACACAAGCCGTTGAACGAGCATGCCCGGTGGGACGCGAAGCTGCTCGCGAATCCTGTGGAGCGCTTCACCGGCGTCCTGCTTGTACGACGAACCCCACCCGCTCCAGTCGGACAGGGTGGTATCCCGCGGTGCAACGTGCGCCAGGTAGATGGTCGCGCCGGAGCCGGCGACGTCCAACGCCAGACGCGCCGCCCGAAGGCTGGTTTCGCTGTAATCGATCGCGACGACGATGCGCTGCGGTGCATGGGCGAGACCGTTGGTCACCGCGAGCACCGGAACAGCCGACACGCGAACCAGCCGGAGCGCCGTCTCATTGCCGAACAGGCGGTCGATCACGCGGTGCCGGCCGAGCCCGGCCACAATCATCGACGCATTCGCGTCGCGCGCCACGCGAGCGATGGTCGTCGACGGATCTCCGTCGCAGAGCTCGAGATCGGCGAGCTCCGCGCTGCTCCACGCGCGCGACATCTGCATCTGCACGCGACGTTTGAGGTCGGCCCGGCGCGACGCCTCGACGTCGGGTGAGATCGGCAGCGTCGCCTCGGGCGTCAGCACCGGCATCGGCGTGAGGACGGACACAACCCGCATTGCGTCCCGATTTTCCGCAAGCAAGCGGCCCGCAATCAGCGCAACGTCCGACTGCTCGCGCCCGTCGGTCGCGATGATGACGGGTGACATGCGGCTGGCGCGAATCCCTTGCTGCGGCTCGGTCAATGGAATCTGAAGGGTCGACATACGGCCTCCTTGGCGGCTTCCGTCGCACGTCGCGATTTGCGATCCTGCGATGTCGCCTTCAAGAATGGCGCGCATCAACAACGTCAACCGTCAGCAAGTCGCTGATTTTGTGTCAGGCGACTCCCGGGTAGCGCCATCGACCCGGCTACGGCCCCGTCGTTGACGCCACACGCCCGACCATATCGTCGGCGTGGATCCGGAAGATCGTCGTTCGGAACGGCGTGGGATCGCCCGGCCCCAACACCTCGGCGTCGACCTGCCGCAACAGTTCGATCGCCGTCGTATACATCTCACGTTCGCGGTCGCCGCCATCGGGCTCGAGGAGATACATCGCGCCGTGCACGACGACACTCCGCCAATCGAAGCGTCCCTCGATCTCGTCGACCTCGAACGCGACCCACGGGTGATGCCGCACGGTCGTCAGCTTGGTTCCCGGCGACGTTCGCCCGTACAACCAATCGTCGGCGAACACGTAGGAGATCGGCTCGACGTCGACGCGGTCGTGAAAGGTGAACGCGATGCGCCCGACGTGATTCCGTCGCAACAGCTCGATGCAGCCGCGACGTGGAAGATCGGCGAAGGTCGGGCGATTCGTGACAGCCATGACGCCTCCCTGACTAATTCGCGCCGGTGCCCGTGTGGTCGGGCACCGAGAATGAGAACGTGCTACCCTGTCCCGGACTGCTTTCCAGCCAGATGCCGCCGCCGTGCGCCTCGACGATGCCCTTGGCAATCGAAAGCCCGAGGCCCGTGCCTCGCGTTCGCGATCCGTCGGACGATTGCCAGTCGCGCTCGAACACGCGGTGTCGATTCGCGGCCGGAATTCCAATGCCCGAATCGCGAACGGAGAAAACGACGCTCGAGTCGCGGGCTTCGAGCGCGACGACGATGCGCCCGCCGTTCGGCGTGAACTTGATGGCGTTGCGCAACAGGTTGCCAAGCGCCTGAACGATTCGCGCGCCGTCGGCCGTCACCAGCGGCAGGTTCGTCGGGATGTCGGTGTCGAGGCGGAGGCCGTGTTGCATCGCCTCCACCTCGAACATGTGTCGCGCCTGGAGCGCGATCTGCGCCGGATCGTGGGGGCTGAGCTCGAGCGACAAGCGTCCCCGCTCGATGTTCGCGACGTCGAGCAGATCCTGGATCAGCCGATTCATCCACTCCGTGGACTCGCGAATGGTCCCGAGCAGCCGGCCGCGCTCGGCGGGATCGTTGGGTGGGTTCTCCTGCAACACGCGCGCGCACATGGCAATGGCGCTGATCGGATTGCGCAGGTCGTGCGACACGATGCCCAGCACTTCGTCGCGCGCCCGCGTGGCGTGTTGCGCGAGACCATACAGTTTGGCATTCTCCAATGTCGTCGACGCGGTCACGGCGTACTTGGCCGCCAGGGCTCTGGCCTCCGCCGTGAAATCCCGCGATCGGTCGACGGCGATCAACGTCAACGCCCCGAACGCCTCGTCGCCCGCCACCAAGGGCAGCGTCAGCAGCGAGTGCGCGCCGAGCGACCGCCACAGGGGAACGATGCTCGGGTCCTCGTTGCCTTCCAGCCACTGGTCGTCGACGATCGCGACGAGCTCGCGGTGTCGTCGACGAATCGCGTCCACGATCGGCGACGGCGAATCCCATGTCAGCGGATGATTGGCGATCCCGCGCAGCGGCGGCGTGAGCTGTGGCCGCTGCCGCGTACTGATCACACGACGCAGCGTACCACCCGGCATCACGACGTCGATGATGCACGCATCGGCCAGACGCGGCACGGGGAGATCGGCGACCAGTTGGACGGCCGCGTCGAAATCCAGCGACTGCGCCAATTCCGTCGAGGTCGTGACGAGAAAACGCTCATTCTCCTCGGCTCGTTTTCGTTCGGTGATGTCGCGAAGCACGACCGTGAACAGAATCCCATCCGGCAGGACCAGCTTCGAGATCGAAGCTTCGGCGGGGAATTCTGTCCCGTCGCCGCGCAGTCCGAAGATCTCGCGACGCTCACCCATGCGCCGGGCCGTGTTCGGCGACCGGGCGAAATTCTCCATGTGCGCGTCGTGCGCGGACCGATACCGCGCCGGAAGCAAAACGTTGAGGTGCCGGCCGATTATCTCGTCCGACTTGTAGCGGAAAATCTCTTCGGCGCCGTGATTGAAATGGACGATCTGCCGTGACTGGTCGACCGAGATGATGGCGTCGGCGGCGATACCCAGGATGCCGGAGAACTTTGCCTCCGAGGCCCGCAAGGCCGCCTCAGTGGTCTTCTGCTCCAGCAGTCGCTTTTCGAACGTCAGTTGTCGAGCGAGCACGATCCCGAGCGTCGCGGCAACGATGCCCAGCGCGCCGAGCCGCCACCACGCGCGCCCGTCCCCGTTGGCCAAATCAACGAGCGTCAGGCCGAGCGGGATGAGCAGAAACGCCAGGGCGACCCAGAGCGCGGCTCGAAGCTGACGGGAATGGACGACTGGCATTCGATGCTGGTGTATTGCCGCGGCGACGCGACGCTAGACCTCGGCCAGCAGGCCCAGCTTCAGCGCCAATTGAACGTAGTCCGAGCGATGAGCGAGGCCAAGCTTCTCCTGGATTCGTTGCTTGTAAGTATCTACGGTCTTTGGGCTGATGAATAATCTCTCCCCGATTTCCGGTGCCGAGTAGCCTTGCGCGACCAGCCGTAGGACGTCGCGCTCGCGCGGTGTCAGCTTCTCGAAGCGCTCGCGTTCCGTCTTCACCGGATCTTGCTTCGTCAGCTTCTTGGCCAGCACGCGGACGGCCGACGGACGCATGTACACGTCTCCATGCGCTACGGCGCGGACGGCGTCCACCAGATCACGGTCGGCGGCGCTCTTTACGAGATAACCGGCGGCACCCGCCTCCACGAGCGGAACGAGATATTCATCCTCCGTGTGCATCGTCAGAATGAGCACTCGGGCGGGCAACCCCTTCTTCACGATCTCACGCGTCGCCGCGGCGCCGTCGAGCTCGGGCATCGACAGATCCATCACGATGACGTCGGGCTTGAACCGCTCGGCAAGCGCGACGGCTTCAAGACCGTTTTTCGCCTCCCCGATCACCTCGATGTCGTGAGCCGCGCCAAGCACGGCCCTCAGTCCCGCTCGCACGACGGAATGATCGTCGGCGAGGACGACGCGAATGATGTCATCAGTCATTGGAGCTCCCTGAGTGCAGTTGACCGCCTAGCGGAAGCGTCGCAGCGATCGTCGTTCCGCTGGCCGGCGCCGTTTTGATCTCGAGCGACCCGTCCACGAGGGCGACCCGTTCGCGCATCGACAGCAAGCCCATACCGCCTGTCGTCCCTTTCTTCTCGACCGCGTCGAGGTCGAAGCCACGACCATCGTCGTGAACCTGCAACTGGACGGTCGTGTGATCCGAGCTCAACTTCAACCGAACTCGGCTCGGGGACGCATGGCGTGTCGCGTTTCGCACAGCCTCCTGCGCCACGCGGTACAATACCGACTCGATGCTCGGCGACAGCCGTGTCGTGACAGCGCCGGCGTCCACGTCGATATCGATGCCGGTCCCTTTGGACGATTCGCGCGCCAGCTTGTGCAGCGCCGGCGCCAGGCCGAGATCGTCGAGGACTCGCGGATGAACTGTGTGCGACAGCACCCGGACTTCCTCCGTGATCTCTTCGGCCGCGTCCCGCATCTCCAAGAGGCGGACGGCCAACTCGGGGTCGCTGCAGTCGCGCGCCGCGGCGGAAAGCTGGAGGAGCAACGCGGCCAGATGCTGGGCCGTGGAATCGTGCAGCTCGCGCGCGAGTGCCGCGCGCTCCCTGTCGCCGACCGCGATCACCTCGGCGGCCAAGGCGCGCATGCGCGCGCGATCGGAGACCAGGCTGTCGAGCAGGATATTGAACATCGCGCCGACTCGAAGCACCTCGTGATCCGCCACCGTCGACCGCTCCACGCGTGCGCCAAAGTCGCCCCGCCAAACTCGTTCCGCCACGGTTTCGAGATCGCGGATCGGGCGCAACGCGACCAGCACGAGGACAACGTACAGCAGCAGCGCGATGACGATGCCTCCACCGAGAGCGAGCGAGCCCGCGCGCGACAATCCCGATTGAGCAGCGAGCAGCAGCGCCACCACAGCCAGGTTGGCGCCGACGAGCTTTACGACGAGCGGAACGCGCAGCGCGGCCAGGCGAGCGCTGCGCGTGTCACGGACGGCGGGCGCTTGCCCGCGGCCGAGTTGGACCGTGCTTGCCCGTTCGGAGAGAGACACCGGCGGTGAGAGCGACATGAAGGCGACCTGGAAGGACTTCGACGGGCGTTATTCCTGCACCACGAGCGCGGTCACCATCCCGAACATACCATGGTCTGATTCGGCGTGTGGCAGGATGTGGCAATGAAACGCCCACGTACCGGGATTGTTGCAGTTGACGACCACGTCCCACCGTTCTCCCGGCGCGACGTTGAGCGTGTCGCACTTCCAGGGACTGCTGAGCGGCCAGCCGTCCTTGGCGATGACCGTCATGTGCATTCCATGCAGGTGCATCGGATGGATCATCATTCCCTCGTTCATGAATCGGATGCGCAGCTTCTGACCGAGCTTGGCCACGAGCGGTGCCGTTGCCGGGAAGCTCTTCCCGTTGAACGTATAGCCGTGCGCGCCGTCGTTCAGGATGAAGACCTGATCGACGTCGGGGTCGTCGTGCGGGCCCTTGACCTTCGGCTCGACGATGAATGCCCCGAGCAGCCCGAGGCCGACCTGTTTGGCCGAGTTGTGGTGCGAGTGGTACATGTGCGAGCCGGCGTTCGGCACGGTGAACTCGTACGTGTACGACTGCCCGCCCTTCACCGGCGGTTGCGTGATGAACGGAACGCCGTCCTGCGCGTTCGGCAGCTCGAGCCCATGAAAGTGTATGGCGGTCGACTCCGGCAGCTCGTTGTGCAGGATGACTCGCACGCGATCGCCCTCGCGAACGCGGATCTGCGGCCCGGGCACCTGTTCGTTATAGGCCCACGCCTCGACGAAGTTTCCGGGTGCGGTCTCCCACCGGATCTTCCTGGCTGTCAGCTCGAAAGTTTTGACGCCGTCGTGGATACGAGGCTCGATGAGCTGGTTGCCCTTCCCTGCCGTCGCCGCGGGAAACGCCTTGATCCCTTTCTCGTGCATGGCGTCCATGGCATCCGCCGGCGAGATGGCAGGCACGGCCGTCGAACCGCTCGGGATCGGGGCCGCGCCGGCGGCGCTCTGGGCGATAGGCTTTGCCGCCGCGCTGTTCTTGCACGCGGTAGCGACGCCGACGACGACCGCCGTCAAGGTCGTGTCGCGCAAGAAACGACGACGACTGCTGGTGCCTCCAAGCAGCTTGGCAGCGCGTTCGTCCATCGGATGGTCTGACATAGAAGGTCTCGTGGTGTAATGTGCGGGTGTGAATACCAGCTTAGTCCGGAGGCGACGTCGCTCGTGTCGGGCGGGTAGTGGAAACGCGGAAGGGGAATTCCTGACCCTGAGTCAGGAATTCCCCGACGACCGCGCCGCGTGTCGACCGGAGGACTTACGGCTGGCCCGCCGCCGCGGCGATCGCCTTGGCGCCGACGCTCAGCTCGAAGTTGACCTTCACTTCGTTGCCGGTCTTGAGGCGGCCAAAGATGGCGGTGGGCGGCTGGATGCCGTAGTCCGTCATCTTGATGGGGACCATTCCCGTCGCCTTGACGGTCCCATCCGCCATCCGCGTCGCCACGACGTCGATGCTGATGCTGTTTTCTTTCCCTGCGATCGTCAGCGTGCCGGCCGTGTGCAACGTGAAGCTGTCCTTCGCCTCAGCGGGCATGGCGTCGAACGTCGCCATGATGTAGGTGATGTCGGACGACGCATCGGCCTTGAGCGCCTTGTAGAGGTTGTCGTCCATGCCGCCGTGACCGCACTTGATCGACTTCACGGGCACCTTGATCTGCACCCGTTTGAGCGACTTCGGCGGGGCGACGGAGACCTGCGCCGCTGCCGCGGCGTCGAGATCGATCGCCGCCTCGAGCGAGGTGGCTTTGCAGCTCCAGCCATGCAAGTTCGACGTCCCTTCGATCCACAGTTTACTATCGGACTCGACGGCGACACGGGCCGTTGCCTGTGCATTAGCCACCGCCGCGCTCGACACGATCATCGCGAGCATGGCCGCGCTGGCGAGATGAGCTCTGGTCATCCTTCCTCCCTCGTTACTCGAGTCCACCCGGGCCGGTCGGCGCTTTCGGGATCCTCGAATTGCGACAGAAGGTTAGGATTCGCCGAAGCGCGCTCCTGTCGGGGAGAGGAATGAAGTTTGGTAGGGCGAGCTCGGCGCAGCGCGTGAAGGATTCGCGCGGCGATCCGTCAGCGTTCGCCCGACTCGCGCCGCGTTTCGAGAGCAACCACCCGCGGCGTATGACCCGTGGCCGCAAGGAACTTCTCGACGTCGGAGCGCGCCAGCACGAGCGTCGCGGTGTTCACGAGCGGATGACAACGCCAGTACGGCGCGTGCCAGACGTCGGCATCGACGAAGAGCTCGACCGCGTTCGTCGCGTCGTTCATGAGTCCGAGCACCGTCACCGAGCCGGGCTCCACGCCCAGGTGTTTCATCAACCGCTCGGGCGACGCGAAGCTCAACCGGTCGGCATCCGCCTGTTCCGCGAACCGCTTGATGTCGACCGCCTTCTCGCAGGTCGTGACGAGCAGGAGATGCCGCCGGCCGCGCTTGTCGCGCAGGAAGATGTTCTTCGTCTGCACGGCGGGACTGTCGGGGATGGCCGCGTAGGCCTCGTCGCAGGTGAAAACCGGGGTGTGGTCGTACCTCGAATACGATATCTCCAATTGCTCGAGAAGGGCGTAGAGATCCGGCATCGAGGGTCAGTCGGTCGCCCGTGTCGATGCGCGCACGATCCCGATCGCCAGTAGCAGCATCGCCGCCACGAAGCCCATCACGCCCCTCCACCGCCACCCGTCCCAGAACACGCCGCCGACAGCGCCGGCGACGCTCGATCCGACATAATAAAAGAACAGGTACAAGGCGGCCGCCTGCGCCTTGGCGTGCTGCGCCTGAAGGCCCACCCAACTGCTTGCCACGGAGTGGCCGCCGAAGAAGCCAAATGTGATCGTCGCGATCCCGCCGACCACGAGCACGAGCGGGCGAAGCAGCGTCAGTCCCACACCGGCCAGCATCAACCCGCCCATCAGCAGCAGCATTCGTCCCCGCCCCACGCGATCGGCCCGCGCACCGATCCAGGCCGACGCGAAGATGCCCACGAGATACACGACGAAGATCAGCCCGACCGCCGATTGACTGAGCCGGTACGGCGGGTCGAGCAGATGATAGCTGACGTAGTTGTACGTCGTCACGAACGATCCCATGAGCAGGAATCCGACTGCGTACAGCGCGATGAGCCGAGCATCGCGGAGTTGCTCGAGGAACGAGCGCATCAGCGCACCAACGCGGAGCGGGCGCGCCACGAAGTTTCGCGACGCCGGAAGCGTGCGCCAGAAGATCGCGCTGGCCACGAGTCCCAGCAGTCCGATCGCGCCCATTGCCCAGCGCCAGGAAAGCAAGTCCGTGATCAGCGCGGTGATCAATCGACCGATCATGCCGCCCAGTCCATTGCCACCGATCGCCAATCCCATCGCCAGGCCGATCGACCCGGGGTGCATCTCCTCGCTCAGATAGGCCATCGAGATCGCGGGCAGGCCGGCGAAGGTGATCCCCGCGATCGCGCGCAGCGCGAGAAACATCCCCCAGCTCGGCACGAACGCGGAGAGAAACGTGAGGAGCGCCGACGCGAACAGCGACGCCACCATCATCGACTTTCGCCCCCGCGCCTCGGACACGGTTCCGGCGACGATCATCGCCGGCGCGAGCAGGCCCGTCGTCAACGATAGCGAGAGACTGCTCTCAGCCGCACTGATCTTGAAGTCACGGGCAAACACCGGCATGAGCGGCTGCACGCAGTACAACAGCGCGAAGGTCGCGAACCCAGCGGAAAAGAGCGCGAGGTTGGTGCGTCGGAACTCGGGAGTTCCGTGGCGGATCAGATTGGTCTGATGGTGGGCGGGCACGCCCTCAAGCTAGAGTGTATTCTGGACATTCGACGAGATCGCTCACTGGAGGGTGCCGGGCCGAGGGAGCTCCGAACTACTGAGCTACTGAGCTACTGAACTGCTTGAACTGCTTGAACTGCTTGAACTGCTGAACCGCAGAGACGCGGAGACGCAGAGACTCAAATGGGGTCAGACTCCATTTCGATGGCGAAATAGGGTCAGACTCCATTTCGGACCCCGTCTAGGGCAGTTCCTCTGCGCCTCAGCGCCTCTGCGGTTCAATCAGCGGTTCAGCATTTCAGCTGTTCAGCGATTCAGCGGATCAGCGGATCAGCGGCCACCAGCGCCTGTTATTCCGCCTCGCCCGCCGCCATCCTGATCTGCGCCAGCTTGTCTGGCGAGCCAACGAAGAGCTCGGACGGATACCGTCTGTACTGCAGCATCTGGCTGTAGATCGCGCCCTGATCATACCGGTTCAGCCCGAGGCCGGCGAGAAACTGCAACCGCAAATTGCGATCGCGGTTGATTTGCGCGTCCGCCAGCCACGGCCGGAGCATGGGCTCGTTGCCCGCGAACGTCGCGAAGAGCTCCGTCGCCGAATTGAAGCCGATCTCGCGAAGCGACTGCGCCACCTGCGCGTATTGAGGACTCTCGAGTCGCTGCGTGATCGCGTCGACGTCGATCCGCATCGTACCGAGCTGGCCGACGAGCACCAGGTCGTAGCCGCCGCCGTTGTTCGTGTTGCCGAACACGACGCCGTTCGGGAATGCCTGGAAGAACGTCGCCACCTCGCTCTTGACCGCCTCGGGGCTGCTCTCGTAGAGCTGCACGAACAACGTGACGACCCCGCCGGGGTTCAGATGCTGCTTCACGACGTCGAAGAATTCCTTCGTGTACAGCGTCGCGGCGCCCTTCACCCACGGGTCGAGCGGGTCGGACGTGACGGCGTCGAACTTCTGATTCGTCGTGAGAATGAAATGACGCGCGTCGTCGATCTCGACGCTCACCTTTGGATTCGAGATGACGTTGAAGTTGTGCGCGCCGAAATACTTCGATACCACCTTCGGCACCAGCGGCTCGATCTCGGCGATGGTCTCATGCCCGAGCGCCGGATCGATGCTCACCGCGCCAGCCGTGACGCCCGCGCCGCAGCCGATCACGAGCACGGAGCCCGGATGCGGCGGCAAGAGCGTGGTCAAATGCCCGAGCATGCGCTGGAGCCGCATGTCCTGCGGCTCACTCGACGCTTGCACCTTGCCCGCGTTGTGATAGTTGAGCACCCCATTCGACAGCTGCGATACGGCCACCGACGCGGTCATCCCCTCACCGACGTAGATGAAATCGTTCGCGTTCTCGAGGCGCGTGGCGAACCAGCGGCCGTAGCCCACGAGCAGCGGCGGCACCGGCGGCACCGATCGAATGAACACGAACGCGGCGACGGCGGTAATGAAACCCCACCACATGCCGCGCCGCGCGACCGTCACCTTCGACGCCGCCGCGGCAAATGCGGGCAAGAACATGAGCAGCGCGCTGATTGCCGCCGTGCCGATGAGAATGCGCTGCGACGCCTGCGTTCCCAGCCAGGCGATGATCAACAGACTACCGACCAGCGCACCGATGATCCCGCCAATCGTGTTCGCGGCATACACCGTTCCCACCAGCCGGCCCGGATCCTTCTCGTCGCGTCCCACCGCCGCCAGCGCGAGTGGAAAGCTGGCGCCCCAGAAACACGCCGCCGGGAGCACGGCCCACAAACACCGCACGAGATCGATCTGGAATGTGTAGCTCGCGTCGATGGCGAGTCCGGGGCTCACCGGCCAATACGGAAGCATCTTCGTCATCGAGTACGCCGCCCACGCGATCGTCGCCGTCAACAGGAATTGGCACACGCCGAGCGCGAGGCGCGGCTCCTTGACCGTCCGCGCCAGCATCGATCCGACTGTGCTCCCAAGTCCGAGCCCCAGGAGGAACGCGGCGAGGATGAGCGAGAAGGTGTAGGTGGTCGCACCGAGCAACAATGACAAGAGGCGCGTCCACACCGCTTCGGCGGCGAGCGCAGTCGCGCCCGACAATCCGATCGTCACGTACACAGGCCAACTGCCCGCGGGAATCAGCGGACCCTTGTCGACGTCGCTCGATTCCTTCTCGGCGACGCGGTCGTACGGAGCGGCACGCATGAGCGCCAGGCTCGCCAGGGCCACCACGACGTCGATGCCGACAGCGACGTAGGTCGCGAACGCCATGTCGTGTATGCGCAGCAGATAGAATCCCGCCAGCAGACACCCGAACACGGCACCCGCAATGTTGCCACCATAGAAGAAGCCGAGCCACGCGACGCCGGTCGGCGTCGTCTCCACCCACCGCGCAATCGCGGGCAGCGTGGCGCCCATGAGCAGCGTGGGTGGCAGGAGGCACAGCCCGCAAAAGAGCCCGCGCAGCAGCAGGTCGGCGGTGCCGTGCAGCGCGATGGCGAAGTACAACCCACCTGCGTACGGCAGTCCCCATAGCACGAGGAGGCCGAATAGGGCGATCGCCAACTCGAGCATCGCGTACACGCGCAGCGGATGCTGCTGCCGGGACACGAATTTCGACAGCAGCAAGCTCCCGATACACATGCCCCCCATGAACGTGCCAAGCAGCACGCCCATCGAGACGGCAGACGAGCCGATGATCAGGCTGAGCAGCTGGAACCAGACGATCTCGTAGATGAGCGCCGCACAACCGCTTCCGACGAACAGCAGTACCACCAGCGGCAGCAGGCGGCGGGCGACGGGTGCCGCGCTGGACGGAGTCGCGACTGGGGCTTCGGCATATGACAGCGGGCGACGCTTGGTCGTGGACGGCACGGCTCGGCTTGGCTGCGGGACGGAAAGGGACTGACGCGATTAGAACAGGTACGCGTACGGGGCCCTCTATGTTGGCGGTCGGCGCAGTATGCGTCCAGTCGGGCGAGCGCTCGATCGACGCGCCGTCCGTCATCGAATCGGCGCGTCGCGAAATCGATGGGCCCCCAGATCTTCACGTGCCGGCACGACCGTCTTCGCCGGCAGCCGACGGTGCCGATATGCGAGATCTATGATAAGTGATGACGTCAGCCACGAGGTGAGGGAATGGTGGAAACGGGGAAACGGAGGACCACGTGAGCGCCACGACCGCGCGCTCGTCCGATCTTCCGTCCTCCCGTTTCTCTAGTTTCGCCGTCGATTACCGATCGCGGTCGCGATTCACGCTCGAGGGGTTCTTACTCGACGAGCCAGCCTGCTGCGTCGGCGAGTGTTGCTGCCGGTTGTGGCGGTCGAGTTGTTCACGCGTGTCGAAATGCGCGCCGCACTGTTGGCAATCGAAGCCCGGATCGTGCACCATGCTCCTTCCTTCGGTTGTGGCCGGCACCAGCGGCATCGGACTGATGCGTCTGGCGTGGGCCGACAGGAGATGTGCCGCACGGGGCATGCCGCGTATCGGCCGTCGGCAATCTCGTCGCTCAAACGGGGCACTCGACGCGTGCACTCAACGCGGACGCTGGCGAAGGGCCTGCCCACGACGTAGCGTATACTCATTGGGCTCCCGCTACCGTATTCATCGGGTTCATCGGGACGCTCGACCATTGATACAGATCACGCCATGAAACCGCACACCCGCCGGGGGACGGCGTTCGCGCTGCTCGCCCCCGCCCTACTTTTCGCCCGCATCCCGTCGGCGCACGCCCAGAACTCCATGCCCGGCATGGACATGGGCCTCCCGGCGGTGAAGATCCCGGCTGGCGCGATCTACACCGAGGCCGACGTCCGCTTCATGCAGGGGATGATCGCGCACCACGCCCAGGCCATTTACATGTCGCGCATGGCCGCGTCCCATGAGGCCAGCCCGCGCCTGCTCAAGTTCGCGCAGAAGATCGACCAATCGCAGCAGGCGGAAATTCGTCTCATGCAAGGGTGGCTGCGCGCGAACGACCAGTTCGCCACCGATACGTCGTCGTGGCGGCACATGTCGATGCCCGGGATGCTCACGGCGGACCAGCTCAGGCAGCTCGCCGCGGCGCGGGGCCAGGCGTTCGATCGCCTCTTTTTGACCTTCATGATCCAGCATCACGAAGGGGCGCTGAAAATGGTGAAAGATTTGTTCGCCGCCCCGCTCGCGGCGCAGGACGTCGACGTGTCGGTGTTCGCCAACGACGTCCAAACGGTGCAGACCGCCGAGATCGGGATCATGCAACGGATGTTGACCACTCTCTAATAACGACCACGGAGCTCTCTTTGATGCTGACCGCTCGCAGGCTGTTCATCGCCGCGTTCATGCTCGCCTTCGCCGAAGTCCCGGCGCTCGTCGCGCAAACGTATCCCACCGGAAACGATCCACGGAACGGGCTCAAGCCCGGCAAGCTGGACGCGGGCGAGGCGGCGCGGGGCATGCGCCTCGTCTCGTTCTCTCCCAAGCCGGCCGTATTCGACAGCACGCGCGGGCTCACGTTCATCAACTCGGACATCGCGTTCCGCGACCACTACGTCTATCAGGGCAACTTTGCGGGGTTCATGATCTGGGACGTGAAGAACCCGGCGAAACCCGTGCTCGCTGCCGCGGTCCCTTGCATCACGTCCCAGGGCGATCCGTCGATCATCGGCAACCTGCTCTTCATCTCGGCGGAGAGCCCGGGGAATCGCACCGACTGCGCGAAGGGAGGCGTGAAAGATCCTGCCGATCGCATCGAGGGCGTGCGCATCTACGACGTCTCCAACCCGCAGGCGCCGAAGCTGATCAAGAACGTGCAGACCTGCAAAGGCTCGCACACGCACACGGTGATTCCCGATCCCAAGAACAAGGACGTCGTCTACCTCTACGTATCGGGACTTCAGGGCGTGCGGTCGGACTCCGTGGCCTACGGCTGCAGGAGCGGCACCGATCCGGCGGATACGACGAACTCGTTGTACCGCCTCGACGTCATCCGGGTGCCGCTCAAGCATCCAGAGCAAGCGGCGGTCGTGACCGGCGCGCGTATCTTCACCGGACTGGGCGTGGCGCCGACGAGCGAGATGCGGCGCGAGCAGCAGGCGGAGCGCAGCGCGCGCGGCGGCCGTGGCGCCCGCGGTGCCGCCGGCGGTGAGGCGCAACTCCCCACGGGTCCCCGCAACTGCCACGACGTGACCGCGTATCCGGCGATGCACATGCTCGCCGGCGCGTGCGCAAGCTACGGTCTGCTGGTCGACATCAGCAATCCCGAAAAACCGGTGCGGCTCGACGCCAAGGCGGACACGAACTTTTCGCTCTGGCACACGGCGGTGTTCAGCAACGATGGGTCGAAGCTCGTGTTCACCGACGAGTGGGGCGGCGGCACGTCGCCCAACTGCCAGGCGACGAGCATGATGGAGATGGGCGGCAACGCCATCCTCACCATCGACCATGGCAAGATGACACAACACGCATACTTCAAGATCCCGAGCGCGCAGACCGCGCAGGAGAACTGCGTGTCGCACAACGGCGGCCTGATTCCGGTGCCAGGACGCGACCTCATGGCACAGGGCTGGTATCAGGGGGGCGTCGACGTGAGCGACTTCACCGATCCCGACCATCCGTACGAGGTCGCGTTCTTCGATCGGGGACCGGTCGATCCGCCACCGGCGCCGGGCGACACGGCGAACGCCGCGGTGAGCCGCACGCGCGGCACGATCGGCGGGTCGTGGGGTGCCTACTACTGGAACGGCTACATCTATTCCTCGGAGCTGGCGCGCGGCTTCGACATCCTCGAGCTCGTGCCGAGCGACAAGCTCTCGGCGAACGAGATCGCGGCGGCCAAGCTCGTGCGGATGACGCAGTACAATCCGCAGAGCCAGCCGCACTACACCTTCCCGCCGGCGTTCCCGGTGATCCGATCGTACCTCGATCAACTCGTGCGCGACAATGGGTTGACCGCCGACCGGACGACGGCAATCGACAAGGCGCTCGCCGCGGCCGAGAAGCAGCGGGGCGCCGCGCGCGGCGCCTCGCTCACCAAGCTTGCCGGACAGGTGGGCAAGGACGTGAACGGCGCCAAGGACACGGCGCGGGTCAAAGCGATGGCCTCGGAGATTCGCCGGCTGGCAGCGGTCTCCAAATGACATCCTGTTAGAGCACCAGCGAGCCGGACACGTGCCAGCGCATGTTCCATTGCGCGCCGAATGGGTGTGAACGGTCCGGCTCGTTGAGCAGGTTGCGATATAGCAATTCGACGCGGAGACGCCGCCGCCACAGCCACTTCTCCATCGAGGCGTCCACGCGCCGCAGGGGAGGCACCATGGCCGGCGATCCCGCCGTCGCGCCGAACGCCGGCCAACTCGTTCCGCCGGCGAGATCCACGATTCCGCTCAATCGAAAATCGCGCACCGGCGACGCCGAGAGCTGAGCGCGGAATTCGTCAGTCGGCGCCGACGCGATCTCGGCACCAAAACTTCTGCTGTCCAGATCGAACGTCGCGACGCGATCGTAGTCGATCGAGCCCTGCCAGACGCTTTCGCCGAGCGTCTCGATGTGCGCGTGTGCGCCGATCAGGTTGCCGGCGTGCGGAACTGAATCGGGTCGCGTCTCGAATTGCGGCGCCGTCGCTCGACCCAACCCGGTCCAATCGGCCACGGCCTCGCCGCGCAGATCGATCGTGGCGCGGGCGTGGGAAAGGAACCGCCGGCCGAGCGTGACGCCGACGGCGCTCAGCGCCGGCGCGCGCGCCGGCCGATCATAGTCGAGCACGAAAGCGTCGATCCACGACCCGTCCATGTTCGGGTGTGCCTGGACGCGGCTGCCGCGCACCGCAAACGACGTGAGCGAATCCAGCCTGAACGAGGCCTCGATCGAAGCGTCGGGCGCTCCCGCGCGAGGACCATCGAAGATCAGGGTCGCGCGGGCATCGACCGTCACCGCGCTTCCGATCGGCAGCAGCGCGCGCACGAACGGCCCTCCTCCACTCGACGACACGCTCTGCGCAATCGCGTCCGACGCAAGCGTCCAACCGTCACCTATGGCGCCGGCGGTCAGCGTCGCGCGCCCGAACGCGCGCGCCGCACTCACGGTCCCTCCGAAGTGTCGCCGCGTATGACCGACGGTGAAGCCGAGCGGGGACAGCAGATCGCCGGCGGTGAGCGTCGTGACTGACCCCTCGTACGACAGCGTCGTCGAGTCCGCGATGCGCGACGAGCCTCCCACGCCGACATACGCGCTCGTCGTCCGCAGCGACTGCTCGGCGCGTCGGGTCGGGATGAACAGGAGGCCGCGCTGGTCGCCGTAGCTGGCAAGCATCTCGTGCCGGCCGCCGAACGCGTCGACGCCAGCGCGCAGCGTCGGCGTGACTGACAGGACGTCCTGTCGTAGGTGGGAAAACGTCGTTCCGGGGAACCGAGAGCTGATGAGGGTATCCGTGACGTTGAGCGACGCGACGTGCACGCCGGCATCGACGTCCCACGCGCCGCCGCGCCAGCCGACGTCGCCGTGCGCGAACGGACCAATCTTCTCCACGTTCGGCGACGAGAGGTCGGTGTACCGGTACGGTCCGGGATCTCCCGTTTCGTCGCCGTGCTGGTACGTGATCTCACCGCCGATGCCCGGCCGCTGGCGGCGTGAGAAAATGCTCATCACGCCCCGCGCCGCGGGAGCCCCGCCGTAGATGACGGGACCGCGCGTCAGCACCACGCTGTCGATCTGCCCGACTGAAATCGGGAGCAGCTCGAGCAGGTGCACGCCGAACACCTCTGTCTGTACGCGCTGACCGTCCACCACGACGATCCATTCCGGCATCGACGGACCGGACTCGCCCGCAGCGGGCAAATGGTCGGGGCTCGCGGCGTAGGTGAACCCGTCCACGCTCGCGCGCGCCCAGCCGACCGCTCCGTCGAGAAGCTCCGTGACGCGATTCCATCCCGCACGCTCGATGTCGGCGCGACGAATGACGACGGTCTGCGCGCCGACCGACGCGACCGGCCCGGCGAGCACCGCCAGCGCCACGATCCCGGCGATGGGGCTCGCCGTCCGCCAATGTCGATGGCGGGTCACTCCAGGAAATCTCTCAACCAGGGCGGCGCCGCGACCGAGTACCCGAGACCGGCGGTGACCGGCGTCAGGTGCACCGGTACGTGAAGCCACACGTGGGTGTATTCGCTCATCACGAATGCCGAGAAGTTGGCCGGCAGGCGTAGGGTGGCGATGGCGTTGAGACCGAACAACGCTTCAATCTCTTTGCGCAGGCCGGGAGCGATCGTGGAATCCTGAAACGAGAACCGCATCGCGCCCGCGTGGGCGCCGGCGGCAATCGTGAAGGGACCGACGGTCAGGGGCATGCGCCATTTGAGCATGCCGACCGTACCATGGAAGTCGGGATGCGGGCTTGGCGATCGCCCCGTGAACGTGGCCCGCTCGAGTGCCAGCGCGAGATCGCCGACGTAGAAGGGCGCCGCCAGCTCGCCGGAATATCCCGTACGAGGGTCATAGAGCCGGGCAAAGCGACTGTCGGCCGTCTGCCACAGCGCCCCGGCCCGAAGGGTCATCCGCGAAAATGGAGCTTGGTCCCCCGTCTGACCGCGGGCCGCGGCGGCACCCGCCGTGAGAAGGGACAGGACAAGGCGAACGATGCAAGGAGCTCGACTGTTCACGGGTCGGCCGGCAGTGCAGGAAGCCGGCCAATGCCGAGCTCGGGATCTGTTAGCTTGGGATCGGTTGGACGGAGGTCCGCCGGACCCTCGGCGACGCGGTCCTCTTGGCGTCGAGTCGGCACCTCGCGGTAAACCCTCTGCGCCACCGACGGGTCAAACCGTCTGTCCATTTCGATGGGCTGTTGCGACACGTGCCGTCTCACCGTCCCTCCAATCCACCCCCGGGTCGTCCTGTGAGCCTCCGTCGATTCCTGCTCGTCGCCGCCGCCGTGTTCGTGGCGGGAATGATCCATCCCACCGCCGCATTCGCCCAGACCGACGTCATTCGCGGCCACATCATCGGCCCGGACAGCGTGCCTGTGGAGCGCGCGACCATCACCGTGACCTCGATCTCCGGCAACGTCTCGCGCTCGACGCGCACCGACAAGAACGGGCGCTTCACCATCGCCTTCCCGGGTGACGACGGCGACTACTTCGTCAACATCGCCGCGCTGGGCTTCGGCTCGAAGCGCTTCGAGGTCAAGCGAACCGGTGATCAGGAAATCCTGATCGCCGACGCCAAGCTGTCGCGCGTCGCCGCGCAGCTCGACGCCGTGAACGTGCGCGCCGACCGCCAGAAGGTGAGCCGAAATGATCTCTCGAACGACATCAGCGGCAGCGAACGCGGCATCAACTCGGCAGCGGTTTCGGCAGACCAGCTCGGCGACCTCGCGTCGCTGGCGGCGTCGCTCCCGGGCGTGCAGCTCATCCCCGGGGCCGACGGAGCGCCCTCTGGTTTTTCGGTGCTCGGCCTCACCGCCGACCAGAACGCGACGACGCTCAACGGCATGAGCTTCGGCGGCTCCAATCTGCCGCGCGACGCCAACGTGGCGACGTCGCTGGTCACCTCGCCGTACGACGTCTCGCGCGGCAACTTCAGCGGCGGCATGCTGAGCATCCGCACACTGCCCGGGTCGAACTACATCGTTCGCTCGACGAGCCTGAACATGGATGCGCCGCAAGTACAGTGGACGGATCCGGCGGCGCGTTCGCTCGGCCAGCGATACAGCAATCTGTCGGCCGGCGGCAGGTTCTCGGGCCCGATCCAGTTCGACAAGTCGTTCTTCTCGCTGTCGTACCAGGCGGGCCGGCGGTCGAGCGACCTTCAAAGTTTACTCAATACCGATCCGCTCGGGCTGCAGGCCATCGGCATCGCCGCGGACTCGGTCGCGCGGCTGCGATCCATCCTCGGCGGCGCGCGCGTGCCGCTGACGGTGGGCGGGATTCCGACCAACCGGCTGAGCGACAATGCGTCCGTTTTTGGCACCTTCGACTTCATCCCGCCGACGTCGACGACCGGACAGGCGTTCAACATTACCTACAACGGCGCCTGGAGCCGGCAGGATCCGGCCACGGCCATGACGACAGAGATGCCGGCGCATAGCGGCGACCGCGGAAACTGGTATGGCGGCATTCAGGGCCGCCACTCGGGCTACTTCGGCTTCGGCGTGCTCAGCGAGACGTCGGTCGGCGTGAATCGCTCGCGATTCTATAGCGATCCGTTCCTCGCGTTGCCGAGCGGCTCCGTCCGGGTGAACTCGACATTCGCGGACGGCACGCCGAGCGTGCAGACCGTGGCCTTCGGCGGCAATCAGGGGATGAACACCGGCCAGACGTCGACGACGGCGCAGGTCACGAACATGCTGTCCTGGTTCAGTGAGAACAACAAGCATCGGCTCAAACTCACGACCGAGCTGCGCCGCGATTCCTACGACCAGGATCTCACCACGAACCAGCTCGGCACGTTCACCTTCAACTCGCTCGCCGACCTCGAGGCCGGTCGTCCTGCGGCGTTCTCGCGCCAACTCTCCTCGCGCAAACGCCACGAGGACCAGTACGTCGGCGGCCTGTCCCTCGGCGACTCGTATCGTCCGACGACCGATCTGCAGATCCAGTACGGCGTCCGCCTCGACGGCAATCGCTTCACGGCCCAGCCGGCGGAGAACGCCGACATCGAGCGCCTGTTCGGCAATAGCAACGACAACGTACCGAACCACCTGTACGTGAGCCCGCGCATCGGCTTCTCATGGACGTACGGCACGGCGGCGCAGATCGGCGCCTTTCAAGGGGCCGTGCGCGGGCCGCGGGCCGTCGTGCGCGGCGGCATCGGCATCTTCCAGAGCACGCCGAACGCGACGCTGATCGGATCGGCGATGGACAACACCGGGCTTGCCAACGCAGCGCAGCAGATCAACTGCGCCGGTATTGCCGCGCCGACACCGGACTGGCTCGCTTACGCGGCGAACGCCGGGGCGATCCCAGCCGAATGCGCCGACGGCACGGCGGGAACGGTGTTCGCCAGCACGGCGCCGAACGTCACGCTGTTCGACAAGGACTACGTCGCGCCGCGAGCGCTGCGATCGAACCTGCAGTGGAGCGGTCCGACGCTGGACAACCGGTTGTCGACGTCCATCGACGCCACCTACTCGTTGAATCTCCACCAGGCAAGCACGTTCGATCTCAACTTCAATCCGGCGGCACAGTTCGCGATGGCCGCCGAGGGCGGACGTCCGGTCTACGCGCGACCGGGAAGCATCGTTCCGGCAACGGGGACGATCGCGTCGGGCGAGGCGCGCGTCGCGCCGCAGTACTTCCACGTGAGCGAACTGCGTTCCGACATGGAGTCCGAGGCCAAGCAGCTCACCCTCCAGGTGCGGCCGTTCACGTTCAACTCGACGTACAGTTGGAGCCTGTCGTACGTCTACGCCAACGCGCGCGAAAAGTATCGCGGCTTCACCAGCACCGCCGGCGATCCGCTCGACGTGGCCTGGGGACGCTCGAGCTTCGACTCGCGGCACCAGTTCGTCTATACGCTGACCTACAACGCGTTCGACTTCATTCGTCTCGGCTGGTACGGATCGTTCCGTTCGGGTCTCCCCTACACGCCGGTCGTCGCCGGCGACATCAACGGCGACGGCTACGCGAATGATCGGGCATTCGTGTACGATCCGGCGCAGGCGGGCGACAGCACGCTGGCGGCAGGGATGCGCTCGCTGCTGGCGACCGGTTCCCGCTCGGCCCGCGACTGTCTGGAGAAGCAGCTCGGCCAGATCGCGACGCGCAACAGTTGCCAGGGTCCCTGGACGACGACGGCGAACCTGACCTTCTCGTTCAACCCGGTCAAGGTGCGCATGCCGCAGCGCGCCAACATCTCATTCCAGATCTCCAATCCGCTCGGCGCCGCTGACGTGTTGTTGCACGGCGAGAGCAGGCTGCACGGCTGGGGGCAGACGTTCGTGCCGACCACGCAACTGCTGTTCGTCCGCGGGTTCGACCCGTCGGCGAATCGGTACAAGTACGAGGTCAACCCGCGCTTCGGCGCGACGGCGCTCTCGCAGACGGCGACACGGCTGCCGGTCACCCTCACGGCGATGTTGCGGGTGGACGTCGGACCGACACGAGAGCGGCAGGGTCTGACGCAGATGCTCGACCGCGGCCGCGCCACCGGCGGGCAGAAAGTTCCCGAGATCATGTTCAAGGCGATGTACGGCAGCGGCGGCGTGATCAACCCGATGGCGCAGATCCTCCGGCAGGCCGACACGCTCGAGCTCACGGCCGTCCAGGCGGACAGCATCGCGGTGCTGAATCGCGCCTACACCATCAAGCTCGACTCCATCTGGTCGCCGGTCACCAAGTATCTGGCGGCGCTGCCCGACAAGTACGACCAGGACGAGGCGTACGACCGTTATCGCACGGCGCGCGAGGCCTCGGTCGATGCGCTGATCAGGATCGCGCCGGCAGTCCGGGGTCTGCTTACCGGCGATCAGATGCGGAAGGTCCCGGCGTTCATCACGACCTATCTCGACACCCGCTATCTCGCGTCCGTCCGATCCGGAACCGCCGGCACTGGACTCGGTATGATGATGATGCCCGGCGGCATGGCGATCCCGGCCGGCATGGGAGATCGCGGCATGGTGATCGAAGTGCGCAAAGGCAGTCCCTGACGCGACTCGAGCCAACCGGCTCACGACTGGTACATACTCATATGATGAAACTCATACCCCTCGCGTCCATCCTGCTTTCGGCGGCGGCCGCCGCGCAGCAAAGCCCGCCAATCCGTCTGATCAACGCGCCGGACGGCGCCTCGAAACACGTGATGGGGAACGTCGCCGTCGTACGGCAGCTCCCCGGCGGACAGCTCCTCGCCAACGACGTCCAGAACCGGCAGTTGCTGCTCCTCGATCAGTCGCTCGCCAACGTCAGCGTCGTCGCCGATTCGACGAGCGGCGGCGCGAGCTCGTACGGCATCAGGCCGGGCGGCATCATTCCGTACCTCGGCGACTCGACCCTCTTCGTCGATCCCGCCGGGCTCTCGATGTTCGTGATCGACGCGGCGGGCAAGATCGCCCGCATCGCGTCGGTGCCGCGATCGCAGGACGCCGCGTTACTCGGCTCCAATCTTCAGAGCTTGCCTTCGCTGGATGCCAGGGGGCGCATCGTGTACCGCGGTGGGCTCGGCCGCCTGCTTCCCGCGCCTGGCACGGCGGGAAAGGGACCGCTCGCCCTTCCGGATTTTCCCGACTCCGCCGCGCTGGTTCGCGTGGATCTCGCCACGCGCAAGCTGGACACGGCGGCGTTCTTCAGGATCCCGAAGGTAAAAATGAACGTGACGCAGACCGAGCGCGGCACGATGATGAGCAGCGAGATCAACCCGCTTCCGATGGTCGACGACTGGGCCGTCCTCGCCGACGGTTCGGTCGCGATCGTCCGCGGGCAGGATTACCACGTCGACTTCGTGAATCCTGACGGAACGGTGACTGTCTCGCCGAAAATCCCCTTCGACTGGCAGCGCCTCA
>Ga0157370_10001732_pt1 | contig 26860 bp, 23 predicted proteins | sample C35metaG_FD_113463 | JGI IMG/M metagenome (GOLD analysis project Ga0157370, IMG submission 113463) | Corn rhizosphere microbial communities from Kellogg Biological Station, Michigan, USA - C3-5 metaG | ecosystem: Host-associated > Plants > Roots > Rhizosphere > Soil | place: USA: Michigan...
TCACCAATTAATGGATTACTTAAAAGTATCTCATGATGATGTTCACGGTTTAGATATCGAAGTAAACTTTACAATCGAAGCAATCAATGGTGCTGAATTGGCAGAATTAAACCAAGAATTATTTGATAAACTTTTTGGTGAAGGAAAAGTAGCTTCTTTAGAAGATTTAAAATCTAGAATTAAAGAAGATGCTGAAGCACAATTTGCACAGCAAGCAGATCAAAAATTATTATTAGACGTTCAGGATTTCTTGATCGAAAACACAAAATTTGATTTACAAGCTGCATTCCTTAAAAAATGGCTACAAACTGTTGGAGAGAAAAAACTTTCTGCAGAAGAAGCTGAGGTTGAATACGCAAGATCTGAAAAAGGTTTACGTTTTCAATTAATCGAAGGAAAAGCAATGGCTCAAAGTAATATCCAAATTACATTTGACGATTTGAAAGCTTTTACAACAAACGCTATCAAACAACAAATGGCTCAATTTGGACAAACAAACCCAACTGACGAAGAAGTTCAAGGAATCGTGGCTAGAGTTTTATCTAACCAAGAGGAAGTGAAAAGACTTTCTGAGCAAGTTGTAGCAGAGAAATTGTTAGAGTTGTTTAAAGAAAAAGCAAATCCAACAACTAAAGAAGTAACTTACGAAGAATTTATTGCTGCTTCTTACGGAGAATAATTTCTGAAAAATAATTATATTTGAGCGTCAGCAGTTTACTGCCGGCGCTTATTTTTTTGTTTCAAGTTTAAGGTTTCAAGTTTTAAAAAAACTTAGCACCTTAGTATCTCAGAACCTTTGAAACTTAAAAAGAAGACATAATGACATCCTTTATAAAAAGGTATGACCTTTGCAGAGCATAAAAAAGTATACACCAAAATAAACGTAAAACTTAGAACAAATACATATGAACTACGGTAAAGAATTCAAAAATTTTGCTACAAAGCACCACGGAGTAAATGCCATGTATTATGACAAAATCATCAGCGCTATGACGCCGACGAACTTAACTCCAAATATTATCGAAGAACGCCAGTTAAATGTTTCAATTCTGGATGTCTTTTCAAGATTAATGATGGACAGAATTATCTTTTTAGGAACAGGTATCGACGATCAGATTGCAAATGTTGTACAAGCGCAATTGTTGTTCTTAGAAAGTGCGGATGCATCAAAAGATATTCAAATCTATTTAAACTCTCCTGGAGGAAGCGTTTATGCAGGTCTTGGAATCTATGACACCATGCAGTACATCAAACCAGATGTTGCTACAATTTGTACAGGAATGGCCGCTTCTATGGGAGCCGTTTTATTATGTGCAGGAGCAGCAGGAAAACGTTCGGCATTGCCGCATTCACGTGTAATGATTCACCAGCCATCTGGAGGAGCACAAGGTGTTGCAACAGATATGGAAATCAACTTACGCGAAATGTTGAAACTAAAAGACGAATTGTACAATATTATTTCGCAGCATACCGGACAAACTTTTGATAAAGTGCATAAAGACAGTGAGCGTGATTACTGGATGATTGCAGACGAAGCAAAAGAATACGGAATGATCGACGAAGTATTAAGAAGAAGCTAATTTTAAAGTTTCTAAGTTGCTGAGATGCTAAGTTTTAAGGTTTTCTCTGTAAACTGAAATAAAAAAATAAAAATATTAAGCTGTAAAGAGCTAAGTTTTTAAGTTTTAAATTAAAAAGCTTAGAAACTTAGTATCTTTGCAGCTTAGTAACTTAAGTAAAGAATGGCAAAAGTAGTATTAGAATGTTCGTTTTGTGGAAGAAAAAAGCCAGAAACTAATTTATTAATTGCGGGAATCAATGCACACATTTGTGATAAATGTATTGAACAAGCACACGGAATTGTATTAGAAGAATTAAAATCGAGTGGAAGCGCTAAACTTGTTGGGGATTTAATTTTAAAGAAACCAAAAGAAATCAGAGCTTTCCTGGATCAATATGTTATTGGTCAGGATCAGACAAAAAAAGTAATGTCAGTTGCGGTTTACAATCACTACAAACGTTTAATGCAACAGCAATTAGACGATGAAGTAGAGATCGAAAAAAGTAACATCATTATGGTAGGTCAAACCGGAACAGGAAAAACATTGGTTGCGAAAACAATCGCAAAAATGTTAGATGTTCCTTTGGCAATTGTTGATGCAACTGTATTAACAGAAGCAGGTTATGTAGGAGAAGATGTTGAAAGTATCTTAACACGTCTTTTACAAGCCGCAGATTACGATGTAACCAAAGCCGAAAGAGGAATCGTATTTATTGATGAAATTGATAAAATTGCCCGTAAGAGCGATAACCCATCGATTACACGTGACGTTTCTGGAGAAGGAGTACAACAAGCTTTATTGAAATTATTAGAAGGAACGGTAGTAAACGTACCGCCAAAAGGAGGACGTAAACATCCGGATCAAAAATTTGTTGAGGTAAATACTCAAAACATTTTGTTTATTGCCGGAGGTGCTTTTGATGGAGTAGAACGTATTATATCAAAACGTTTAAACCGTCAGGCAGTTGGATATTCTACTTCTAAAAATGTAGATAATATCGATAAAGACAATTTACTTCAATATATTATTCCAAAAGACATTAAAGATTTTGGATTGATTCCGGAGATAATTGGTCGTTTACCGGTTTTAACGCACATGGATCCTTTAGATAAAGAAACACTTCGTGCTATTTTAACGCAGCCTAAAAATGCCTTGGTAAAACAATATCAGAAATTATTTTTAATGGATGAAGTTGAATTTACTATTACAGACGAAGCGTTAGATTTTATTGTAGACAAAGCTTTAGAATACAAATTAGGAGCACGTGGATTACGTTCGCTTTGCGAAGCAATCCTAACAGATGCCATGTACGAATTGCCAAGTTCTGACGATAAAGTTTTATCAATCGATAAAGATTACGCAGAACATACGTTAAGCAAAAACTTATTGAAGCGAATGGAAATCGCTTCTTAAATCCTCATATTACTTTGTCAAAGTTCTAAACTTTGACAAAGTTTAAAATAAAAAACCTGTTCATTTATTTGAGCAGGTTTTTTTATTTGGTAATTCTGAAAGTAAAAAGTAATAATTAGCCCTGATCGAAACGGCATCCTTTTGTGGTGGCGTTCACCACAAAAGATAAAGTGAAGAGCAGGACTGAAGGTTCTTATGAAAACAAAATGAACTGCTTCTAAAAAAACTACTGAACCCTAAACTTTTCTCTATACTCAATAGGTTTCATGCCCACCATTTTATAAAATACTTTTCTAAAAGCTTTTGGATCATTATATCCCGTTTTTTCAATAATTTCTGAAATCGAAAGCTGAGTTTGCTCTAAATATTTCTTAGAACTTTCAACTCTTATATTCTGCAGATATTCAATTGGCGGAATCCCGGTTACTTGTTTAAAACGGCGTGTCATGTTTCTGGCACTAGTTGGAATATCTTTGGTTATTTCTTCCAGTTTTTCGATGCTGTGATATTGGCTTTCGATTTTTTGCTGCAACATCGCAACCAAAGTATCGTTGTGTAAATGATTCGGTCTGAAAGTACTGAAATAACTCTGCTTGTAACGATTTAAATCGATCGAGAAAATTTTGGCAATTTGTACTGCAGTTTCGTTTCCGCAATATTTCTGAACCAATAGAATCAATAAATGAAACGTTGAGGTCGAGCCTCCGCTGGTATACAAACTTCCATCTGCCGTCAGGGTTTCATCTGGTTTTAATTTTACCATCGGGAAAGCCTTTGTAAAAGCACTGCAGGCATCGACATGCGTAGTTGCTAATTTTTCATTCAATAATCCCGAAGCGGCAAACAAAAAGGCGCCGGTACAAAAACTGGCCAATTCGGCTCCGGATTGATGTTGTTTTTGCAGCCACGGAATAAACTTTTTATTCTTGGCAATCATTTCGCTCATATTGTCAGTCGTAAATGCAGGAATTAAAATCAACTCCAAAACCTCGTTTGAAGTTTCGATAGAATTAATTTCATAGCCAAACAAACGTTCCTGATTAATTTGCTCTGTTAATTGAAAAAGCATGATTTCAAATGGTTTTTCAGATTCCTTACTCAACTTATTTGCTGTTTCAAATACTTCTAAAATTGCCGCAATACTCAACAATTTATAGTCGTGAGGGACGATTAAACCTACTCTTTTGCTCATGATTTTGTGGTTTTTTTAAAAATTAATGGCATAACAAATGTAAGTATTTTGTCTTAAATGCCCCCAAAGTTGACTTTTATTGTATCCTAAACGCCATTCTAAAACTCTAAATTTGTTTTAAATAATTGTAACTTTAAATATTATGGACACAAACATTTATATAAATCTTGCCGTAAAAGATTTACAAAAAGCAATATCATTTTTTAATGCATTGGGTTTTGAAACCAATTTGAAATTTACAAATGAAAAGGGAGCCTGTATCGTTATTGGTAAAAATATCAATGTAATGATTTTGGTAGAAGAGTTTTATAAAACATTTACTAATAAGCAGCTTTGTGATTCAAATACAAACAGCGAAGTGCTTCTTTCTTTTTCTGTTGCAACACGAAAAGAAGTCGATGAGATAATCGAGAAAGCAGTTAAAGCCGGAGGAACAGATTATCAAAAAAATAATGATTATGGCTGGATGTATCAGCGGACTTTCTTAGATTTAGACGGACATCATTGGGAAGTTTTCCATATGGACGAAAGTCAGATTCCGAATCAAATGTAACTAGAGCATAAACCAAAGTATAATTTTTTAAAATATAAATAATGATAACAGTACAAAATACAATCAATGCCTCAATAAACAAAGTTTGGGATTTTTGGACTTTGCCGGAACATATTAAAAAATGGAGTTTTGCTTCTCCGGATTGGCACACACCTTATGCCGAAAATGATCTTAAAGAAGGCGGAAAATTCAAATCGACTATGGCGGCAAAAGACGGAAGCATGAGTTTTGATTTTGAAGGCGAATACACGCTGGTTAAACCAAATGAAGCAATTCAATACGTTATGGCAGACGGAAGAAAAGTAGAAATTACTTTTAAAGAAACTCCAAACGGAGTAGAAGTAATCGAAAGCTTCGACCCAGAAACACAAAATCCCGAAGAAATGCAGCGCGGCGGCTGGCAGGCTATTCTGGATAATTTTAAAAGTTATGCCGAGGCAAATTAATTAGGTGCAAAGGGACAGAGTTACAAAGTTGCAAAGAAAAAAACTTAGTGCCTTAGTATCTCAGCTACTTAGCCCCTTTAAAAAAATTAACGAAAAACATCAAAAAAATGACAAAACAAATTTGGCTGAATCTGCCAGTAAAAGAGGTGGCAGCTTCAAAAGCTTTTTTTTCGAAAATAGGTTTCTCTTTTAATGAAGAACACGATACACCAAGTTCGACCTGCATGGTGGTTGGCGAAGGAAAATTTGTGGTAATGCTTTTTGAAGAATCACTTTTTGCAGGTTTTTCGCAAAACAAAATTACCGATACCAAAACAAGCTCAGAAGTTTTAATTTCGATCGATGCAGAAAGCAAACAAGAAGTTGACGAACTGGCCAAAAAAGTACAGGAAGCAGGAGGAAATGTATTTGCTTCGCCGGCCGAAAGTCAAGGCTGGATGTACGGCTGCGGTTTTGCTGATTTAGACGGACATCGCTGGAATGTTTTATTTATGGATTTTAGTAAACTATCTTAAGTTATGGAAACATTAGAATTTAAAATAAGAATCAAAGCTCATCCCGAAAAGGTTTGGAGTGTTTTATGGGAAGACGAAACGTATAAAAAATGGACAAGCGTTTTTTGCGAAGGATCTCATACCATAAGCGACTGGAACGAAGGTGATAAAATACATTTTATGTCACCAAACGGAGAAGGAATGTATAGTATAATTGAAACAAAAACACCAAACGAATATATGGCTTTTAAGCATATAGGCGAAATAAAAGATTTTAAAGAACAGCCTCTCAACGAAGAAACAAAAAAATGGAGTGGGGCAATGGAAACTTATAGATTAATTCCAGACGATGAATTTACAGATTTAATTGCTCAGGTCGATACAGACGAAAAATTTGTCGATTATTTTAAAGGAGTTTTTCCAAAAGGTTTAGAAGTAGTAAAGCAATTGTCAGAATAAAGAGAATAAAAGTAAACAAACAAAAAACAAAATATCATGACAACAGTAAATCCTTATTTAGTTTTTAATGGAAATTGCGAAGAAGCATTTTTACATTACAAATCCGTATTTGGCGGAGAATTTTCATATATCGGAAGATTTAATGAAATGCCGGCTGCTGAAGACGGCGGCTGTGCCGAAGTTTCAGAAAAAGATGCCAACCGTATCATGCACGTTTCACTGCCAATAGGAGGGACCATTTTAATGGGAAGTGACAGTAACGAACAATCCGGCGATGTGAAATTTGGAGGAAATTTTTCTGTTTCTGTTAATGTAGAAAGTACAGAAGAAGCAGACCGAATCTTCAACGGACTTTCAGCAGGCGGAAACGTTTTTATGCCAATGGATAAAACATTTTGGGGTGCTTATTTCGGGATGTTCACCGATAAATTTGGTGTCAACTGGATGGTAAATTTTGATCAAAACCCACAATAATTCCCAGATACAAATAATGTAACTTGTTATGTTATTTCAATAGTAGAGTATTATTGTTAAATTACTCAATAAAGCGCATGTATATGCGCTTTTTCTTTACAAAAAAAACAAGGATTATTCTTTTTTATCACCAAGAGATTGTCGATTTTTGTCGCTTTCAAAACCAACACAGATAAAATGACAATAGAGGATAAAGAAATTATTTTATTAAAAGTTTCAGGACACGATAAACCAGGAGTTACAGCTGGTTTAACAGCAGTATTAGCAGCTTATGATGCTGTTATTCTTGATATTGGACAAGCCGATATTCATGACACGCTTTCTTTAGGAATTTTGTTTGAGATCGAAGCAGGTTCTACTTCTGGTCCAGTTTTGAAAGACCTGTTATTTAAAGCTTATGAATTAGAAGTAAAAGTGAAATTTATTCCAATCTCAGTAGAAGATTACGAAAATTGGGTAAAAACACAATCTAAACAGCGCTATATCATTAACATCTTAGGAGAGAAACTAGCAGCTTCGCAATTAGCAGCAGTCGCAAAATTACTTTCAGACCAAAATTTGAATATTGTTTCTATCATAAGATTAACAGGCAGAACATCTGTAGTCGAAAAAGAAGAATATCCACGTTCTTGTATACAATTGTCGCTAACTGGAGATATTATAGATAAAGTTGCTATGACAGCAAGTTTTATGGAAATTTCAAGAACCCTAAATGTAGATATTTCTTTCCAGGAAGATAATATCTACAGACGAAACCGTCGTTTGGTTTGTTTCGATATGGATTCTACCTTGATTCAAACCGAAGTTATCGACGAACTGGCAGAACTAAACGGAGTAGGACCTCAGGTAAGAGCAATTACAGAATCGGCAATGAACGGCGAAATTGATTTCAATGAAAGTTTCAAACAGCGTATGGCTTTGTTGGAAGGTTTAAGCGAAGAAGTACTGCAAAAAGTAGCGGTAAATTTGCCAATCACAAAAGGAGCACATCGTTTAATGAAAGCCTTAAAATACTACGGTTATAAAACCGCAATTCTTTCGGGAGGATTTACCTATTTTGGAGATTATCTTCAAAAAGAACTCGGAATCGATTATGTTCACGCCAATCAATTAGAAATTAAAGACGGAAAATTAACCGGTAAATATTTAGGCGATATCGTAGACGGATTAAAGAAAGCCGAATACCTAAAAGCAATTGCCGAAAAAGAAGGAATTCACATTAACCAGACCATTGCAGTGGGCGACGGAGCAAACGATTTGCCAATGCTTAATTTAGCTGGCTTAGGAATCGCTTTTCACGCAAAACCAAAAGTAAAAGAAAGCGCCTCAACCTCAATTTCAAGCCTTGGACTCGACGGAGTTTTATACTTATTGGGTTACCACGACAGATATATCGATATGATGTAATATTATTTTGTCACCCTGAGAGAAGTCGAAGGGCTTTTATACTCAAAAAAAGCTTCTCCTCAAGTATCGGGACGCTCAGCGTGGCAAATACAACTGTCACCCTGAGCGAAGTCGAAGGGCTTTCATACTCAAAAGGATTTCGACTACGCTCAGCCTTACAAGATAAAAAAATCTGTGTAAATCTGCGTTTTCGCAAAGCGAATCCGTGTAATCTGCGTGCTTAACACTTCATCAAAATAAAATCTTAGCAGCTTAGTATCTCAGAGCCTCAGAACCTTAATAATGGCATGCCCCTCCGGGTCGGGCTATCCGTTACAATCTTTTTGTTTTTAAAGAAAAAACAAAAAGGATTTCCACTTCTATCCCTCATGCGATTCAGTGGGATTTGCGTTTATTTACGAGATTCTAATTCCTTTTTTATTTCTTTTAAAGTATTTATATTCAGAATGAAAATAGGAAGTAAAGCAAGAGGAATAACATTTGCAGCGCTAAAACCTTTATTAATAGCAAGGTAGATGTTAAGAACAAATAGAAGCACCAGTGCAACTCCAAAAATATAAGTCACGGCTTTCAATGATTTTTCATTCTTAATTAGTTCTTCGCTGGTCATTTCGTTGAATTTCTTTTTCATTTGGTTTGGTTTAAATTTTGTATGGTTTTGGTTAATTTTATGTTTTTAAATAGCTGATTTATAAATGAATTGCCTCCTGCTTTAGCTGGAGGTATAAAAAAGATAAAGATTTGGGCTTTAGCCAAATTCGTGTCCATTCGTGAAATCTGTGTTTAGCTTTTAACAGCACACATTTCCTTCAATTGCTCCAAATAATCTCTCTGATTCGAAAGCCTCGGAATTTTATGCTGTCCGCCTAATTTATCTCTTTCTTTTAACCAGTCATAGAATAAGTTTTCGCGTGCGACATTAATCACCAAAGGATTTAAAGTCATATTGTTGTAGCGTTTCGCTTCGTAATCAGAATTTAAAGTCTGTAAAGTTTCATCTAAGACTTTTTGGAAAAGTCCCACATCAGCCGGTTTTTTCTTGAATTCGATCATCCATTCGTGAGCACCTTTTTCTTTGTCCTGCATAAAAATAGGAGCAACCGTATAATCGATAACTTCGGTTTGTGTTATCTGGCAGGCTTTGGCAATAGCCTGATCCGTGTTTTCTACCATTAATTCTTCCCCAAAAACATTAATATGATGTTTTGTCCTTCCGGTAACTCTAATTCGATACGGATTCAATGAAGTAAAACGAACCGTATCGCCAATTAAATAGCGCCACAAACCAGAATTGGTCGTAATAACAATTGCGTAGTTTTTATTCAATTCAACATCGGCTAAACGAATCGCTTTTTGATCTGTAGTTCCAAAAGTATCCATTGGAATAAATTCATAGAAAATTCCGTAATCCAGCATCAGCAATAAATCACTCGAATTGTTTAAATCCTGAATAGCAAAAAAGCCTTCAGAGGCATTATAGATTTCGTAATATCTAAAATCCTTACTGGGTAAAATTTTCTTGTATTGATCTTTGTATGGAGAAAAACTCACACCTCCGTGAAAATACACTTCAAGATTTGGCCAAAGTTCTAATAAACTTTGTTTGCCTGTATTTTCCAGAACTTTATTCATTAAAACCAGCATCCAGGACGGAACTCCCGCAAAACTCGTTACATTTTCATTTTTAGTTTCGTTAATGATGGCTGCGATCTTGGTTTCCCATTCGCTCATTAACGATGTTTTACTGCTTGGTGTACTGCTGAATTCAGCCCAAATTGGCATGTTTTCAATCAAAATTGCCGATAAATCTCCAAAGAAAGTATTGTTGTTTTCGTAAATCTGAGAGCTTCCGCCTAAGCGAAGACTCTTTCCAAGAAACAACTCAGAATCTTCATTATTATTCAAATACAAACAAAGTAAATCCTTACTTCCTTTATAATGACAATCTTCAAGAGCTTCGTTACTTACAGGGATAAATTTACTTTTAGCATTTGTAGTACCGCTTGATTTGGCAAACCATTTAATTGGCGATTCCCAAAAAACGCCCTGTTCGCCCTGACGTGTGCGTTCAATCAAAGGCTGTAATTCTTCATAAGTTGCAATAGGAACTCTCTCTGCAAAAGTCTGATAAGAGTTTATCGATTCAAAGTCATATTGTTTTCCAATAACCGTATTTTCAGAAGCCAATAACAAATTATGCAATAGTTCTTCCTGAACTTCATTAGGGTATTTTAAAAAAAGTTCAATTTGATGAATCCTTTGTTTCAGGACCCAGGATGCGAAGGAGTTTATAATTGATAAAGGCATGTGTACAGTTTAGATTTTAGATTGCTGATTTTAAATTTGGTTTTACAATTCATGTAAATTGAAACTTAAAATTTGAATATCGAGCGGCAAATAGTAACTTTGTCATTGTATCAAAAATAGTGTTTTTTTGTAATAAAAACCACTACTTACAAACTAAAGATTAACTCAAAAAAATAAGAGCAATCTAAAATCTAATATCTAAAATTCTCAATTTAATTCTAAATGACATATCAAGGCGTACTAACGAAAATGCAGACTGAACTCGGAAATCCTATTCAATACTATTTAGTTTTCGAGGATAGCTTTCTTAATGTGAATCAATTATTGGATAAAGAAATTGAGATTAGTTTTTCAGGTTTTCAGTGTTTGAATTGTCAAAAGAAGAAAAAGATATTTAGACAAGGTTTTTGTTATGACTGTTTTTATTCGAGTCCTGCTGTTGGCGATTGGATTATGAGACCAGAATTGAGTACTGCTCATTTAGGAATTGCAGATCGTGATTTAGAATACGAACAAAAAGCACAATTACAGCCTCACGTTGTTTATTTTGCCTTTTCGAGCGAGGTAAAAGTGGGGGTAACTCGTAAAACCCAGGTCCCTACACGATGGATCGATCAGGGAGCAACGCAGGCAATTGCCATTGTTGAGGTTCCAAATCGTTATTTAGCCGGAATTACCGAGGTTGCTCTGAAAGACCATTATGCAGATAAAACCAATTGGAGAAAAATGCTGCAATGCACTCCGGAAGGCTGCGATTTAATTCTTGAAAAATCAAAAGTCGAAAGTTTAATTACGGCTGAGGTTAAAGATTATTTTTACAGTCAAAAAAATGATGTCTACGAGTTGAATTACCCTGTTTTAAATTATCCTGCAAAAGTGACTAGTTTAAATTTGGATAAAACACCAACATTCCAAGGAAAATTAGTTGGAATTAAAGGCCAGTACCTGATTTTTGAAAACGGAACCGTTTTTAATGTTCGAGGCTCCGAAGGTTATGTTGTAAATATAAACGTTTAGTTATTTTACTAAACCCGTCGATTTAGATTGGCCCGCTGTCGATCTGTAGTGACTCGCTGTCGAATATTTGTTGGTTATTATCTTAAAATTTGTACATTTATTTCTATATTAGGAGTAAAAGTGTGAATATTGATACATTTAGATAACAATTATGTAATAATTGCTTATTGAAAGAATTTATTTTTGAAAGGAAAAGAACCTAAATTTGATAAAGGTTAAAAACACATTTTTAAACGAAAATAAGCTTTGTTTTGAAGTTTATATTCTCCTTACAAAATTAAAATACCACAAAATAAAATACCAATGAGTAACTTAAAAAAAGTTAGCGTTAATAAGGTCAGGCGTAATTTGATGCGCAATTTAACTAAGAATATTGGTAATGTAAATTCTGTCCAGAGCGGCACGATTGATAAAGGCAAAATCAAAAAAATATTGATCTGCAGGCCAAACGGAAGACTAGGTAATTTGCTTTTAATTACCCCATTAATTCAAGAAGTTTCGGCGACATTTCCAGATTGTAAAATCGATCTGTTTGTAAAAGGAACTCTCGCTCCCATAGTTTTTGAAAAATACGATAATATCGATAAGATTATCGACCTGCCTAAAAAGCCTTTTAAAGAATTAGTTAAATATTTAAAAGTCTGGACTTTAATAAAGAAACAAAATTACGATCTGGTAATTAACGTTGACCAAAATTCCTCCTCAGGAAGATTAGCTGCACAATTCTCAAGTGCTAAATATAAATTTTTTGGAGACCTTCCTGAAAATGTGAAATTAAATTATGAGGATCAGGCTCATATTGCAAAATATCCCGTATATAATTTTAGATACTTTTTAAGCCAGTTTGGAATAGAAGATAAAAAAGAACCTGTTGCGCTGCTGGATCTAAAATTAACCAACGAAGAAATATCAAAAGGAAAAACAATCCTTAACAGCATAGTTGACGAACAGAAAAAAACAATCGCCATTTTTACTTTTGCAACAGGAGAAAAATGTTATGACGAGTTATGGTGGGAAGAGTTTTACGCTGCTTTAAAAAAAGAATATCCTGATTATAATATTTTTGAAATGCTTCCTATTGAAAACAGATCTCAAATTAATTTTCAGGCGCCTTCATTTTACAGTAAAGATGTCCGCGAAATAGGATCGGTATTAGCCAATGTTAATGTATTTATAGGCGCAGATAGTGGTATTATGCATTTGGCAAGTGCATCAAAAGCATCAACGGTTGGTTTATTTTCGATATCAAATCTGGAAAAATATAAGCCTTATGGAAATAACAGTATTGCAATCGACACAAACAAATTGACTATTCCGGATTATATAAATGCTGTAAACAAAATTTTAAATAAGTAGTAATCCAATCGATTGGCTATAAAAAGAAACTGCTCCGGAAAATGAATTCCGGAGCAGTTTTTTTATTTAAATCAATCTTTATTTCTTCTTGAAAAGACCGTTTAGTAAGTCACTTGCTTTTTTGGTAACTTCCTGTGTTTTTTGTTCTTTTTCGGTTTTTGCTGCCTGCGTTGTATCTTTCGCTTTTGTGTTTTTGTTGATTAAATCAGTCAGAGCAGCTGTTCCTTTTTGAGTCAGTTTTTCTTTTTGCTGATTAGCTACTTGCGAAGCCAGACTCGTTACAGCAGTTTTCATATCTGTAGTAACCTTTGGATTTGAAAAGCTGCCGCCAATAACGGCATTAATTGGAATATTTTCCAGTTTTGCAGCATCTGCAGGAGACATTTTTGCAAGGAAAGCATTTGCTTCACTTCCTAAATATTTAGCAGGAACATCAAATTTTAAATTGTAATTCATCGTTTGGTCAAAACCGTGAGTTCCACCAACTGTTACTTTAATATCCTGGTATTTAATGTCAAATGGTTTTACATTTACTCTTCCGTTTTCAAAAGATAAAGCTGCTTTAATATCATTTAAATTCACTTTATTCATATCAAGGAATTTAATGTTTGAAGTTAAAGAGTTTAATACCGTAGAATTTTTAGCATTTACCGTTGTAGAAAGCAATTGGCCAATTAAATCCCCTGAAATAGATTTTAGGTCTGGAGTTAATTCATTAGCATCCAGGTTTCCGTTTAATTTTACAGTAGAGTTTAGTTTACCATTGATGATTCCGGCAATTGGAGCAATCTTTTTCATCATGTCTAATTGCGTAAAAGTCTGTGCAATATCAACTTGATTAAAACCTAAATTCATATCAAATGTAGGTACTTTGGTTTTAGTAGAAACCGCTCCGGTTAAACCAATTGTTCCTCCAAAAATAGAAGTTTTAAAGTTTTCCAATAACGCTTTTTCATCTTTGATAATCAATTTACCCGAAACATCTTTTAGTTTTAAATTATCATATAAAACAGTGGTTGCTTTTGCGTTTAAGGTACAATTTAAGAAAGCTGGAATTTTCATCGCTTCGGCTGGTTTTGCCGGCGTTTTTGTTTCTGTTTTTGCTGGTTCTCCTGCAGTCATGAAGTCATCAACCGCTAACTGATTAGAGCTCATATTGAAGTTTCCTTTCAGCTCTTGTTTTTTAAACATAAAACCGTAGAAATTTTCCAGAACTCCATTTATAGCAATATCACTTTTTCCTGTAGTCGCATTAAACTGTTTTAGGTTAATCGTACTTGGATTAAACTCCACCATAGCCGTGCTGATGTTCATAGACTTATTGTTTTCATCAGTATATTTAAATCCTGATAAACTCATAGTTCCGGCATTTTTAATGTTTTGGTATTGGCTTTTCTCAACAGAAGCCATATCAAAGTTTGTTGTCACATCGGCTTTTAAAATACCAGCCAATGGTTTATCCATTTTTATTGGATAAGCTTTAGAAAGATTAGCTAAATTAATAGTTCCTTTTAAGGCTGCATTTACAAGCGGATTAACGGTAATGTTTCTAACATTTGCTTTAGCGCTGAAAACATCCTGATCGATTCTAAAAGACAATTTATCTAAGTTTACATAAGTGTCGTTTAGAATTCCAGTTTCGTTAATGATCTTGGTATCGATTACAATATTCTGAACTGATTTTGGAAGGTTCGGATATTGAAATGAAGCATTGTTTGAAGCAATAGCAATATTGAATTTAGGAACAGTTGTGTCTGTTAGTTTTCCTTTTGCAAAACCAACAACAGTAAATTCTCCGGTTGTTTTTACACCATCAAGACTCGATGCATAAGCCGAAGGAATTAAACCTAAGAAGTTCGTAAACGACGAAGTTGGTGTTTTAAACTTTAAATCGTAAACCTGACCTTCTTTAACCATTTGAATAAATCCGTCGAATTCTAACGGCAATTGGTTAATTAAAGCCTTGTTTTCTTTAAAAGTATATTTGCTTTGGTCTAAATCGATTCCTAAAATCGCGTCTAAAGTCAGTTTTATATTTTTCATATAATTTACTTTATCCATATCTAAAGATACATTTGCTGTAGATTTTGTTGTTAAATCCAGTTTAGAATTGGTAAAATCTCCAGTTCCTTCGTGATTTAAACTGTCAATAACCATTTTAATTTTTGAACCCTTATCGATATATCTAAAAGTGAAATTCTCGATTTTGTAGTTCTGAATCTTCAAAGAAAGCGGACTGCTTTTATCATCTTTTTTATCGTCTTCTTTTTTGTCTTTTAATGCAATATCAAAATTTCCAACACCATCTTTATTAAAGATAATGTTGATTAAACCATTCTCAGAAGTAATTCCCTGAATGTTTAAAGGTTCGTCTTTTCCTTTAAAAAGCTCTTTAATGCTCATTTTAAGGTTCAATTGTCCTAATGAAACCAAAGTGTCGCCTTCAAAAGGGGCTTTGTTTATAATGACCAATTTCTCGATTCCAACCGCTGCATTTGGGAAGTTTTAAAACAAACTTAAATCAGCATCGGCAAAGCTTACTTTTGCATCGACGCTTTCGTTAATGGCATCGGCAATTTTGGCTTTGATTTGGTCCTTAAAGAAATACGGAATGGCAAATAATGCGGCTATAAAAACCACAAGCACAATGGCGGTTACTTTTAAAATTTTCTTTAACATATTTATAGATTTGAGGTTTAATTTTGAAAATTGACTGTTGCAAAAATAGTTTTTTTATTGAAGCCTGAATATAAAGTTTTCTTAATAAGTAGGAAAATTATGTTATTTTTAAACAAAAAAATCCGTTTGAGAATTCCCAAACGGATTTTAGTTTTTTATTATGGAAACTATTTTTTAATGAATGACATAATCTTCGTGGTCATGGTTTCAGAAATTGGAAGCGTTTCATTGTTGTAACTTTCCATATTTGCCTGTTTATCGCCGTCGATAATTTTCATGATGTGGTTCATTTTATCGATAATATCCAACTCAGCATTTTTATTGGCTTTTGATAAATTTTCGGCATCTTGAACCGGAACTTGTAAATCATTATTTCCTTGAATGATTAAAATAGGAACGGTTAGTTTTTTAATTTCTGTCTGTGGATCATATTTAAACCAGGAAATCAGATAAGGCTGAATACTGGGCCTGAATAATGAATTTAACATCGGATCGACTTTTTTTACTTTATTGCCGCTTTTTAAACTGTCAATAATAGGAAACGTCATGTCCTCAATTACTTTATTTGATTTAGAAGAGATCTGAGATTTTAAAAGTTTATCTGCAGATTCTCCGGCTCCGGCAATCGAAATAAATTTATTTGCTTTTGCTCCGGCAATCATTCCAATTAAAGAACCTTCGCTGTGACCAATAACTGTTAATTGTGTAAAACGTTTGTCCAGTTTTAAAAAGTTAATCCAGCTTTTGGCATCTTCGGTATAATTTTCAAAAACCAAACTTGTTTCTGTTACTGCTGATGCTTTGCTTTCGCCAATTCCTCTCTTGTCGTATCGTAAAGAAGCAATTCCGTTTTTTGCCAGCGCTTCAGCCAGCATTTTTAAAGAACTGTTTTTCATCATTGGGTTATTCCCGTTTCTGTCTGTTGGACCAGAACCTGCGATTATCAAGGCAACCGGACACTTCTTTACTTCATCAGGAACTGTCAGCGTGCCGTAAAGCTGATCAATATTGATTTTTAAAGTAACGTTTGTTTCTTTAAAAGTATGCTGTTTTGTACTTTGAGCATTTACAATGGTCAATGATAAAAGGGCGGCAAACAACAGTATATGTTTCATTTTGAGAGGAATTATTTAATGTTTATTCCAAAAGGCATCATCGCCTGAACTCCTTTTTGTCTCTGAAATCTTTTTACCTGTTCGATAAGCAAATAGTTTTCTTCCCCAATTTCTTCTTTTATAAAGGCTTCTTTAGATTGAGCAAAAGGAAGATTAGCCATTAATTCGCTCAATGATTTTTCGTATTCAGGATAATTCTGCGTGCTGTAATCTTTAATTTTAGCAATCTTAGCAGCTTCTGCAATCGCATCATTTAAACCTCCAATTTTGTCTACCAATCCAATTTTTAAAGCTTCTGTTCCAGACCATACTCTTCCTTGTGCGATAGAATCTACTTGGGCAAAAGTCATTTTTCGGCCTTCGGCAACATGCGTAACAAAAGTTTTGTAAATCTGCTCAACACCTTCAAGTGTAAAAGCTTTGAATTTTTCGTCAACTGGAACAAACGGACTGTAGTTTGCTGAGTTTTCGTGTGTTTTTACCTGTTCTGTATTAATTCCTAATTTGTTGGCAAGCGGGGTAAAGTTTGGCAATACGCCAAAAACTCCAATAGAACCTGTAATGGTATTGCTTTCGGCAAAAATTTTATTGGCATTACATGCAATATAATAGCCTCCTGAAGCCGCGTAATTTCCCATTGAAACCACAACTGGTTTTACTTTTTTGGTAATTTCAATTTCTCTCCAGATTAAATCAGAAGTTAAAGCACTTCCGCCCGGGCTGTCGATTCTTAAAACGATCGCTTTTACATCTTCATTCTTTCTTGCTTCCTGAAGCGAACGACGCATAGAACCTTCACCAATTACGTTTACATCTCCTTCACCGCCGGCAATTTCGCCTTGAGCGTAAATAATTGCAATTTGATCATCGGCAACATTCGTTAAAGCTGTAGTGATATTGTTTTGGGTATAATCTAAAATCGAAATTTTATTGTAATCATCATCGCCTTTCACTTTCAACGCTTTTTTGATGGCATCGTGGTAAACATCTTCATAAGCAACAATGTCTATTAAATGCTGAGACTTTGCCATTTCGGGAGTTCTGGCTAATAATCCGTTTGCAATTTCGTTTAATTTGTCAACCGGAATCTTTCTGCTTTTTGAGATATCACTGCAAACGGTTGACCAAAGAGAATTTAAAAGTGCAGTAACTTGTTCTCTGTTGGCATCGCTCATTTTATTTTCTAAAAAGGGCTCAACGGCACTTTTGTATTTTCCGTGACGAATCACTTCCATATGAATACCTGATTTTTCCTGAAAATCTTTGAAGAACATTACTTCAGACGAAAGTCCTTTAAAATCTAGATCTCCGGCCGGATTCAAATAAATCGTATTGGCAACCGAGTTTAAGTAGTATTCTTTCTGCGAATAGGTATTGGCATAAGCCCAAACGAATTTCCCTGATTTTTTAAAACTCTCCAGTACATTTCTTAAATCTTTGTATTGAGCAAGACCTAAAGAAGACTGATCGTTTAAGATCGAAATTCCTTTAATATTGTCGTCGGTTTTTGCGGCTTCAATCGCGTTAATAACATCAGTTAAACCAACACCTTTTTTATCTGAAAAAACAGTTACCCAGGGATCTTTATATTTTCCTGCGTAATCGTTATTAATTTGTTTTAAATCTAATTCAATAACAGAATCATTTTTAACCGAGACCTTATCATCTCCGCCAAAAATCGCCCCAATTAGGATTGCTCCAAAAAAGAAGATCATGATAAATACAAAAATACCAATAACTGTGGCAATTACATTTCCTAAAAACTTCATAAGTATATATTTTTTAAATAAGTAGCGCTTATAGGCTATTTGTTACAAATTTCGCGCTTATTTTTTAATTGCGTCATATGCCGTTTCACAAATATATTGGTTAATTCTAAAATAGTTTTAGTTAATTTGCATTAATTATGAAGTCACAGCATCAAGTCGTTTTATCTATAGGCAGTAATCAGGGAAACAGGTTAGAAAACATCCAGAATTGTATCAGCTTGATACATCAGGAAGTAGGAACTGTAATCAGGGTTTCGAAGCTTTATGAAACGCCAGCCTGGGGCTTTGAAAGTGATGCTTTTTACAATTGTGCACTGCTTTTGCATACGGCATCATCGGCACAAAAAATACTAAATCAGGTTTTAAAAGTCGAAAAACAGTTAGGAAGAATCAGACTAAATCAAGACGGATACCAATCCCGAATTATTGATGTGGATGTAATTGTTTTTGATGATGAAATTATCGAGTCTGAAAAATTACAGATTCCGCATCCTTTAATGCAAAATCGAAATTTTGTTTTACTGCCCGTGCAGGATTTAAAATTAGACTGGAAACATCCTGTTCTTCAAAAAACTATTTTAGAGTTAATTGCCGTTTCTCCAGACGACAGCGTTTGTACTGTTGTTCAGGATTTAAAATGTCCATTAAGTGAAATTCCGCTGGAAAAATTCAATTATATTGCTTTTGAAGGAAATATTGGTGCCGGAAAAACGACTTTGGTTCATAAAATTGCAGAAGATTTTAATGCCAAAACCGTTTTGGAACGATTTGCTGATAATCCGTTTCTGCCTAAGTTTTATAAAGACCAAAACCGATATGCATTTCCGTTAGAAATGTCTTTTCTGGCCGATCGTTATCAGCAGTTATCTGATGATTTGGCGCAGTTTGATTTATTTAAATATTTTATCGTAGCCGATTATCATATTTTTAAATCGCTGATTTTTGCTAAAATTACGCTTCAGGAGGACGAATATCGTTTGTACCGAAATTTATTCGATATTATTTATAAAGAAATGCCAAAACCGGATTTGTACATTTATTTGTATCAGAATACGGAACGGCTTCTTCAAAATATTAAAAAGAGAGGCAGAAACTACGAACAAAACATCGAAGCCGAATATCTGGATAAAATTAACAACGGTTATCTGGAATACATAAAATCTCAAACCGATTTAAATGTTTTAATTATCGACGCTTCTGATCGTGATTTTGTAAAAAAACAAGAAGATTATCTTTATGTTTTAGATAAAATTCAGAAGAAGCTGGGGTAATTAGATAATTAGAAAATGTGGCAATTTGATAATTAGAAAATACGATAATTAGATAATTTTTTTACAGTATAATTAATTATCTCATTTTCTAATTGGCACATTTTCTAATTGAAGTATTTTCAAATTGGCACATTCTCTCATTGCTATCTTTTTAAAGAAAAATGTCCTCTAAAAATGGGTTTTGTATCGTCTATTTTTAAAGCATACCAATAATCAGAAGCAGGAAGCGGTGTTTTTTCATACGTACCATCCCAGCTCATTTTAGAAGCATTTAGCTGTGCTACAAGTTTTCCGTAGCGATCGAAAATAGTTACTTCGGCTTGAGGATAATTTTCCATTCCGGTTACTTCCCAAAAATCATTAAAAGTATCATTGTTTGGTGTAAAAAAGGCAGGAAAAACAAGCACAACAAAATTGCGAGAGGTATTTCCACAGTCATTTTTCTCTTTAACGTAAGCCGTTTGAAGTCCGCCCGGAACATCATAAAAAACATTCGAATCCTGAAAGTTTGTGCCGTCTACAGAGTACTCGAAATAAGAAGCTTCTTTTTTAAGAAAAATTTCAACACGGGTTCCCGTTACTCCAATTCGGGTTATTTCCGGAATTTCATGTTCTTCGACAATAATGGTTTTCAAATTAGGACAACTTTCAGGTGCAGGACTTTTGACTTCTACTGTATAAGTACCGCCTTTGTCAATATTTATGGTTTGAGTTTTTGTTCCGGTTGACCAAGTGTACTCCATTCCAGGTACTTTAGCATCTAATGTAATGGTTTGACCCTGGCATAAAGGCAAAGTTTCATCAGTAACTGCCGGCGGCGTGTAAATTACAATGTTTACAGGAGTACGATCTGTCTGGATACAGCCAGAATTAGAAGCCTCGGCATAATACGTTGTATTGGCAGTAATTATTGGAGTTGGAAAACTATTTCCTGTATACAAGCTTGAACCTCCTGCAGAAGCTGTAAACCAATTCATAATACCAATGTTAGAACTAGCCTTAATTGTTACAGATCCGGGGCCGCAATTGGTATAAGTGGCCTGATCAGCAATTGGTTTTGCAGGTGTTGCATTAACAGTTGCTATAACCGATTTTCTATTAGATTCGCATCCCGCATCAACATAATAAGTGGTGGTTGTATTTATTGGAGGCGTTGTATAGATATTGCCTGTTTTTAGTAAAGTACCGCCAACAGCCGCATCGTACCAGCGAATTACTGCGCCTGCTGTAGGTGTGGCATTAAAAGTAAAAGTTCCTGAATCGCAAACAGGGCTTGGGGCTGTTCCCAGCGTTGCCACAGGAATCGTAATTTTGGTACTCGTTGCAATTTCTAACGGAGCTTCTCCAGGCATTCCTCCGTATTCAACTACATAACCTTTTGGCTGATAACTGCCAGAGGTGTCTCCCGCATTTGATAAATCATTCCATGAACCTTTTATTCCAACACCGGGTTGTGTAATATGAGCGTAATCTTCGTCTCCTTGCTGATTGGGTTCGCCTGAGTTCCAGAATGCAAAATTTGGCGTTGATCCGCTTGCATTTCCGTTCCAGAAAATAGTTCCGGCTTCTGGGCCTGTAACCCATTTCCAGACACCTTCTGTTTCGGCATCGCTTCCTCCAATCCATCCGGTTCCAGAGGCTTGTTCACCAATTAATTTCGCCTCATCTGCAGATAATATGGTAGCCAAGTAGCCTTTGAGACCGTAATAGAGGCTTCCTTCGGCTGCTGCTTTTGCATTAGTCCACGTAATGCCGATACTCGGAACAAATAAATAAAAATGTTTGGTTGAAGGAAGATAATTGGCCTGGCCAATTGTAATCGAAAAGGTTCTGGTTCCAGATGCAGCTAAAGAAGAATTAGAAAATACAACATCTTTAATTGCCGAAACAAATTCAGTATATAAAACATTGGCTCCGGTTGGACTTGATAATTTTAGTTTTCCGGCTACAGCATCCCAGCTTGTTGTAATTGAAGGATGCGAAGCAGGATTTAGAAGTTCAAGTCTTTCAAAACCAGCTGAATATCCAGATGAAATTTGAATGTAAACTGCCTGAGTAGCAGGTTCTGCAGGATCATTTGTAATCGTGATATCGGTTACAATATGGATATTGGTTTGAGGACAGTACAGCTGATCTCCCGTTGCTCGTATTACTGGAGGCGCAACATCAAAATTTAGTTTTGCCGCCTGTTTTTTGTTTGATTTAAGAGTGTCTTCTGAAATAATTGAATTTTTGCTTCGAGCTAAAATTGTATCATTTGCATAAGAGTGAAAAAAGCTAAATACAAGAAAAAAAACGATTGTATATAAAAAATTGATACTTTTCATTTTATAAAAGTATCAATTTTATAATGATAAGAAAATATATTTAGATTTATAACATTTTAAGTCTAAAATTAATTAAATAATCACATTTAATTAACTAAAATGCTTATTTGATTTTTATTTTGGCCAGTTTAGTTTCTGGAACAAATCCCAAACGACAATTCCGGCACTTACGGCAATATTTAAGGAGTGTTTTGTGCCTAACTGCGGAATTTCGATACAGCCGTCGCAAATAGCAACTGCTTCCTGAGAAACGCCGTAGACTTCATTTCCAAAAACCAGCGCATACTTTTTATTTTTTTCAACCTCAAAATCCTGAAGAAAAATAGAACTTTCGACTTGTTCTATAGCAAGCGTTAAAAAATTTTCTTTTTTTAGGTTTTCAATTACTTCCAATACATTTTCATGATGTTCCCAAGCAACTGTTTCGGTAGCGCCAAGTGCTGTTTTATGAATTTCTTTGTTTGGAGGAGTAGCTGTAATACCGCACAAGATAATTTTTTCGATCAAAAAGGCATCAGAAGTTCTAAATACAGATCCAATATTGTGTAAACTGCGAATATCATCTAAAACTATAATTAAGGGAGTTTTGTCTGATTTTTTAAAATCTTCAATCGATTTTCGCTCTAATTCGCTATTTTCAAGTTTTCTCATTGGTGTAAATTCAGGTCATAAAAAAAGCTTCCAAAGATAAGGAAGCTTTTTCGATTATTTTATTGTTTTTTCAGATTAGCTTTTTACTGGATCTGGTAAAACTGTACCTTTAATTGTAAGTACTTTTGTTGGTTGTCCTTCAGCATTAGAAGTAACAGTTACAGTTTTAGTAAAAGCACCAACTCTGTCAGTAGCATATTTTACACCAATAATACCTTTAGCACCTGGAGCGATTGGCTCTTTTGGTGTTGTAGGCACTGTACATCCACAAGAACCTTGAGTGTTAGTAATGATTAACGGTTTTGTTCCGTTGTTTACAAAAACGAATTCTCTTTTACCATCAGCATTGTGTGCGATTGTTCCGTAGTCAATAGTTTCTGTTTCGAAAGCCATACCAGCTCCTTCAATTTTAGCAACTTTAGCAGCTTTAGCTTTTTTAGTTGTTTGTGCGTTAGAAGCCGTAATACCAGCTACAGCTAACATAGCGAATAAAATTATTTTTTTCATCTTTTATAGGGTCTTTTTTAATGATGAACAAAGCTATATAAAATTCTTATATCTGAGCCTAAAAAAATCTTAAAATATTTTAATTTTTGAAGTCTTCGTTATGCCGCTAAAAAATTATAAATTCGCTGTCTTAATTTTCATTTAAAAATATATCAATTTTGGCAGCTAAAGAAAAAGTGGTGAAGGAAACACCTTTAATGAAACAGTACAACGAAATCAAGAGAAAATATCCTGATGCATGTCTGCTTTTCAGAGTGGGTGATTTCTATGAAACCTTTGGGGAAGACGCCATTAGAGCTTCTAAAATTCTAGGAATTACGTTAACTAAAAGAGGTGCTGGTTCTGATACCGAAACGGCTCTTGCTGGTTTTCCGCATCATTCTATTAATACTTATTTGCCAAAACTGGTTAAAGCCGGACTTCGTGTAGCAATCTGCGATCAGCTTGAAGATCCAAAAATGACCAAAACAATTGTAAAACGAGGAGTAACTGAACTGGTAACTCCGGGAGTTTCTCTAAACGATGAGGTTTTACAATCTAAAACAAACAACTTTTTAGCCTCTGTTTATTTCGCTAATAAAAATATCGGAGTTTCTTTTTTAGATGTTTCAACAGGAGAATTCCTTACTGCACAGGGAAATGCAGAATATATTGATAAATTACTGCAGAATTTTAACCCAAGTGAAGTTTTAGTTCCAAAAACCTGTAAAACCGAATTTAAAGATGCTTTTGGAGAAGATTTTCACAGCTTTTATCTGGAAGACTGGATTTACAAAGAAGATTACGCTTTAGAAACCTTGACCAAACATTTTCAAACCAACTCTTTAAAAGGATTTGGTGTTGAAGAATTGAAAGAAGGAATTATTTCTGCCGGAGCAATTTTATATTATTTGTCCGAAACGCAGCACAATAGAGTGCAGCATATAACTGCGATTCAGCGTATTGCCGAAGATGCATACGTCTGGATGGACCGTTTTACAATTCGAAACTTAGAATTGTATCACAGTTATAATCCAAACGCGGTAACACTTTTAGATGTAATCGACAGAACGCTTTCGCCAATGGGAGGTCGTTTATTGAAAAGATGGCTTGCTCTTCCGCTAAAAGATACCAATAAAATTAAAGGACGTCATGATGTGGTTTCGTATTTGAAATCGAATCAGGAAGTTTTACAAAATATACAATATCAGGTTAAGCAAATTTCAGATTTAGAACGTTTGATTTCTAAAATCGCGGCAGGAAAAGTGTCTCCACGTGAAATTGTTTATTTAAAAGAGTCTCTGGATGCTATTATTCCGATAAAAACATTAGCACTGCAAAGTCCGCAGGAAGCAGTAAAAGTTATTGGAGACAGTCTGCATTCTTGTGATTTATTACGCGAAAAAATTAAAAACACATTAAACCAGGATGCACCCGTTGCGATTTCAAAAGGAAATGCAATTGCAACAGGAGTTAATGAAGAATTGGATGATTTAAGATCTATCTCTAATTCCGGAAAGGAATATTTAGAAGGAATTGAAAAAAGAGAATCAGAACGAACAGGAATTTCGTCTTTAAAAATATCATTCAATAATGTTTTTGGATATTATATCGAAGTTAGAAATACCCATAAAGATAAGGTTCCGGAAGAATGGATTCGTAAACAGACTTTAGTAAACGCAGAACGTTATATTACCGAGGAATTAAAAGAGTACGAAACCAAAATTTTAGGTGCTGAAGAAAAAATTCATAAAATTGAATCGGAACTTTTTGAGCAGTTAGTTGCCTGGATTGCGACGTATATCAAACCGGTTCAAATGAATGCTTATCTAGTAGCGCAATTAGATTGTTTATGTTCGTTTACGCAATTGGCTGTAGAGAATCAATATGTTTGTCCGGAAATCGATGATACATTCGAATTAGAAATCAAAAACGGAAGACACCCAGTAATTGAAAAACAATTGCCGGTTGGAACACCTTATATAGCAAATGATGTTTTCCTAGACAGAGAAACACAGCAGATTATTATGATTACCGGGCCTAACATGTCGGGTAAGTCTGCTATTTTAAGACAAACGGCCTTAATTGTGCTTTTGGCCCAAATGGGAAGTTTTGTTCCGGCAGATAGTGTTAGAATGGGAATTGTAGATAAAATCTTTACAAGAGTAGGGGCTTCGGATAATATTTCGATGGGAGAATCTACGTTTATGGTGGAGATGAATGAAACGGCTTCGATTTTGAATAATATTTCAGATAGAAGTTTGGTTCTTTTGGATGAAATTGGACGAGGAACGAGCACGTACGACGGAATTTCGATTGCCTGGGCGATTGCTGAGTTTTTGCACGAACATCCATCAAAACCAAAAACATTGTTCGCAACGCATTATCATGAGTTGAATGAAATGACAGAATCGCTTCCTAGAATTCAAAATTATAATGTTGCAGTAAAAGAATTAAAAGATACCGTTCTTTTTATTAGAAAGCTGGTAAAAGGAGGGAGCGCGCATAGTTTTGGAATTCACGTGGCAAAAATGGCCGGAATGCCTCAAATTGTAATTTTGAAAGCGCAAAAGCTTTTGAAGAAATTAGAGAAGAACCATTCAAGCGAAGCTTTAAATGGAGTTAAAACAGCAGCTGATGAAATGCAGATGAGTTTCTTTAATTTAGATGATCCTTTGCTGGAAGAAATTAAAGAAGAGATCTTAAGTCTTGATATCAATGCGATCACACCGGTTGAAGCCTTGATGAAACTGAATGAAATCAAGAGAATGCTGGTTAAGAAATAAAATCAAAAAAAGTTTCAAGTTTAAAGTTTAGGTTATCAGAAAGTTATAAAATAAGTGTAATTTTTTTTAAAGAAACGCTTGTGTAATTGAATAAATGTCCTAAATTTGCACTCGCAATACAGAACAAGTCAAGTATTGTAGTTCTTACAAGAATTTGAAATGCGAAAATAGCTCAGTTGGTAGAGCGCGACCTTGCCAAGGTCGAGGTCGCGGGTTCAAGCCCCGTTTTTCGCTCTAAAACCATACAATGCTCGGATGGTGAAATTGGTAGACACGCTGGACTTAAAATCCAGTGAACAGCAATGTTCGTGCGGGTTCAAGTCCCGCTCTGAGTACTAAAGCCTCTTCTTTTGAAGGGGCTTTTTTTATTGTGCAAACTCAATGGTTTAAAATTAATTCGTAATGAATTGATTTTGAAAGAATCTAAGGATTTTGGAAATCTAAAATCAGCAATCAATAATCTAAAATTTAAAATAAAAATATGGGTGCTTTTGTGATTAGCAAGCGGTTTAATGATGAGTATAAGTTTGTGTTTACATCTAGAAAAGGGAAAGTTATTTTTACGAGTTTAAGTTATGAGTTGAGGTTTGAGTGTGAAGAAGATATTGAGAAATTTAAAAAGACAATTGATCTTGCTAGGTTTTTGAAATTTAAAGGCTCAGGAGGAAAGTATTTTTTTAAATTGATGTTAGGTGAGGTTCACTTTGCTACAAGTCGAAAATACACTACGGAATTGCTTCTTCAAAAGGGGATAAAGGAAATTGTAACTTATGCCTCGAGATCGGAGATTTTGGATTTCTCGTCTAGTGAGTCAATTTTTGGAGATGATGAGGTTTTAGTTGAAGAAGAAGTAGAAGATTAAAAAAAAAGCGTTCACAAAAGTGGACGCTTTTTTTATTTGGAAAGACCAATGTTTGAAATTTGGTCAAAAAAAAACCATCGAATCGATGGTTTTAAAATCTTTAGAATTTAAGTTCTAATTATTTTTTTACTTCTTTAGCAGCATCTTCTACTTTTGCAGCAGCAGAATCAACTTTAGCAGCAGCAGAATCAACAGTTGCAGCAGCAGAATCAACTACAGTAGCAGCAGAATCAA
>Ga0157370_10001733_pt1 | contig 26851 bp, 22 predicted proteins | sample C35metaG_FD_113463 | JGI IMG/M metagenome (GOLD analysis project Ga0157370, IMG submission 113463) | Corn rhizosphere microbial communities from Kellogg Biological Station, Michigan, USA - C3-5 metaG | ecosystem: Host-associated > Plants > Roots > Rhizosphere > Soil | place: USA: Michigan...
CTTCTTGACGATGTCCGGCGTCGGCAGGCTGACCAGGACCACCTCCGCCGCCGAAGCCACCTCGACGGGCGATTTCGCCACCTGCGCTCCCAGCGCCTTCAGGGGTTCGATAGCCGCCGCGCTGGTGTCGTAAATCGTGAGCTCGAACCCGGCGGTGAGGAGATTGCGAGCCATCGGGTCGCCCATGCGGCCGACCCCGATGAATCCAAGCCGTTCTTTCGCCATTTACTTTTTATCCAACTCCGCGAAGACTTCCTTGGCCGTGCGGAATGCGTCGACTGCCGCCGGCACGCCGCAGTAGACGCCCGTTTGCAGGAGGATCTCGCGAATCTCGTCTCGGGTCACGCCGTTGGTGAGCGCGCCCTTGATGTGCATCTTGAGCTCATGCGGACGATTAAGCGCGGTGAGCATGGCCAGGTTCAGCATGCTGCGTGTTTTGCGCGGCAGGCCCGGACGGGTCCAGCAAGCGCCCCAGCAGTATTCGGTGACGAACTCCTGCAGAGGGCGGTTAAAGTCGTCGGCGGTCGCGATGGAGTTCTCGACGAACTCCTTGCCGAGGGTTGCCTTGCGTACCTCTAATCCGGCTTCATACAATTCTTTGTTCATTGTCAGATCATAACAAGATGGAACCGGATACTTACGAAGTCTACGCAGTCCGTTACGCGCACCATCCAAGGCGGGCCAGCGAGAACTTTCTGGGCGGCGATCCGCACGATGGACCCATGCCCATCGACTTCTTCGTGTGGGCAATTGTGGGTGAAAAACGGACGTTTGTAGTCGATACCGGATTCAATGCGGAGATGGCGCGTAAACGGAAGCGCGAGCTGCTTCGGACGCCTGCCGAAGGGCTGAAAATGATTGGCATCGAGCCCGCTCAGGTGAAGGATGTGATCGTTACGCATATGCACTACGACCACGCGGGCTGCCTGGATCAATTCCCGGCCGCGCGGTACCATGTGCAGGATCGCGAGATGGCGTTCTGTACAGGACGCCACATGTGCCATGGGGTGACACGATTCCCTTTTGAGGCTTCCGACGTGACGTCCATGGTCGAGCGGATTTTTGAAGGCCGCGTCGCATTTCACGATGGCGATGACGAGCTGGCTCCGGGAGTCACACTGCACCACATCGGAGGGCATTCGATGGGGTTGCAGGTGGTGCGAGTTCGCACACGTCGCGGATGGGTCGTGGTCGCCTCCGACGCGAGCCACTTTTACGCGAACATGGAACAAGGGCGGCCATATCCGATTTTGTTTAACGTGGGCGAGATGCTGGAAGGGTTCAACACGGTGCGCAGGCTGGCGGAATCGCCGCGGCATGTGATTCCCGGACACGATCCATTAGTTTTGTCGCGCTACCCAGCGGCGAAACCGGGACTGGAAGGCATCGTGGCAAGATTGGATGCGGAACCCACAAGCTAACGATGAAAGCCATCACACTCGATCCCAAAACACATCCAGCCGTCGTCTATCGCATGGAGATTCGCCAGTCCGGCATCCACGGCCGCGGAGTTTATGCGGCTCAATCCATTCCCGCCAATCGTAAAGTGATCGAATATACGGGGGAGCGCATCAGCGCGATCGCCTGCGAGAAGCGTGGACATGGAGATTGCACATATTACTTCTCGCTCGATCGTTATTGGGTACTGGATGGCTCGGTGGGCGGCAGCGGCGCCGAGTACATCAACCATAGTTGTGGCCCCAATCTGATCTCGCGCATCATGAAAGGGCACATCCTCTACATGAGCCTGCGCAAAATCCGCAAAGGCGAGGAGCTTACGGTGGATTATCACTTCTCGAAAAATGAGGAGACCACGCCATGCCACTGCGGGTCAAAAAACTGCCGGAGTACAATCAATCTCAAATAAAGGTTGGGTCGCATGCCGAAGAGACTGTTCCCCTTTATCGCGATGGCAGCGTACGTGGCAGCTCAGACGCCCCCGGCGGACATCATGCCGCTGATGCAGGAGATTGTGCAGGGACTAGGAGTGCAGTGCGAATACTGCCACTCTGCCCCGCGCGGGAGCGGGCAACCCGAGCCTAAGAAAGATATCGCGCGGCAGATGATCGCTATGACGCGGGATGTAAATGCCCGTGTTCAAGCCTCGACAGGGAAGCCCGCCGCCCAAACTGCGCAGGTGAAGTGCGTCACCTGCCATCATGGCGTTCCGATTCCACGGCAGCTATCAGAAATCCTTATGCAGACTCTGCGCGAGAAGGGCGTTGCGGCGGCGGCGGCGCAGTATCGCGATTTGCGCGATCATTTTTACGGGCGGGCCGCATACGATTTCGGCGAGGATACGCTGGTGGGCGTGGCGCAGCCGCTCGCAGCCGGGAGGCCGGAGGACGCGATCGCGCTGCTCAAGCTGAACCTGGAGTTTTATCCGCAGTCGGCCAAGACTTACGGGGCGATTGGATTCGCCTACACGCGCAAACTCGACGATCCGACCGCCATCACCTACTACGAAAAAGCTGTCGAGCTCGACCCGAGCAACGGAGTTATCCGCGGACAGCTCGAGCAGTTGAAGATGTATCAGCGGAAGCGCTAGCAGCCCGCGGCCGGCTGAGCCACAGCCAGACTAGTGTCCCGACCAAGGGCAACAGGCTCATCGAAATGAACGTCGCGGCATACCAATGACGGTCGAACCAGGCTCCGTAAACCGGCTGAATGACGGCCTGGACCGCTCCCCAGGACCCCGATCCGATTCCCGCGACCATCCCGATGCGATCCGCAGGAAAGATACGCGAGCCTACGCGCAGCGACATCACGACGAAGCCGTCGGCGATGAAGGTCGACCAGGTGAAAAGGGCGATCGCGACGACCCCGGAATGGGTCAGAGTCATGCAAGCGGTCGGCAGGGAGAGAATTGTTAGCAGCACAAAGATCCGGACCGGGCGATCCTGATTTGCCGCGAAGCGATCGGCCACCCAGCCCCAGAAGAAGTATCCGATTTCCCAGCCGACCATGGGGATCCACAAGACGTTGGCCAGTTGCGCCTGGGAGAGGCCCAGAGCGCGGTTCAGATACAGCGGGCTCAAATACGCTGCGACCCCCAACGCCAGTCCGCCCAATCCGAAGCTCGACACGATGATCCACACGCGGCGCTCGCGCAGATCGGGCCACTGGATCTTGAGAGGCCGGCGATCTTGTGCTTGTTTAGGCAAGAACGGCGGGCGGGCAACGCGCCACCAGAGCACCAGCCACAGAAGGCCCAGGAAGCCCGTGAGCAGGAACGCGGATCTCCAGCCGTATCGCTGGGCGATGGGAATAATGATGGGCGGAGTGATCAGCGCGCCCAGGGAAGCGCCGCTATAGCCGAGAGCCATGCCGCGCGATTGTTTGTTGAGCGGAAGCGCCTCCGCGGCGGTGCGCAGAGCGCCAGGGAAGGCCGCGCCTTCACCGAACCCGAGTAGCGCGCGAGCCATCGCGAAGCCGACCAGGCCGTTCAATCCTGCATGGGACACACTTGCCACGGTCCAGATGAGCACCGCGATTGCCATGCCGCGCCGAAGCCCTATGTAATCCAGGAACGACCCGAATACGGGGTTCATGATCATGTAGGTGACGGAAAAGGCGGAAACGGCCCAGCCATAGTCGCCAGCGGTCATTCCGGTGTCAGAGAGGATAGTGGGCGATAGAGCGGCTAAAACCTGCCGGTCGATGTACCCTAGCAGGGTGCACAACATCATCGTGGTGGGCGCGACCCACATGCGCCAACCCGGAGCAGGGCGATTCATCACGGTCCCGGCCAGTCTAACATGAGCCTTACGGATTGGATTGGGAAAACTGAGACGCGGACGGATACAGTATCCGCGGGACCCGTCGCGGCTTTGTCGGCGACACTAGATCGTGACGATCCTCCTCCGCAACCGGGCGATCCGTTGCCGGCCTTGTGGCACTGGCTGTTTTTCCTCGATCGGCATCAGGCCTCGGAGCTGGGCCCTGACGGTCATGCTCGCCGGGGCGGGTTGCTGCCGCCTGTGCCTCTACCCAGGCGCATGTGGGCCGGGAGCCGGCTCGAATTCCATCATCCCTTGCGTGTTGGCGATCAGATGACGCGAGAGACTCGCGTGATCGATATCAAGGAGAAGCAGGGGCGCAGCGGGCCACTGGTGTTCGTCGTCGTACGGCACGAGATCTCGAATTCTGCCGGGGTGGCGGTGTCCGAGGAACACGATATTGTCTATCGAGAGCACGGTCCTGCAGCGCCTGCTCAGGCTGCCCCGAGCGATGCCGCCTGGGAGCGGACAGTCGCTGCGGACGACGTGCTGCTGTTCCGATATTCGGCGCTGACCTTCAACGCGCATAGGATCCATTATGATCGCCGCTATGCGACCGAGGTTGAAGGATATCCTGGCTTGGTAGTGCACGGTCCTTTAATCGCGACGCTTTTGATGGATCTTCTGCGACGAAGTTTGCCTCAGGCGAACGTCGTGAAATTCAACTTTCGCGCAGTCAGCCCGCTCTTCGACATGGGGCCGTTTGTGGTGTGCGGGAAACCTGACGGCAAGACTGTCAAACTGTGGGCGAAAGACACGGCCGGTAATCTGGCGATATCAGCGGAGGCGTTAATCGGTTAACAGATTTCGCTGCCGGCTGATTCGCTGATCGCGCTCGGATGCGAACCGCTGGATCCCGTTAAAGATTGACTTCGGGTCCAGATGAGCCTCCGCGATCACCTCCGCCTCCAGCCCTCCTGTAAGCCATTGGTTATCCCAATCCGACGTCAGCGAATACTCGTCCGTGAGCGGGCCGACATCGCGCAAAGGCCATACGCGGCGGGTTCCGGTGCTGACAACCATCAGATCGTAGTACGCCTCAGGCGGAAGGACACTTTTCCGATATGACTCAGGTTGGCGATCGAATAACTCCTCGCTGATCGCGGCGACCACCTTCACGTTGATCCCGGCTTCCTCGAGCTTCGGCAGCGTACTCACCAAATTCACCGTGGAGCTCGATCCTTGCGTGACGACGTAGCCGTGTCGCGGTTTATCGGGCGCGAAATCGCGGATCACGTAAAAGCCTTTGGCAGCAGCACGCAGATCCGTGTCGGCAAACTTGCTGCGGTCGGCGACCGGAAAATCCGGACGAGCTACTTCGAGCGTGATAATGCCGACTTTCGCTTCGCGCGCGGCAATCTCGGCCGCGGCAAAATAGGCGGGAGCCACATCGTTGTAATCCCAAAAATTCAAGTGGATCGTCTGGCCGCGCGGGAACAGCTTCCACACCTGCGGCGCAAAGATGCCGAAGTGCGTGCGCCCGTCGGCTGCTGTCTCGGGCCCCGAATGCGCCACCAAGATATGGAGGACACCCATGCGAAATTTGCTGTCCTGATTCTGCTGGCTCCAGACGCGCGCTGGCGTATACATCAACGGAGTAAAGGCGCCATAGGTGCCGCTGATGGCCCACACGCCCGCGAACTGATCGGGATCGAGCGAGGCGTTCTGCCCAGTCAATCCAATGGCGGTCGAGACGTTGCCGGCTTCCTGGATGGCTGCCTTGAGGCGCGTGCCCAGCGGATTCGTTTCCGGATCGTAGTGGCCCCACATGCTGCCGTGCTCGAGATTGATGGATTCGGAAAGGTCGGCGGCGATCGTCAGGAACCGATTTCCAGTCACGTAGTTCATCCACTTGACGATTTCCGAAATGCAGCGCCGCGTGCCGGCCACTTCGCCTGGCTTGCGGAAGAGCGTGATGTTCACCTGCTTTTCCGCGCCGGAAACTTCGTTCTTGACCGAGACTTTCTGGGGTTCTTCGGGAAGATTCGCGACACGCAGGCGCTCATCGAGAAACGGATCGTGCTTGACGTCGATTCGCAGCGGCACATTGTCCTTGAGAGTGTCACCGATCTCGACCAACCGGTCTGCCAGCCAGTCTCCCAACCCATTCTTGTCGAGTACCGACATCGCGATGTCGATATTGGTCTTGTACTGGATCAACCGCTCGCGCGTATCCTTCGTCGCGCCATCGCGAATCCCCTGGAAGGTGACGCCGTATCTCTTCTCGAAGGTTTGGGCCAGCGCGATGAAGTACTCGGAGTTCATCTTGAACGCGTAGGGATGGCTGGGGAAGCCCAGTAGCTGTTGCCCCGCCTCGGGGATCTGGCCGTTCATGGCCGCGGGCCAGTAACCCTTGGCCGTGTTGCCGATGACCACGATAGGACGGCGATCTTTCCCATCCCAATCTTCCATGGTCTTGAGCGCCGCCACGACCTGGTCATAGTCGTTGCCGTTTTCGACGGCGAAGACATTCCATCCATAAGAAGACCACTGGTCAATCAGGTCATAAGCTTTGTACTTCGCGTCGATCACTCCGCCAAGGAGCGAATCGTCGATGCCCGCGTTGTTATCGGAGATCATCACGCGAAGGCGCTTGCCGACCTTTAGTGCAAGTGCCTGAGTCTTGAGCTCCTGGGCGTGACCTTCGGTCATGGCGAACTCGCCTTCGAACGCGATCACTTTCGGGGCTTCGATCGAGGCGCCCACGACATCCCAGAACGCGGCTTTCCCGGCAGCCGTGGCGATACCGATGCCGGACGGTCCGCCATTGACATCGTTGGTGACGTCCGTCGTTTCCGCATGCCCGGCCAGCGCCTTAATGCCGCGTGCTTTGGCCTGCGCGAAAAGCGGATGATCCGCGAGACCGGCGTCCTGAAGCAGCGTTTTCATCGCACCCGCGCCGCGCCGGAACCCGAGCGCGTCGATCGGCAAAATCGCTAGGTGCGGATCGGCGAAGTACTTCTGGTTGCCGGTCGCTTCGAACTTACGGGCAAGAGCCTGGCCCATGATCATCCACAAGGCGTAACAAGTGGGGATGCAGTGGCCGCCGGCCAGCATGAACTTGTCGCAATAAGGATGTTTGGGGCGGCGATAGTCGTAGCGCAGCCCGCCCAGTTCCGGTCCCGCCAGGTGGATCGCGACGTTGTACGGGGTATAGGCGAGCGGTCCGCCAAAGTGTCCGGTCTGAGAATAATTCCCCAGCAGCACCAGCGTCATGCAGGTCATAAACCCTACGTCTTCCAGACGTTCGCGGTCGTAGGGCGACGTGAGCCGGTCAAGTCGTGAAAGTGATGTCGTGGCCATGGAAGTCGCCATTATCCCACGGATTGCACGCTTGGCCGATTGGCTCGTCAACGTTTATGTATGAAGCGAATTATGGTTCTCAGTCTGGCCCTCGGGATCGTGGCAGCGTTGGTGTGGGCTCAACAGACCAAAGCCCGCGCTACGGTCTACGCCCAGTACGAAGTACGGTCGGTTTTTCCACGCGAGACGTCGCCGGCAATGTATGAGCAGGTGTCCCAGAAGGAAGTCCAGAGTCTGGCTTCGCAAGGCTGGGAGTTGGTAAGCGTGACGCCGTTCGTTTATCGCAACGAGGAACGCGGTAGCGCTCCGACCAATAGGCCTGCCGTGACGCAAACGTATCCGGCGTATTTCTTTAAGCGGGTCAAGCGTTAGTCCGGTTATATTGCGACTGCCGCGGTTTCGTATTGAAGCTCGAGCGTCGCACCCGGCTCGACGTCGGACCACTGCTGAAACAGCTCGCTGCGCCTCTTTTTCACGCGCACAATTTCGTCAAAGCTCAGCTCGCGCGAACCTTTCATTGCAGCGAATTCGTTAAACTCGTCGACGGTCCAGATCTGCCCTCCGGCTCGCTCCGCATCGAAAAGCCCCACGATACTCTCGACCTCCGCCGCTTCCGGCGGCAAAGGCCCGCGAGCGCCTTTCCGGGTGGTATCCTCAATCTCCCAACCCTCGGCGATCAGTCCAAAAAATCCTCGTCGATATCCGAGCGTGGTTTCCACCGCGAAATGCGTCAGGTCGTGCAGCGCAAAGAACGCAGCGTGGCGATCAGTCTGCTTTTGCCATGTCACCGACCCCTCGGCGCGGACGCAGCGCAGCACGCCCGAGCCGTCCTCCTTCTTGGTGATCTGCACGCGCATTGTGATCAAGAAATGACTTAATCCGCGGGATTGGTGGCGAAGACGGTTAGTTCGGTGACGAAGCCGCGATCTTCCATTTCGAGCACCGACTTCACCGCATGCGCGATGTCTTCGGGCCACAGTTTGCTGGGGTTATCTTTCTGCTCGAAGCCCGCCGCCGTGCCGAAACTGGTGATCACTTCGCTGGGGTTTACCAGAAACACGCGGATGTTGTTCTTGCGCAGCTCCTGACGCCAGCATTCGGTCATTCCCCGCAACGCGAACTTGCTGGCATAATATGCCGTACCGTTGGGCGCACCCCGATGCGACGCTGTGGAGCCAATATTCACGATGTTGCCTCGATTTTTGGAGATGAAGTGCTTGGCTGCTTCGCGGGCCATCAGCATCGCGCCGGTGACATTCGTGGCGAAGGTGCGCTCGAAGCTCGCGAGATCGAAATCGACCAATTTCTTGAAGGTACCGAGGCCGGCGTTGTTGACCAGAACGTGGAGATCGCCGAACTTTTCCAGAGTCTCGCGCATGGTGCGCTGCACGTCGGCCTCCTTGGAGACGTCGGCGTGGATGGGATGTGCGCCTAACTCTTTGGCCGCTTTGTCGAGCTTGGCTTTATCGCGCCCGGTAATCGCGACACGCGCGCCGCTATCGATCAGGCTCTTGGCGATGCCGTGACCGATGCCCGAGCTTCCACCAGTAACGAGAGCAACTGCGTTTTTCAGATTCATTCTTGAAACAGTCTAGCGCAGGCTTTTGCGCCGGTGCGCCATACTTGTGCATTGAAGACCCAATTGAAAAAGGCGCGAAAAACCAAAACCAATCCCCGCCGCAAGCGCCCATTTTGGAAGCGATTAATCGTTGGTGCGATAGTTCTTCTGCTCGGGTTGCATGTCCTGTTTGCCATCGCGCTGTTGGGCCTGCGCTATATCGATCCGCCGACCACTGGCGTGCAGATCCAGCGGCGCGTCGAGTCGTTCTTCGCATCCGGAACATACAAGAAACGGCAGACCTTCATGCCGCTTCATCGCATCTCGCCGACGCTTCAGCACGCCGTGATCGCGGCCGAAGACGGCAACTTCTATAAACACTACGGCATCGACTGGGGCCAGGTGCGGCAGGTGATCGAAGATAGCGCCGATGCGGGCGAAGTGACCCGTGGCGCTTCCACCATCCCGCAACAGCTGGTCAAGAATCTTTTTTTTACCACCCACCGTAATCCCGTGAGAAAAGCTTTCGAGTACACTTTGGCGCCCATGGCGGTGATGATTCTGGGGCGAAATCGCGTGCTGGAGCTGTATCTCAACGTGATCGAGTGGGGACCGGGCGTTTTCGGCGCCCAAGCCGCGGCCGAGTTCCACTATCACACCACGGCTGCGGCGCTGAACCGTGAGCAATCGGCGCGGCTGGCCGCTATCCTGCCGTCGCCTCGAAGGCGCAAGCCGGAACGGATGAGTCAGTATAGCGCCATCATTCAAGAGCGGATGCGGCTTCTGGGATGGTAATTTATGATATGCTGAGCCCCGGCCAGGGAGGAATGCGGTTTTGAAAAAGACGATGTGGAAAATGGCGTATTTACGGTCTGCTGCGGCTTTAATGGTGGGCTTAGGAGTAGGCTGGTTCGGGCTTCCGAGCTTGGCGCAGAGTGGTGACACCTACAAGACACGGCTTTCCGCGCTGCCTGCCGACGCCAAGACGCGGCCCGATCTCGCCGGCACCGGTACAGTCACCGCCACTCTCTCCGGAACGAAACTTACCGTGAATGGAACCTTCGAGGGGCTGAAGACTAACGCGGTTTCGGCGAAGCTCCAGAACGGCATCGTGGCCGGTGTGCGTGGGCCGGCGTTTGCCGACCTTACGATTACCAAAGCCATGAGTGGGACAATCACCGGATCGGCCGATCTAAATCCGGAACAATTGCAGAATTTGAAAAAGGGCGGAATCTACGTCCAGATCTATACCGAAAAACCCAAGGATGGTACGCTGTGGGGCTGGCTGCAACATTAGGAGACACCTTTCATGAAAAAGCTTCTTATTCCGATATCCCTTTTCGCTGCTCTCTACGGTGTTCTTCAGTTGCCTGGGCAACAAGGTACAGCAGGACCGTTTACAGCCCAGCAGGCCGACGCCGGACGCGCGGCTTATCAAGCTAATTGCTCCGGATGCCACGCGGCGGATCTTTCGGGAATCGGAAATGCGCTGCCGCTCTCCGGTTTGCCGTTCACTGGCAGTTGGGGAAATCGGACCGTGGGCGATCTGGTCGGTTTCATGGAAGGCGCAATGCCGCCAAACAACCCTGGTGGGCTGGGCGAGCAGAACTACCTGAACATCACCGCGTTTATCCTGCAATCGAACGGTGCGCGCGCCGGGAATCAGGCGCTTGCCGGGAATTCGACCGTCGCCATTCGTAGCGTGACCGGCCAGGTTGTAGCGCAGGTTCAAGGTGGACAGGGGAAACAGGGCAAGCAGGGCAAACAAGGCGGACCTGCTGCAGGCGGCCGCGGAGCCGCTGCGGCCGCGCCCCGAGGCCTGACCATTCCGGGGAACGTGAAGAACTACACGCCGGTAACCGACGCGATGATGCGCAACCCCGATCCCAGCGACTGGCTGATGATCCGGCACGACTATCGCGCTAACAACTACAGCACTCTGAACCAGATCACCTCGAACAATGTACAGGATCTGCGCCTGGTGTGGACCTGGGCGATGAATGAGGGCACCAATCAGCCGGCGCCGGTGGTCCACAACGGGACGATGTTCATCAATAACCCAGGCAATATCGTGCAGGCACTGGACGCCAAGACGGGTGAACTGATCTGGGAGAATCGCATCGGCGAAACGGCCACCGGCAACTCGCAGCGCGGCCTGGCGATTTACGACGACAAGGTCTACGTGACAACCGGGTCGGCAGTGATCTACGCGCTGGATGCGCGAACCGGCAAGGAAGTGTGGCAGACCACGATCGGCGACCGCACCAACGGCACCTACAGCACCAGCAGCGGACCCATCATCGCGAAAGGTAAAGTCATCCAAGGTCTGGGCGGCGGCCTGTGCGATCAGTATCGCGAGGAGAAGTGCTTCATCAGCGCCTACGACGCGCAAACCGGGAAGCTGATCTGGAAGTTCTACACCATCGCCAAGACTGCCGATCCGGGCGGCGATTCCTGGGGTAAGCTGACGGACCTGTTCCGTGCGGGCGGCGATACCTGGATCACCGGGAGCGTCGACCTCGATCTAAACCTGACTTACTGGGGCGTCGCGCAGGCTAAGCCTTGGATGCGGGCAACCCGCGGATCCGGCAATGGCGCGACGAATTATGCCAATTCCACCGTGGCTCTCGATATCGATACGGGCAAGCTCAAATGGTGGTTTAACCACGCGCCGGGCGAAACGCTGGATCTGGACGAGGTGTTTGAGCGAGTCTTGGTCGACGATGGCGGCCAGAAGTACGTCTTCAGCGCGGGCAAGGACGGCGTGCTCTGGAAACTGGACCGCACGAATGGCAAGTACATCGGCCATAAGGAAACTGTTTTCCAGAACGTCTATGATTCCTTCGATCCCAAGACCGGGGAACCGCACTTCCGCAACGACATCGTCGAGAATCAGATCGGCGAATGGGTGCAGGATTGCCCAACTTCCGAGGGCGGCCATAACTGGCACGCCATGAGCTATCATCAGCCGACCAACCAGATCCTGATTCCGGTGTCCCAGAGCTGCCAGGAAATGAATCCTCAGAAAGTCGATTTCGTCGAAGGCGGCGGCAGCGGCGGCGGGGCGGCCCGGCGCTTCTTTGAGATGCCCGGCACCAACGGCAATGTTGGGAAGTTCGCGGCTTACGATGTCCGGACGCTCAAAGAGAATTGGAAACTCGAACAGCGCTCGCCCTTTATGACCGCGATTCTTTCGACGGCCGGTGGGATCGCGTTTGTCGGCGACATGGATCGCTATTTCCGCGCGGTGGACGTGAAGAGCGGCAAAGTTCTGTGGGAGACCCGCTTAGGCACATCCGTCCAAGGTTTCCCGCTGACATTCAGCGTGGGAGGTAAGCAGTACGTCGCCGTCTCGACAGGACTCGGGGGCGGCAGCCCGCGCATGGTGCCGGGCGTGCTGGCGCCCGAGGTGCACTATCCGTCGAACGGGAACGCGTTGTACGTATTCGCGCTACCCGATCGACGGTAGACGCTCCCGCGTTTACCCAGCCAACGGTTGGCCGAAAACCACCAGGTGGCGAATTTCGACCGTTACACAGTTGTGCCAACTCCCTATCTTTCAACCACTTACTCCGTGGTATCAAACATGCAGTACGTGGTACGGAGAGTGAGTCATGTATCGACGTATCGCAGTTATATTTTCCGTTGCGAGCTTTGCCACGGCAGCATTTGCTCAAGACTCCGGTGGGTGGCGGAAATTCGGAACCTCTTCCGCAGATCAGAGCTATGCCGTGAACCAAGCCGGCCCGGCTCAAAATGGGCCAATTCAAAACGGCGCTCCGCCTCCAAATTATTCGCAGGTGGCGCCGGTGCCATCCCAGCTCACGCTTCCCGCAGGCACGTTCGTGCGGGTGCGCATTAATGAAAAACTATCGAGCGACAAGAATCAACCGGGCGATCTCTTTACGGCGACTCTGGTGCAGCCGCTAATAGCGAACGGCTTGGTGATCGCACAACCCGGGCAAAACGTCGCCGGCCGAGTCACTGAAGCCGTGAAAGCAAAAGACGGTAACGGCAGATCGCGCCTGGGCCTGGAGTTGACGGATATTAGCTTGGTCGATGGGCAACAGGCCACCATCCGCACCCAGCTAATTGAATACCATCGCGCGAACAATGACGGCCGTGACACGGGCGTCGTGGTCGGCACGACCGCCGCTGGAGCTGCCATTGGCGCGGTCGCAGGCGGAGGGGTGGGCGCTGGAATCGGTGCGATCGGCGGAGCCCTGGCGGGCGCGATCGGCGTCGTGGCTACACGCGGACATGCTACCGAAATACATCCGGAAGCGATGCTGACGTTCCGCACCCTAGGCCCGGTCTCCATTGCGACTGACCAGTCCGGTGGCGCATTCCAACCGATGCCTCAGCGGAACTACCAGTCGTATCAGGATCAGGTACAGCCGCGGCAGAGTGCCGTTGCACCGCCAGCGCCGTATTACGGTTATGGCTACGGTTACTATGATCCTTACTACTATCCGTATTATGGCGGATTTTATGGTCCTGGCTTCGGCTTGGGATTCTATTCGCCGGGGATCATTATTCGCGGGGGCGGATTCCGTGGCGGTGGTTTCCGCGGCGGATTCCGTGGCGGGCGCCGTTAATCTAAGCCTAGACCCTAGTTCGCAAGACCTCCACCGCACGAGTACAATGTGCAGTGGAGGTCTTTTGTTTTGCGTACCTATGCATTGCTCGCCGTCCTCGCCGTTTCACAGGTGACCGCTCCTGCCGCATTCGGGGCTGAAGGACTCGCCAAAGTTTTCGATGACCAGGTATCCACAGTGGAACGGGAGGTGCTCGGCTTGGCGCAGAAAATGCCCGCCGATAAGTACGACTTCGCCCCAACCAGCCCCGGCACCTTTACTGGCGTCCGCACCTACGCCCTGCAAGTACGCCATATTGCGACCTACATCTACCGGATCGCTGCGTCCGTGTCGGGCGAAAAGGCGCCGGTCGAGATCGGACCCACAGATAATGGTCCGGATACGCTCAAGACCAAGGATCAGATCATCGACTACTTCAAGGGCGCGCTGGCCTTCGCTCACAAAGCCATGGGCACGCTCAACGAGAAAAACATGTTCGACCAGGTACCCTCGCCCTTCGGACGCGGAACGATGACGCGCATTGCCGCAGCCGCCTTCCTGGGCCAACACAGCTACGATCACTATGGACAGATGGTCGTGTATAGCCGTATGAACGGCGTGATTCCCGGCGGTGGTGCGCCTCGTGCCGGTAAGGGCAAAGAGAAGTAGTCAATACCGGCTTTACGGCTTTACGGCTTTACGGCTTTACGGCCCAAGCTCCGAACTGGGTGGGGCCAATCAACTGCGCTCCCAGCGAAACTGCTTCCCGCTCCATCCGGGCTGCCAGCGTTTCGACTTCCAGTTCGGCAGCCGTAGCTAAGCCAAAGTGCTCGATTCGCGGTAACAGACTGCGAACGGTATCGGCGATCCATCCAAAGACGTAGGAGTCCGGCTCGCCTCCCACTGGTATCTCTGCCTGGATCGTGGGCCAGGGCAAACCGGCATCCATGAAGGTGCGCGACAGGCGCCTGCCGAAATCCGGCGGATTCCCTCCGCGCCGGAAGGCTTCGCTCATGATCGTATAAGTTCGCATCCACAATGGCGCTTCGGGCCACGGCGGAACCACTTGACCGAAATCTAGCTCGTGGAAGATCAATCGCCCGCCGGGCTTCACCAGCGATGCTACGTGACGCAGCGTGGCGGCTGGATCGGCTTGATATAGCAATACGTAGCGGCCCACCGCAGCGTCGAATAACTCGCCGCTTTTAAGGTCTTCCAAATGGATTTGTTCGAATTTCACATAGTCCGCACAACCGTGCTTGATCGCACGTTCGCGGGCGCGAGCCAGCGCCTGCGCGTCACGATCGACGCCCAGGATGCTGCCTTTGGGGCCAACAAGATCGGCTACCAGCAGGGAAACATCCCCCATGCCGCAACCGAGATCGAGCACGCGCATGCCTGGTGCGAGCCCACCGGCGCGGAAAAAACGTTCGGTCCATCCTCGCAGGAGGGCGGCCTGCTTCAAAAGGCGTTTCTGTTCATGCTCGGAGTATCCGAGGACATAGTCGGGAGCAGACATTAGCGCGTTTCCTCGTGGACTACTTTGCCGTCGACAACGGTCAGCACGGACTTCAGCTTCTTGATGGCTTCATCGGACACCTTGGCGGGATCTAGATAATCGTCGCTTAGCACGGCCACATCGGCGAGCTTACCGACCTCTATGGTTCCCAGCTTGTTCTCTTCGTGCGTGTACCAGCCGTTTTCCGATGTGTATAGCCGCAGCGCTTCGAGGCGCGTCAACTGCTGGCCAGGGTTGATCATTTCACCCGCCGAATTTTTGCCGGTGACCATGTAATAGATCTCGAGCCACGGATCGAACACCGATACGGCAGCGGCATCCGATCCCGCGCCTACATGAATGCCGCTATCGACGATGGTGCGGAAGGGAGGTCCACCATTTTGCGGCGTGCCGCCCAGATACAGCCAGCCGTGCACGGCAACACCCGCGCCGATGGCCTTCAGACGGTCAAGTGTGGGCTTGTCGATCTTGGGGACATGTCCGATCGACCAGTGCAGGTCCTTGATCGGCGTCACGGCGTTCACCTTTTCGAAGGTCTCGGTCGTAAACTTGTCCTCATTCAGCGATAGCGTGTGCTGTTGGAACGCCCAGCCGTATTTGGCTACCAGTTGCAGCGCGGTTTCATAGTTCGCCGGACCACCTTGCGCGGTGACGCGCCAGGCGGCTGCAAATTCGCCGATACCCGAAGTCTTCAGCATGTCGTCGCCGAAATCGGGGAAGTTGTTTAGCAGACGTTGTTTCAATATAGGGACGTCGGGCCGCGTGTCCTGTGTCAAATAGAAAATACGCAGGCGATGTGTCATCTTGCCTTCGCGGTGCAGCGCCATGAACGCGTCATACATGGTCCAGGGATTCAGGCTCTCGACGCTTTCGGCCTATGCGGCGTCCTGCATATCGGGCGTACCGGGAATGGTGAACGCGCCCATGTCGACACTGGTGGTCAACCCGAAACTGGTCAGGTAAGTCATCGCGTCCATGGTGCCGCGCTTCATATCCTCGAAGGTCTGAAGAGCGCGCAGTGCGTTGAGCGCGGCGTTAAATCCCGGCCCGGCGATCACGCCCGTAGGACTCACCATGATGCCTTTCGATTCGAAAAACGCTTTGCCGCGGCTGTTGGTGACGGTTCCGCCACCATTCAGAAGATATGGATGATCCGGGAGCGCAGCATCCAGCTCGGCCAGTGTCGGCAGGCGTTTTTCCGTGACCTGCTTGGCATTGAAATCGCCCAGTGTGGTGATGAAGGATCCCGCTGGTACGGTCTTGGCCTTGGCTTTGAGCATGGCCTGAATGTCGGCGATCGACGTCGCGGTTTCCAGGCCAATGTCGTATCCGGGGCGCATACCCAGCAGCACAATGTGGTTATGATTGTCGATCAGGCCGGGAACGACGGTGCGGCCGCGAAGATTGATGGTCCTGGTGCATGGACTGGTGCGGGTGTCGCCAGTCTTACCGACGGCGGCGAACTTCCCATCCTGGATGACGATATCCGACACGACGGTGTTCTGCTTGTCGAGCGTCATGATCTTCCCATTGGTCAAATGGAGATCGCGCGATCCAGTACAGGTGTTCTGGCCGAACGCGTGGCCGGCGAGCAATACGGCAGTCAGGGCTAGGTAGCGTTGCATCAAACATATATTACTTCCAAAGCTATAGAATCTCGCCTACGCCTGGCAGGTTGAGCGATCATTCCCTCGCCGACGGCCAGTCAAAGTACGTTAAATTACGGCAGAGCGTTGTATAAACGCTCGTCGAAAGGGCTTCCCAGTCCCATTTGAAGTTGATCCCGGAAGGCCTTGCTATGCGGAGCGGTCAGATGCGCATCATACGCCTGCTTGCTCTTCCACACTTCGACGATCGCGAAGTGATTCGCACGCGCGACATCCCGTAGGGCTTCGAAGCGGACGAACCCGGCGTCCTTGCGATTGTCGGCCGCGAACTGTTGCAGAAGTTTAGCAGTGGTGTCGGCAAAATTTGGATACACATCGACATAGGTAACTACGTGCAGTTGCGGCTCGGTTTTCTGCTGCGCAAACAAGACGCCGACCGTCACCAGAATAATTAGCAAAGTAATGTATCTCATCACGGTAAACCTCCCATTTCCGTCGCGAACAGCATCGCCATGGCGCCCCCGCGCGGGTCTGGGCCTAAAATCGCCTCGCGATGCAGATAATCCTCTGAAGTCTTTTGCTTGTTGGTGGATTCGCACACATCCACTAACTGGCCGTCTCTCCCCACTCGCGCAGAAACGGCGCTAAACGCCCGATCGACGCGAGGCTGATAGGCCGCCGGGTCCAGCCAACCTTTGCGGACGCCGCGCTCCATCGCCATCCCGATCATCGCCGTCGCCGACGTTTCGGCGTACGATCCAGGCTGGTCGATCACCTCGTGCCACATGCCGTCTTCGTCCTGAAATTTAGCCAGGATGAACATATGCTGCTGGAACTCGGCCATCATGTGCTGATACGCGGGGTGGTCCTTGGGAAAATCGGAAAGCGCGAGCGCCAGGCCCAGCGCGGGGAAAGCATTCCCGCGTCCCCAAGCGGCGTCGGTCAGAGGCGAGTGGCGATATAAGCCATCCGGCCGCAATACCAGCTTTTGCATGAAGGCGAAATGGCGCGCGGCCAGATCGAAGTACTTTCGCTCGCCCGTCAGCTTGCCGGCTTTCACTACCAGAGGCGTCGCCATGAAAATCGAATCCGACATCTCGTCGTGAAACGGCATGGACTCGCGCATCTCGCCCGTTTCAGTAAAGCCCAGATCTGCGGCCTTGCGGACCAGCTCGATGTAGGCTTTGTTGCCGGTGCGCTCGGCCAATTCAGCGAACACCAGGTGTCCGGCCAGCGTTAGCGAATTTGCCCGATTCAGAACGTTGCGAGAAGGATCCAGATAGGGCGCAGCCAACTTCTCCACGTTCGCGACGTGTCCCAGCCGCATCTGCGCGATCAGCGCCATGCCGGGAATATAGGTGAGCTGATTGAAGTCGTGCCCGAAGTACTGCCCCAGCTCCTCGGCTAGCTGTTGCGGCGAACGCGCGCGCCTGCGGCTGATCTCGGAATGCGCTTCCGAAAATCGAAGATCGCGTGGCAGCGACAAGAGCGTGGTCGGACGGGCCATTATCATCACGCGCGCCGGGATGCGGCCCACGCCGGCAACCGCGTTCGTAGAGAGTGCATGCGCTAAGCCAGCATCGGCGCCGCCCACGATCAGCACCAGGTCCGGCGCCTGGAGCGCGATCCATCGCCACAGTACGTGAGACTCGGCATTTTCCCGGTACGCGATACCCGTCGGCGGGAAAACCAGAGGGCTCTTATCGGGATTCGCCAGGGGAATCGCCAGCACATGAAAGCGGCGGCGGCTCGGCGGGCTGGATTCCAAATCCTCTACCTCGGAGGCGATTACGTGCTCCGATTCGCTGCTGCCGTTCAGTCCTCCGATCAGCAGTACGGTGGGCGCAGTGGGAGGAGCCGCCCCAACCACCAGCGCTTCGATAGGCTTCCCGCCGGCGCTGAGGCCGATGATCCTGTGCTCGGCGCCCAAAAGGGGAATCGCCAGAAGAATCACCGTCCATGTTGTTCGAGCGATCACGTAAAGCCTGACGTAAATTGTACTGCTGTTCGCGGTTGAATCCACGAAAACCCGAGCGTATCATGAAGCGGCTTGCGGAACCGCGTATTTCTACGCCTTCTGGCCGCCTTGGGGATTCGGCCGAGCGCCGTCTCAGTCCACTCCAGCGAAATCATGGACGCCGCCGAAAACACCCTGGGCGGATCGAATCTCAAGGAGCAGCCTCAGTAGGTACCAACGGACTAGGGCGGATGCGCCAACCTCCCCCAAAAGTCTGGTTTTCGGGATTTTCCACTCAGAAAATCCCATGCGCTGGATATCCGGCGGTCTCGACCTGCATGCAAGCCTCCATATTGTAAAAGTTCATCCAAGGACAAGCATTTATAGGCCTTTTCAATTGACAAGCAGCCTGACCTGAAGTAACATCACCGAGGATAGGGGCCACTCGGCCTCGTTCATTTTGGGGGGCATTCATGTTGCGTTTTTCAGCTATATTGCTGTGTACTATTTCTCTGCTCGGAGTGCTTTCAGCACAAACCGGCAATGGCACTATCACCGGTGTGGTGACGGATCCAACGGGAGCCGTAATCGCCAATGCGCCGATTGAAGTGAAAAACACGGAGACCGGAGTGGTTTTCCGCGCGGTCTCCACCGACACTGGGAACTACACGGTCCTGCAGTTGCCGATTGGATCCTACGAACTGACAGCAACAGTGCAGGGGTTCAAAAAATATAACCGGCAAAATATCACGCTCGCCGCCGCGCAAGTGTTGCGCCTCGACATCCCGCTGGAGATTGGCGCGAGCACGGAAGCCGTCACGGTCAGCGCCGAGTCCTCGTTGCTGAAGACGGAAACCGGCGATGTCGCGCACAATATCACGCTGGAGCAACTCCAGAACCTGCCCATCCTGGGTATCGGCGGAGCGAACGCGGGCAGCTCGGGCGTGCGCAATCCCTTTAACTCCACGGTTATGATCCCCGGTGTTGATTACGCCGCAAACTTCGTCATGATCGTCAATGGCGCGCCCAGCAACACGGCGGCGTATCGCGTCGAGGGTCTGGACAACACCAATCACACCGTGAGCTACGCACTTCAGGAAAACCAGCAGAGCCCGGATGCGATCCAGGAAGTCGCTGTGCAGACTTCGAATTACGCCGCTGAGTTCGGCCAGGCCGGTGGCGGCCTCTTCAACATCACGATGAAGTCGGGCACCAACCAGTATCACGGCAGCGGATACGAATATTTCGTGAATGAAGATCTGAATGCCGCGGTTCCGTTCACCAATGACGGTAATGGAAACAAGATCCGTCCGCGCAACCGCCGCAACGACTTCGGCGGCACCATCGGCGGTCCGATCTGGATTCCCAAAGTCTACGACGGTCACAACAAGACCTTCTTCTTTTTCAGCTTGGAAGAGTTCCGCGAGTCCTCGGCTCTTAATTTCAGTGATACGGTTCCCACGGCTGCCTACCGCATCGGAGATTTCTCCGCGATCTCGCCGGCCGGCGCCAACTTTAATCCGAACCTGGGCGTAGTAAGTTCCCCAATCGGAACGGATGCCCTGGGACGCAGCGTGTTCGCGAACGAAATTTTCGATCCCCGGACCCGGACCACGGCGCCCAACGGAACTGCGGTGGCTGACCCCTTCCCCGGGAACATGATTCCGGTGGGCCGGTTTGATCCCGTCGCCGTCAATCTTCTGAAGCTGATGCCCTCGCCGGCGTCCAGCGCTCTGACGGGAAACTATCCCGGCTACAACCCGGGTCAACGCGTGACCAAGCTCCCGTCCCTTAAACTCGACCACAGCGTCGGCAACAAGGGCAAACTGTCGTTCTACTGGTCTACCACTGGAACTGATTCGGGGTACTCCTTTCCGAACGGAAACGCCGATGGTCTCCCAGAGCTGATATCGACGGCGCGCGGAACCTGGATTCACTCGGCCACAGTGCGGCTTAACTACGATCACACGTTAACGCCGACCATACTATTGCACCTTGGAGCCGGATACTCGCGCACCAGGTTCTTTGACGATTCTCCATTTACCACCAACGGGGGCATCTTTAACTGCGCAAGTGTTGGCATTATAGGGTGCCAGGGCAGCTTTAACTTCCCCACCATCAGTTCCACGTTGGCGAGCACATCCGGTGCCCAATCGAATACCGGCACCTTGGGCGGCATGCAGCAGATGGGCAATGCCCAAGCACACACCCACACCACTACGCTGCGCCCCTCTTTTAATACCAACGCGACATGGATCCATGGCAGCCACACCCTTAAGGCTGGCGGTGAAGTGTGGTTCCAGGGCAACATCACAGCGCCTCCCACCGGCATCACCCTGACGCCCGGTGCCGCTACCGGACTTCCCGCAAATCTCTCCACTAACGCGACCACGGGCTTCCCCTTTGCCAGTTTCCTACTGGGCGGCCTCGTCAGCGCAGGCCAGACGGCGCCAGCGGACGCCAGAATGGGCAAACAGCAATGGGGACTCTTCTTGGAGGACTCCTGGAAGGCCACCCGCAAGCTGACCCTCGATTATGGTCTGCGTTGGGACTACGCGACCGCAGCGCGCGAGCAGTACGGCCGCTCGGCGGATCTGGGATTGATCCCGAATCCTTCGGCGGGAGGCCGGATCGGCGCGCCGATCTTCGAAGCAACCTGCGGCTGCACCTTCGTTTCCAATTATCCTTATGCGATCGGTCCGCGGTTTGGTTTTGCCTATCAGCTCAATTCGAAAACTGTGCTGCGCGGCGGCTGGGGCATTGCTTACGGCTTCGCTCCAGACATCGGCCAGAGTTCGGCGGCTGCTCTGACCAGTACGCCATCCGGTACCAACAATTTCCTCGTGGCCAGCAGCCCGACGGCGTTGCCGCAACCGATTTGGCCCAATCTTGCTCCCGGGCAGATTCCCCTTCCCGGTCAGATAACTGGTTTCGTAACGTCTCTCGATCGCAACGCTTCCCGGCCTCCGCGCCAGAATCAATTTAGCATTGGCATCCAGCGTGAAATTACCCGGGGCTTCGTGCTCGAAGCTTCCTACGTGGGCAACCGCGGCGTGTGGTGGACCGGTCCGCTGGGACTGCTCAACCAGGTATCGCCGGCCCAATTTGCGGCGGTTGGTCTTAATCCCTACACCAATCCGGCTGACAACATCCTGCTCTCTAAGGCGATCTCTGACCCATCCGTCATCGCGAGGGTCGGGAACATCGTCCCCTACGCCGGTTACTCTACAAGCAACACGCTGCTGAATGCACTGCGAACCTATCCACAGTTCTCGACCAGTGGCGTCACTAACTCACCCACGGGCGACACCTGGTACGATTCCTTGCAGGTCAAGGGTACTAAACGGCTTTCGCACGGCCTTCAGGTGAACGGAACGTTTACCTGGGCCAAGGCGATGACGTTAACGCGAGAGGATCTCTTTAATCCCGCGAGCTCCGCTAAGTCCATCCAAGCCACCGACCAGCCCTACCTGTTCAACGCCAACATCGTGTACAACACACCGAAAGCCTCCAACAATAAGGTGCTGGCGTGGGTCACCAGGGACTGGCAACTCGGCGCATTCCTACAGTATGGCAGCGGTCTGCCGCTTGCGCCTCCTGCAGCAACGGTCGCCAATAACTTGACCGGCGGAGAGATGTTCCGCACCGGTCAGCCATTGTTCAAGAAGGACCTGAATTGCGGCTGCATCAATCCCTACGTCGACCAAGTACTGAATCCCGCGGCGTGGGCCAATCCGGTAGCCGGAACGTGGGGTCCCGGACCGTCTCCTGGCCTTAATCCGGGGCTCTATTATTCCGATTTCCGGCAGGCTCGGCGGCCCAGCGAAAATATCAATATCGGGCGCAACTTCCGCATTAAAGAACGCATGAATCTGCAGATTCGCGCGGAGTTCGCCAACGCCTTTAACCGGATGCAACTCGGAAATCCAGTGACCTCCGCACCGTACAACGCGACCAACGCGCTCCAGAATCCGACGGTGGTAGGCGGCCGCTACACCGGCGGCTTCGGCGCCTACACCATCGGCAGCGTGGGAATCAACGGGCAGCCGAGCTTCACTGCAAATGGAAACGTCGGCCAGTTGTACGCCCAACCGCGCCAGGGTACTCTGATCGCTCGCTTCACATTCTAAGTAATTAGAACTTCCTTTACGGCCTCGCTGCTTCGGCAGCGGGGCCGTTTTGTTTTGGGGCATGGAGTTTGTCATTCCGAGCGTATATAATCGAACGTCGGTGAGGAGATCGGTGAGGAGAATGGAATGAAGCGAACCTTTGTAGTTTTGCTCATGGCGATATCGCCCATACTGGCGCAGAGCGGAGCGAAAAACGGGGAATGGCCGACCTATGGCGGCGATCTGGGCAACACCCGCTACTCCGCGCTCGACCAGATCAACGCGGGAAATTTCGACAAACTACAAGTCGCCTGGCGCTTCAAGACCGATAATCTTGGGCCTCGTCCCGAGACCAATCTCGAAGGGACGCCGCTGATGGTTAAGGGCATTCTCTATTCGACCGCCGGAACACGGCGATCGGTCGTAGCGCTCGACGCGGCCACCGGAGAGCTTCTGTGGGTCCACGGCGAAAACGAAGGCCAGCGCGGTACTGTTGCCCCTCGCCAGCTTTCCGGCCGCGGCCTGGCCTATTGGACCGACGGGAACGCGGAGCGCATCATCTACGTCACTCCCGGCTATCAGATGGTCGCGCTGGACGCCAAGACCGGTATCCGCATCCCCGGCTTCGGCAAGAACGGCATCGTGGATCTCAAGGACGAAGACGACCAGCAGATCGAGCCGCTCAACCCGGACATCGGATTGCATTCTGCGCCCGTAGTGTCCGGAAATACCGTAATCATTGGCGCGGCCCACAAGCCCGGCGGCGTCCCAGCCAGCAAAACCAATGTGAAGGGCTACGTCCGCGGATTCGACGTACGTACCGGCAAGCGCCTGTGGATCTTTCATACCATTCCCAAACCGGGCGAATACGGATTCGACACTTGGCAGCAGGATTCCTGGTCTTATACCGGCAACACCGGGGCCTGGGGACAAATGGCCATCGACGAGCAACTCGGCTTGGTCTATATCGGGGTCGAGCTTCCTACCGGCGACTACTATGGCGGCCCTCGTCCGGGCACCGGCTTGTTTGGCGAAAGCATCGTCGCTGTCGATCTGAAGACTGGGGCACGCAAGTGGCACTATCAGTACGTTCACCACGGCATCTGGGACATGGATAATCCGTGCCCGCCGATCCTCGCCGATATCACCATCAATGGCCGCACCGTGAAGGCGGTGGCCCAGCCCACCAAGCAGGCGTTCATGTATGTGCTAAACCGCGAGACCGGGGAACCCATCTGGCCAATCGTGGAGAAACCCGTGGAAAAGGGCACTGTTCCGGGCGAATGGTATTCGCCGACTCAGCCGTTTCCCACCAAGCCTCCGGCGTTCGATCTGCAAGGCATCTCGATCAACGACCTGATCGACTTCACGCCGCAGCTTCGCGCGGAAGCGGTCCAGTTGGTTTCAAAATACAAGCTCGGTCCGATGTTTACCCCCGGAGTTGTCAGCAAGTTCGAGGGTCCCCTGGCGACACTGACGGCCGCCACGGCGGGTGGCGGATCCAACTGGCCGGGAGGGTCGTACGATCCTGAGACGCACTTTGCGTACGTGTCCTCTCAAACGACTGTGACTGCAATCGGGCTGGTGCCGGGCGGAACTCGCTCCGATATCATGTACATCTCGGGTCAGGCGCGCGATCCGAACGCATCTGCAACGGCGGGCGGACGCGGAGGGGCGGGAGGTGGGCTGACTGTCGAGGGCCTGCCGCTGCTCAAGCCTCCCTATGGGCGCATCACGGCCATCGATCTTAACAAAGGCGAGATCGCCTGGCAGGTAGCGCACGGCGACACTCCGGATAACATCCGGGATCATCCCGCACTCAAGGGCTTGAACATCCCGCGCACGGGACGTCCCGGTCAGGCGGGAACCCTGGTCACGAAAACGCTGCTGGTCGCGGGCGAAAAGGGCGTGGTCACGATGCCGGACGGCCGCCGGGGAGCCTATTTGCGCGCCTACAACAAGGCCACGGGCGCGGACGCCGGCAAGGTGTATATCCCGGCCCCTCAAAGCGGCTCGCCCATGACCTACATGCTGAATGGCAAGCAGTACATCGTGGTCGCCATCAGCGGCCAGGGATATAACGGCGAGTTGGTCGCGTTCGCGCTCCCAGCCAGCAACTAAGCCCAGGAAAATCCGTGCTTGACTAGCGGCAGCGAACGGATGCGCTTGCTGGTCGCGACGTAAATCGCATTCGTCACCGCAGGAAGGATCGCGGGAACCGCCGGCTCGCCCAATCCCGTCGGCGGATTGTCGGACTTCAGCCAGTGCACCTCAATCTCCGGCGGCGCTTGTGTAATGCGCACTGGGGGATACTTATCGAAGTTGGCTTGCATCGCCCGGCCCCGCTCGATCGTAATCTCCCAGGACATCACGCTGCTCAGCGCCTCGATCACCGACCCCTGCACCTGGTTCACGGCATTGCTGGGATTGATGATGTGACGGCCGATGTCCGCCGCCACCCATACCTTGTTTACTTTGACTTTGCTGTTGGCGTCGACGGTCAGATCGACCACTTCGGCGAAATAGCCGCGGTGCGCGAATTGGAACGCCACGCCCATGGCCCGGCCCTTGGGAAGATTACGTTTGCCCCATCCGGACTTTTCGCGAACCAGCTCCAATACGCCGCGCATACGCGACGCAATGAAGTCTTGATCTGCTTCGGTGCCGACGCGCGGGGCGCCGACCAGGTCGATCCGAAACTGTAGCGGGTCTTTGCCGGCGGCGTGCGCCAACTCGTCGACGAAAGACTGAAAGACGAAGCAAAACCCGTTGCTGCGCGGAGCGCGCATCGCCCCAGTGGGCACGCCCAAAGGCATCAGCGTGGATTGGAACGAGAAGTTGGGTATAAAGGTCGCCGGAAATTCGTTCTGGTTGATGTTCGCCTGCGGCGCGAAGCGCTGGCCTTCGCCGAAGCTCACATAGTGATTACGCCAGGCGATCACTTTGCCCGAAGCATCCACGCCGCCCTTCAGGTAATGGAAGCCTCCGGGACGATAGAAATCGTGCGCCATGTCGTCTTCTCGAGTCCACAGGAGCTTCACCGGCACGCCGACCTGCTTGGCGATCCAGGCGGCCTCGGCCACGTAGTCGTTGGTGAGCCTACGGCCGAATCCGCCACCGCCGCGTACCTGGTGGAACGTGACGTCGCTGTTTTGCAATCCCAGGGTTTGGGTGACCACCTGGAGTCCGGCGGCCGGCGTTTGGCTGGGCGCCCAGATCTCGAGTTTGCCCTCCTTGAAATGGGCGGTGCAGTTCTGGGGTTCGAGCGGCGCGTGCGAGAGAAACGGGTACGAATAGGCCGCCTCGATCATTTTCGCCGCGCCGGCGAGCGCCGTATCGGCATTCCCATCGTTTCGTAACGCGAATACCGGAGGTTGCGTTGACAGTTCGTCCGCGCGTTGGGCGAAATTGGCCGTGGACTGCGCCGCAGTGGGGCCCTCGTCCCAGACAACTTGAAGCTTCTGGCGAGCCATACGGGCCTGCCACCACGTATCCGCGACGATGGCGACGCCCGAGAGCAAGCCGGTTAGTTGGGTTCCTCCTTCGACGATGAACGCGTGGCGAACGCCTGGCATGGCTTTAATCGCATCGAGATTGGCACTCTTGGCTTTGCCGCCGAACACCGGGCACTTTTCGAATACCGCGAACAGCATCCCCGGAACGGTAAAATCGATGCTGAAGATGGGTTTACCGGTTATGATCGACGCCACGTCCACGCCGACGAGCGGCTGACCGATGATCTTGTAATCCTTGGCGTCCTTCAACTTGACCGACGTCGGATCGGGCAGGGGCAGCGTGGCCGCTTTCGCCGCCAGCGCGCCATATCCCAAAGTTCGGTTGCTGGGAGGATGCGTGACCTTTCCCGAGCCGGTAACACATTCCGATTCTGGTACGTTCCAGCTTTGCGCCGCGGCCGTGAGCATCATTTGGCGTCCGGTGGCGCCGACGAGCCGCAGGGGATCCCAATTCGTCGGCGTGGAGTTGCTGCCGCCCGCCGATTGCGGACCGTATTTGGCCTGATCGAGATCGGCTAGCCGGACCTTGACGTCTTTCCAATCGACGTCGAATTCATCGGCAATGATCATCGGCAAGTGGGTCTGGGAGCCCTGTCCGACTTCCGGATTCTTCGCCATGATGGTCACGGACCCATCGGCGCCGATGCGGATAAAGGCGTCGGCCTTGAACGCAACCGCCGGGCCCTGCGCCTGCCCCTGAGCGGGGAGAGGCTTCCTATACAAACCGAGCAGGATGCCTCCGCCCGCGACGGAAGTTGCGCGGAGAAAAGACCGGCGATCGATCAGGGTTTTCATAACGCCTCCGGCTCTCACGACGTTATCACCGCGCTCATGCAGGGTCAATCGCCGCCAAAAACAAACTCGCCGCTCCCGGGTATCCGGAAGCGGCGAGATGTGACTAGATCGCGATGAAGCTTAGAACGTGAA